>MPLZ02196686.1_pt1 | contig 99203 bp, 90 predicted proteins | sample 1617311 | NCBI WGS metagenome assembly MPLZ02 (sample SAMN05944806, study PRJNA350692) | marine metagenome | biome: marine; feature: ODZ; material: water; isolation source: 160 m water sample filtered on 0.2 um supor filter | place: Pacific Ocean | collected 2012-04-08 | depth 160m m | reverse complement strand
GGACCGTCTTCTGGTGGGAGCTCGTCAACCAGGTCGCGGGCATGGCCGATTATGCCGAGCGTGTCGGCAATCGCCTGCGGTTGCTGATCGCGAGCTAGCCGAGCGTGTCGGCAATCGCCTGCGGTTGCTGATCGCGAGCTAGCGAGCGCGCCGCGCACTCAGTCGAGCTAGCCGAGCGCGCCGCGCACTCAGTCGAGCTAGCCGAGCGCCGCGAACTCCGTTGCGCTCGTTGCTCTAGCGGTTCAGGGCGTGCTTCATGACCTTGCCGGTTTCGGTGCGCGGCAACTCGGGGACGGCGATGAAACGCTTCGGCAGCTTGAAGTCGGCGAGCCGCTCCGCTCCCCAGCGGCGCAGCGCGTCGCTGGGGAGGACGGCCCCGGCCTCCAGGACACAGAACGCATGGCCGACCTCGCCCCAGCGCTCGTCGGGCACACCGACTACCGCGACATCGCGCAGGCTGGGGTGCGCTTCGTACACGGCCTCGATTTCGGCCGGATAGACGTTCTCCCCGCCAGAGATGTACATATCGTGCGCTCGTCCCACGAGTGTGGCGAAGCCCTCCTCATCCAACGTGGCGAGATCGCCCGTGCGCAGCCACTGCCCCCGCATCACTTCGGCGGTGGCCTCGGGCCGTCCCCAGTAGCCCGTCATGAGAATGGGCCCGCGGACCACGATCTCGCCGGTCTCGCCCGGCGCCACGTTCCGCCAGGCTTCGGGCGGGCCGTCGATGTTCTCGCGCTGCACGACGCGCACTTCGGCGTGGCGCACTGGGAGTCCCACGCTTCCCGCCTTGCGCACTGCGTCTTTCGCGTCGAGGCAGTACAGGATCGAGGTCTCCGTCTGTCCGAACCCCTGTTTCATCACGAGACCTTGCGCCTCGAAGCAGCGGATCAACTCCACGGGTATCGCGGAGCCGGCCGTGAAGAGAAAACGCAGGCTCGAGAGATCCCGCTCCGGCCCGAGAGCCTCGAGCAGCTCGCGAAACATGGAGGGGACTCCCCCGAAGAAGCTGATCCCTTCGCGATCTACGGTGTTCCACGCCTCGTGCGCAACGAAACGCCGCTCGAGCACGATCCGGCCGCCGGCGTATAGCGTGGGCAGGGCGAGGATCTTCAGCCCGAAGGAATGAAATAGCGGGAGCGCGACGAGCACCCGGTCCCGCGCAGTCAGTCCGAAGAAGATCTCCGCGTTGCGCGCGTTGTAGAGGGTCTTCCTGTGGGGCAGGAGAGCGCCCTTGGGCCTGCCCGTCGTGCCCGACGTGTACATCAGGAGCATCGGGTCCTCGGGACGCACGGCTGCAATCGCGTCGACGGACCGCGCGACGCTCATGGCTGTCTCGTAGGTCCGGGTGTCGAGCAGCTCCCAGTCGCCGGAGATCCCTGTCTCTCGATCGTGCACGAGCAGGCGCGGCGAGCAGTCCGCCAGCAGCCCACCGATCTCGCGCGGCGTGAGCCGAGCATTGAGCGGCGTGGCGATCGCTCCCAGTCGAGCCGTGGCGAGGACGAGTTCCAGGTACGCGATACCGTTGCGGAGCACCAGCGCCACTCGGTCTCCCCGCCCGACGCCACGCGAGGCGAGGACCCCCGCGCAGCGCCGCACCCGCGCTTCGAGGCCGGCGTAGTCGAGCCGCCGCTCTCCGTCCACCAGGGCCAACTGACTGCCGCGCTCGTTCGCGTGGCGGAGGATCCAGCTGGCGACGTTCGCATCGACCTGGGGCGTCGACATCTCTAGTGCCGCGAGAGATGCAGCCGCCGCAGTGTGGCGAGGGCGGCTGCGGTGACGGCTTCCTCGCCGACGCATCGCGTGGCCCCCCGGTGCACGGACTCACTCACGTCACCAATGATAGACTCAGGGGAATCGAAAGGAAGGGAGCGCACGGTGAACCTCAAGGGCGAGCCGGCCCACGTGGGCCGGCACTGCGGAGCCAACGAGTACGAGATCACGCGCGAGGGGATCGAGTTCTACGCCGATGCTCTCGACGATCACGACCCGATCCACGAGCAGTGGGCACCACCGCTCCTCCACCACTCGGAGTGCTACAAGCACGCGGGCGAGTGGTACCTGAAGAATCTCTTCGGAAATCTCCACGCGCAGCAGGACTGGGAGATCTTTGCACCGCTGCCGCCAGGCTCTCGGGCCCGCACGCGTTCGACCATCGTGGACCGCTTCCAGAAGCGCGGCCGCGACTACGTGGTGAACGAGACCGACCTGATGGATGCGGCCGATGGCCGGCTCCTCGTCCGCGGCCGCACGTTCCAGTCCTTTTTGCCGCCGCAGGAGCCGAGCGCAATGGGGGAGAGTGGCTTCGTGGTGGACGAGTCCACCGTCCGCAGCAAGCAGAAGCGAGAGCGCCCCCCGTTTCCGACCGCCACCGGACCCGACGTGGGATCGTGCACCAAGACGATCGACGCCCGCCGCTGCTGGATGTTCTCGGGGCCGGGCCGCAACTACCACACGGATGCCGAGCAGGCTCAGAAACTCGGATTCCCGAATATCGTGGTACAGGGAATGATGTCGACCTGTTTTGTCTCTGAGCTCATGCAGCGCGCCTTCGGCATGGGGTGGCTCCAGGGCGGGCGGATGTCCGTGAAGCTCACCAACGTCCTGTGGGTGGACGAGACCGTGACCGCCCGGGCGAAGATCCGCGAACAGACGCCCGAGGGCGAGCGGCTTCGCGTCCACTGCGATGTGTGGATCGACAAGGCGGATGACACTCGGGTGTTGCTCGGAAGCGCCAGCGCGCTGCGGGTCTAGCGGCGCCCTCCGAGGCGCCGGCGGGTTGCCGCCGCTTGCCTATGCGGGCGTCGGGTCTCGGCCTTGGGTGCGGTCTGCTTCCGGGCAGCCATCAACTCCGCCCGGCGAAGCGGTGCTGGGCTTCGGGCCAGACATCCTCGAGCACCGCCAGCATCCGGTCCACGTCTTCCCGGCTGGCACATAGTGGCGGCGCCAGCGCCACGCTTTGGAACAGGGCACGCACGATGAGGCCCCGCTCGAAGCAGGCATTCGCGATCCAATGCGTGTCGGCGACATTCGGGAAGGGCTCTTTCGTTTCGCGATCGCGGACGATCTCGATCGCGGCCAGCATGCCGAGGCCGCGGATCTCGCCAGTGATCGGCGAGTCCGCGAAGGACTTCCGGAGCCGCTCGAGCAGGTGGTTGCCCACCCGGTGCGCGTTTTCGACCAGGCCCTCGGACTCCAGAATGTCGAGGTTCGCGAGCCCCGCGGCACAGCACGTCGGGTGGTTGTTGTAGGTGAAGCCGTGCATGAGCGGGAGTCCGGAGGGCAACTGGTCGCGCAGGGTCTCGTAGACCCGGTCGGAGATCACCGAGGCCGCGAGCGGCAGGTAGCCCGATGAGATGCCCTTGGCGAACGACACCAGGTCGGGCCGCACATCCCAATGCTCCATACCGAACCAGCGCCCGGTGCGCCCGAATCCCGTGATCACCTCGTCCAGGATGAGCAGGACGTCGTGGCGGCGGCAGATCTCTTGGATCTCGGCGAAGTAATCGGGCGGCGGGGGCACGATGCCGCCGGTTCCCATCACGGGCTCGACCAAGAAGGCAGCGACCGTGCCCGCATCCTCGCGTTGCAGGGTCTGCTCCAGGTCTCCGGCGCAGGGCATGCCGCAGCCGGGGGAGACCTTTCCAAACTCGCAGCGGTAGCAGTAGGGCGGTGCTACGTGAAGGTGATCGGGATCCAGATCCGCGAGCACGTGGTAGGCGGAGATGCCCGTGGCGCTTCCGGTGGCCCGGGACGAGCCGTGGTAGGCCCAGCGCCGGGACAGGATGCGCTTCTTCTCCGGGCGGCCTCGGGCAGCGTGGTAGAGACGCGCGAGCCGGAAGTTGGTCTCGTTCGCCTCGCTGCCGCTGGTCCCGAAGAGCACATGGCGGAGCCCGAGGTCAGCGGGCAACAACTCGACCAGGCGCCCCGCCAGGCGTGCGGCCGGCGCGTTGCCGAAGTCCCAGAACGACGGGTAATAGGCGAGTTCGCGCATCTGTTCGGCCACGGCCTCGGCAATCTCGGTTCGGCCGTGTCCGACGTTGATGTTGAATAGGCCGGAAAATCCGTCGAGCACGGTTCGCCCGTCTGCGAGCTCGAGCTCGACACCCCGGCCCGCCACGAAGATCTGTGCGCCGCACTGCTCCTGCTTGTGGAGTTCTGCGATCGGGTGGATGACGTGGGCCCGGTCGAGCGCCTGGATTTCGGCGTAGTCGATGTGGCTCATAGGGGGCAGCGTATACCATGGGCGCATGCTGCTCCGAAGCGTCGCCGAGGCCTTGTCCCGGCTGGACATCCGGGACAGCTCGCTCCTGGTAGCCATTTCCGGGGGGGTCGACTCGGTCGCGCTCTTCGCGGCCCTGGAGGAGCTGGCCGAACCCTTCGGCCTGGATTTGTCGATTGGGCACGTGAACCACGGACTGCGGGGCGCCGATTCGGATGCCGACCAGGCCTTCGTGGAAACGTTCGGGGCAGAGCGTGGGGTGGGGGTGAAGGCGATTTGCGCGGCCCCGGATCGCCCCCCCGGCCCCAGCCGCGAGCGGCTCACGCTTCAGGAGGCCGCGCGACAGAGCCGCTACGCGGCATTGGAGTGCGCTGCGCGCCAGGTTGGCGCCGAGCGGATCGCCACGGCGCACAATCTCGACGATCAGGCCGAGACGGTGCTGCTGAGGCTGCTGCGCGGGACGGGTCCGGACGGGCTCGGGGGCATCCCCGAGCACTCGGCAGACCTCTCTCCGAGCGCCCCGGTCGTGCGTCCGCTCCTGGGGGTATCCCGTGCCGCCATCGAACGTTTCGCCCGCGAGCGCGGTCTAAGCTGGCGGGAGGACGCGAGCAACGCCTCGCCCGCCTACACCCGCAATCGCGTGCGTGCGCGGCTGCCCGAGCTGGCCCAGGAGTTCAATCCGGGCCTGCTCAGGGCATTGGCGAAACTGGCCGATGCACAGCGACGGGATACCGAATGGATTGCTGCAAGGGTCGAACAGGAGGTCGCGGCTCGCTTCTCCTCAGACGGGGGTGCGCTGCTGATCGACGCCACGAACTGGGCAGAGCTGCCCGAGGCCCTGGCGCGCCGCGTCGCCCGGGCGGCGCTGGTGCGCTCCGGCGCCGGGCGACACGTGACCCGGGTTCACCTGGAGCGGATGTGCGGATTCTTCGCGAGCGCAGCCACCGGCAAGCGCCTCGAGCTGCCTGGGCGGCGGGTCCTCGAGCGGCGACGCGAGGGATTCAGGTTGCATCCGCCGTGCTAAGCTCTGTTTCCTGTACTGGTTTTTGCCGCTCGGGCCCACCGGTGGAGAATCCTTGAATCAGCACTTCTACAAGAACGTGGCCCTTTGGGTCGTAATCCTCGGAATGATCCTGCTGCTCGTAACCATGTTGCGGCAGAGCGAGCCCCCTGTTTCGGAGAAGCACTACACCGAATTCCTGACTCTCCTGGAGCAGGACGATGTCTCCTCCGTGCTGATCGAAGAGGGCAATATCGAGGTCACGACCACGGACGGCGGAGTCTTCAAGACCTTTGCGCCGGCCGTGACCCAGGACCTGATCGATTCCCTCGTGGCGAAGCAGGTCGACATCGAGGCGCAGCCAAAGCCCGAGAGCAGTTTCTGGCGCCAGATCCTCATCATGTGGTTCCCGCTGCTGCTCTTCATCGGATTGTGGATCTTCTTCATCCGCCAGATGCAGGCAGGCGGCGGCAAGGCCATGACCTTCGGCAAGAGCCGGGCGCGCTTGCTGACCGAGAATCAGCAGCAGATCACATTCGAGGACGTGGCGGGCGTCGAGGAATCGAAGTGCGAACTCGAGGAGATCATCGCCTTCCTCCGCGAGCCCAAGAAGTTCACGCGGCTGGGCGGTCGGATTCCCAAGGGTGTGCTGCTCGTGGGTCCCCCAGGCACGGGCAAGACGCTGCTCGCACGCGCGGTGGCGGGCGAGGCCGGTGTTCCCTTCTACTCGATTTCCGGGTCCGACTTCGTCGAGATGTTCGTCGGCGTCGGAGCCTCGCGAGTGCGCGACCTCTTTCTCCAGGGCAAGAAGAACGCGCCCTGCATCATCTTCATCGACGAAATCGACGCGGTGGGTCGCCACCGCGGCGCGGGGCTCGGCGGTGGACACGACGAGCGCGAGCAGACGCTGAACCAATTGCTGGTCGAGATGGATGGCTTCGAAGCCAACGAGGGCGTCATCATGATCGCGGCCACCAACCGGCCCGATGTGCTGGACCCGGCGCTGTTGCGCCCCGGACGCTTCGACCGTCGCGTCGTGGTGCCGCGACCCGACCTGCGCGGTCGCATCGAGATCCTGCGCGTACACACCCGCCTCGTGGCCCTGGCCGACGACGTGGTGCTCCACACGATCGCCCGCGGGACACCGGGCTTCGTCGGGGCCGATCTCCAGAACCTCGTGAACGAGGCGGCGCTGCTGGCCGCTCGACACGATGCAGAAGATGTCGGGATGCACGACTTCGAGGAGGCGAAGGACAAGGTCATCCTGGGCACGGCGCGGAAGAGCCTCCTCATGACAGACGAGGACAAGCGCCAGACGGCCTTCCACGAGGCCGGACATGCCATCGTCGCGATGCTGACGCCGGGTGCCGACCCCGTACACAAGGTTACGATCATTCCGCGCGGGTTGGCCCTGGGCGCCACGCTCACCATGCCCGAGGAAGACCGCTACACGCTCACGTGCGAGCAGCTTCTGGCGCACATCAAGCACGCCATGGGTGGGCGAGCCGCCGAAGAGCTGGTCTTCGGACACACCTCCACGGGCGCGATGAACGATCTCAAGCAGGCGACCGAAAGCGCGCACCGCATGGTGTGCCAGTACGGAATGAGCGACAGGATCGGTCCCGTCGCGCTGGGCGACGACGGGGGCGATGTCTTCCTCGGGCGCGACTTCGTGCAACGCAAGGAGTACAGCGAGCACAGGGCTCGAATGGTCGACGAGGAGATCTCGTCCATCCTCGGTCGGGCATACGATGAGGCAAAGCAGATGCTCGAAGAGAACCGGGATTTGCTCGAGCGGATTTGTACGGCACTTCTCGAACGCGAGACACTCGACGCCGAGGAACTCCTGGCGCTGGGACGCGGCGAGGTTCTGTCACCGCTGCCGTCTCCGGTCACTCCCCCGGATCCCAGGAACGACACACCGTCGGAGCGGGCACGGGATGCGAAGCCCTCCGGGATTCCCGGAGACGAGCTTCCCGAGCCCGTTCCGAGCTAGCTCCGAAGGGAAACGATGGAGACGATCTTCCCGAGAGACCGGGTCACGATCGTCGCAGTGCTGAACGCGACCCCGGACTCGTTCTCGGACGGCGGGCGATTTGTTACGCAGGGCGGACAGCTGCGGCTCGACGAGGCCATCGATGCAGCCGCCGGGCTGATCGATGCTGGTGCGCACGTGCTCGACGTGGGCGGGGAGTCGACTCGCCCGGGTGCCCGCGAGGTGCCCGCTCGAGTGGAGCGGGACCGGGTCGTACCCGTGGTGGAGGCACTCTCCAAGCGCTTCGCTGCGCCGGTGTGCGTGGACACGCGCAAACTGCCCGTGGCAGCGGCCGCGCTCGACGCGGGGGCCTCCATCGTCAACGACGTTTCCGGCCTCGCCCACGATCCCGGTCTGGCGGGGCTGGCGGCGCAACGCGGCGTGAGCCTGGTCCTGGGTCACCTGCGTGGAACCCCTGAAACCATGCAGGACGCCCCGACCTTTGCCGACGTGCTGGCCGAGGTGGCCGGCGAACTGGAGGAGAGCGCCGGGAAGGCGCGCGCGGCCGGGGTTCCAGATGCACAGATCTGCGTAGATCCCGGTATCGGTTTCGGCAAGAACCTCGAGCAGAACTTGAAGCTTTTGGCGGGTGCCGGAGAGCTCCGCCGCCGAATCGGCCTGCCCGTGCTGGTGGGCCCCTCGCGCAAGTCGTTCCTCGGCGCGTTGACTGGCGACCCGGTGCACGAGCGCGATGCAGCGACAGACGCCGCATGTGCCGTGGCGGCATTCGTGGGTGCGGACGCGGTGCGGGTCCACGCGGTGGCGGGCGCGCGCCGCGCGGTGGCGGTGGGACGCGCGCTGCGGGGAGCGACGTCGTGATCGAGTGGCTGTGGGAGCTGCTCCAGGAATTCTGGGTCTACCTGCAGGACACCTACGACCCGGTTCGAGACACGCTCGACATCGGGATCGTGGCTTTCGGCATCTACTGGCTGCTGCTCCTGATCCGCGGCACACGCGCCGTACAGATCCTGGTGGGCCTCGTCGTCCTGATCGGAGCGCTGGTTGCATCGCGGGTCTTCGAACTCGTCACGCTCCAGTTGATTCTCGATTCATTGCTTGCTCCTGGTGTCATCATCCTCGTGGTGCTCTTCCAGCACGATATCCGTCGCGCGCTGGCGCGGATGGGCCGCGGGCTCTTCCGCGGCGTCTCTCCGGAACAGGAATCGCAGATTGTCGAGGAAATCGTGCGCGCGGCACAGCTGCTTTCGAAGCGGCGAGTGGGCGGACTGATCGTGCTGGAACGCGACACGGGGCTCGACGACCAGCTCGAAGCCGGCACCCCGCTCGACGCTGCTGTGGCGAAGGGCCTGCTGGTATCGCTCTTCCTCCCCGCTTCGCCGCTCCACGACGGCGCGGTAGTCGTCCAACGGGGACGCATCGCCATGGCTGGGGCGATCCTGCCCCTCACCCTGCGCGACGATCTTCCCGAAGGTGTGGGCACGCGGCACCGGGCCGCGGTCGGGATCACGGAAGAGACCGACGCGGTCGTCGTCGTGGTTTCCGAGGAGACCGGATCGATCTCCCTGGTCATGGGAGGCGAGATCACCAGCGGCCTCGACACACCGGAGCTGCGCGGCTCCCTGGCAGAGGTCCTGGGCAGTGACCGGCGAGACCTGCCGGACGAGGCGGGCCATCCCGGTGGCGAGGAGCACGCGGTTCCCGAGGAGGGGGCCGAAGCGAGGTCCGCGAGCTGACCATGGCGCGCAAACGCCGGACCGGAAACTTTCGCTACGCAGTCCTCGCCATCGTGATCGCGATGGTGCTGTGGGGCTTGGCGCGGGGCGGATCCACGGTGGAGCGCGAATACGAGCTTCCGCTCGTCTTCGATGCACTGCCGGACGATCTGGTGATCACGGACCAGACGGTGACCAAGATCAACATCCGGGTGCGGGGCAGTCGCGCCACCTTCCGCAACCTGTCCGCGGCGGAACTCGAGTACGTGGAAAGCGTGGGGGGCGCAAAGCCAGGGCGGGCCCGCTACGAGGTGGACGACGACCGCCTCGACCTGCCGCGCGGGCTCCGGGTGGTGGGTCGTTCGCCCTCCCAGATCGACGTGCGGTTCGAGCGCAGGGGCCGAAAGAACGTGCGGATTCGTGCCGATGTACAGGGAGAACCGCCGGAGGGCTACAAACTCAATGGGGTGGAGATCGAGCCGGCACGGATCTGGCTCACGGGGGCGCGCAGCCGGGTACTGCGCCTCTCGGAGGTGGTCACCGAAACGATCGACGTGTCGCAGCTCGAGGCACCGGAAGAGCGCGAGGTGAAGCTCTCGATCGGCGCAGATCACGTATGGGTCGAGAACGACGAGGCGGTTACGGTGAAGATCGACATCGAGCCGCTCGAGCCGCCCGAGGGCGTCGCACCCGGCGGGAAGGGGCAGCAGACCGGATGAGGGATCGATTGTTCGGAACCGATGGCGTGCGCGGTCGGGCCAATGAACACCCCATGACGGCGGAGGTCGCACTGGCGCTCGGCCAGGCGATTGCCCACGTATTGCGGGTACCCGGTGCCGAGCGGCGCCGGATCATCATCGGCAAGGACACGCGGCTTTCGGGCTACGTATTCGAGGACGCACTCGCGGCTGGTATCTGCACCATGGGTGTCGACGTGATCCAGGTGGGTCCGATGCCTACCCCGGGGATGGCCTTCCTGACTCAGGACATGCGGTGTCACGCGGGTGTCATGATCTCGGCGAGTCATAACGCGTACGAGGACAACGGCATCAAGTTCTTCTCGAGCGATGGTTTCAAGCTGCCCGACGCGATCGAGACGCGCATCGAAAGCCTCATTGCAAGCGGCGAGTTGGCGACGCTGCGCGCCCCGGCCAACGAGATCGGCCAAGCCCGTCGCATCGACGATGCCGAGGGCCGCTACGTCGTCTTCCTGAAGAAGACCCTCCCGCCCGGATTTTCGCTGGAGGGGCTCCGGGTGGTGCTCGACTGCGCCAACGGCGCGGGGTACAAGGTGGGCCCCACTGTTCTAGCGGAACTCGGTGCAGAAGTATTCGCGCTGGGCGTCGAACCCAACGGCCGGAACATCAACAACGGCTGTGGTGCGCTCTTCCCCGAGCGCACGGTGGCGAAGGTCCGCGAAGTGCGGGCAGATGTCGGCATCGCGCTCGACGGCGACGCGGATCGCGCGGTACTGGTGGACGAGCAGGGCGAGATTCTCGATGGCGACGAACTCCTCGCGCTCTTTACGCGCGACCTGATCGAGCGGGGCGCGCTGCGCGGCGACCAGGTCGTGGGTACCGTGATGAGCAACCTGGGCCTCGAGCACGCGTTGACGGCCATGGGAACGCAACTGCTTCGCACGTCCGTGGGCGATCGCTACGTGGTGGAGGCCATGCGCAAGGAGGGCTGCAACCTGGGCGGTGAGCAGTCCGGACACCTGGTCTTTCTGGACCACAACACCACGGGTGACGCTCTGGTTACGGCACTCCAGGCGCTCGCGATCATGCGGCGCAAGGGCGGCCGGCTCTCCGAGCTGGCGGAGGCCTTCGAGCGTTTTCCGCAGACACTCGTCAGCGTTCCGATCGCCGCGAAGCGCCCAATCGAGGAACTGCCAAAGGTGATGGAGGCGCTCGAGAGAATCGAAGCCGAGTTCGAAGGCCGTGGACGCGTAGTGATCCGCTACAGCGGTACCGAGCCCAAGGCCCGCATCATGGTGGAGGGTGACGACGCATCGCGCGTCTCCGAGGTTGCGGCGGAACTCGCCGATGAGCTGCGCTACGCGTTGGCCGAGGGCTAGCGGTGCCGGGACTCACCCTCGCGCTTCATGGCCTCGCCAGCCTGCGGGACGCTGCGGGAGCCACCGAGGTGGATCTGCCGGCGGCCGCAATGCTGGCCGAATTGGCGGGTGTCGACGTGGTGCGCCTCGCAGTGAGCGAAGACCTGAAGCCGGTTCGCGAGGACGACATTCGGGACGTGCGCCGCGCCGCACGCCGGCTCGAGCTGCGTCTGCCGCCGAGCCAGGCTCTCGTCAAGGTCGCTCTCGAAGGGCGCCCCCACCGGGTGGTGCTGGCGGCGGAGGGCCGCGCGCCCGGGGCGCCGGCAGCGCCCCTCGACCTCTCCGGCCGCGGAGCACCGCTGGAGCCGGTGGTTCGGACACTGGCCGAGGCGGGCATCCCGAGCTGCGCGGTCGTGGCCCCCGACCTCGATGCGGTGAAGCGAGTCCACGCCGAGAGCATTCCCGCCCTCGAGTTCTACACCGGGTCGCTCGTAGACCTGCCGCCGTCGGAGCGTGGTCCGGAGTTGGAACGTCTCGGAGATGCGGTCCGGCTCGCGTCGAAGCTCCAGTTGGCCATTGGTCTGGGCGGAGGGCTCTCGTTTCGCAATCTCACAGAGGTGCTCACCACCTGTCCCGCCGCCGAGTGGGTGACGATCGGCCGCTCTGCGCTGGCCCGCGGCTTCCTGGTGGGCTTGGACCGGGCCCTGCGCGACTTGCGCGCCCGGATCGCATGACGCTGCACCGGATCTGGCCGCTCGTCGGTGCGGAGACCATGCGCGCCCTCGATCGCCACACGATCGAGACCCTCGGCGTGCCGGGCGAGGTGCTGATGGAGAGTGCCGGCCGCGCGGCCGCGCAGGTCGTTCTCGAAGAGCTGCGCGCTGCGGGCGAGGTGCTCGTGGTCTGTGGCATGGGCAACAACGGCGGCGATGGCTTCGTGGTCGCACGCCACCTGCATCTGCTCGGCGTGCCGGTGCGCCTGGCCCTGCTGGGAGAGTCGCGGCGGCTGCGCAAAGACGCGGCGGCCAACGCGCGCCGGGCGCGCACGGCAGGCCTCGAGATCGGCGGACCGCGCTGGCGCGCTCCGCGGCGCGGCGTGATCGTCGATGCGATCTTCGGGACCGGGCTTTCGCACCCGGTCGACAAGGCGCCGGCGGCCAGCGTGCGGCGAATTGCGGCGAGTCGCGGTTCCGACGTGCGCGTGGTGGCGCTCGACATGCCCTCCGGGATCTGCGCCGACACGGGTCAAGCGCTCGGTGATGCGGTGCGCGCCGATGTAACCGTCACCTTCGGCCTGCCGAAAATCGGGCTCGCACTCGAGCCGGGACGCGAGCACGCCGGTCGGGTGGTGGTGGCCCGTATCGGCATCGTCGACGAGACACCGACAGCGCGCCCGGACGCCGCGGTCTGGACCCGGGCTGCGGCCGGCGAGCGGATGCCGGCACGGCCCCCAGCCGGGCACAAGGGCCGCTTTGGTCACGCGCTGGTCGTGGCGGGTTCGGAGGGCAAGACCGGCGCCGCTGCCCTCGCCGCAGATGCGGCGGCACGGGTGGGCGCCGGGCTGGTCACCGTGGCGTGCCCGGCCGGAGTAAACGAGATCCTCGAGGTGAAGTGCACCGAGGCCATGACCGCGCCGCTTCCCGACACCGCCGGCCGCGCGCTTGCGGCCGGGGCCGAGGACGCCCTCGTCGAACTTGCGGCAGGGCGGAGCGCTGTCGGCATGGGTCCCGGGCTGGGAGGCAGCGCCGAAACGGCGAAGCTCGTGCGCGGTGTGGCGCTCCGAGTGCGGGCGCCGCTGGCACTCGATGCCGATGCACTGCACCCGTTTGCGGCTTCGCCCGAACTGCTGCGCGAGCGGGCCGGCGCAACATTGCTCACCCCGCATCCGGGCGAGGCGGCGGCGCTGCTGGGAGGATCCGCTCGCGAACTCAACCGCGACCGGCCGGGCGCCGCACGCTGCCTGGCCGAGCGCACGGGTGCCGTGGTGCTGTTGAAGGGCGCCGGCACGGTGATCGCCTCGCCGGACGGTGCGCTGCTCGTGAATCCGAATGGCGGTCCGGCGCTGGGCAGCGGGGGCACGGGCGACGTTCTGCTCGGCATGGCTGCGGGCCTCCTGGCCCAGGGGCTCAACTGCTTCGATGCCGCAGCGCTCGCCGCCTTCTGGCACGGCTTCGCCGCCGACCGGATCGCCGAGCGCACCGGGCCGTCGGGCTTGCTCGCGGGCGACCTGGCCGGCGAACTGCCCGAAGCGGGTCGGATTCTGCGCGCTGCGGCCGTCGCCCCGATCGCGGGAGAACGCCTTGCGCTGGCCTTCCCCGAGCCCTGACGCGACTCGGGCGGCGGGGCGCTGTCTGGCCGCCGTCGTGGGCGAGGGCTGCGTGATCGCGCTCTTCGGTCCGCTCGGCGCGGGGAAGACCGCCTTCGTCAAGGGATTGGCCGATGGCCTGGGTGTCGACCCGCTGCAGGTGGCGAGTCCCAGCTTCGTGATCGCAGCGGAGTATCCCGCGTCCCGGGGCCGTCGCCTGGCGCACGTAGACTGCTATCGACTCGACGGGGCGGCGGCGCTCGATCACGCGGGCTTTCAGGACTTGCTGGGCCCGGATTCCGTGGTCGCTGTCGAGTGGGCGGACCGGGCGCTCGGTGCACTGCCGGCCGATCGTCTCGAGATCCGTATCGACCGGTCCCGGGACGAGGCGGCGCAGACGCAGCGTGTGCTACACGCAAAGGGCTCGGGACCCGCCTCCCGGGAAATCCTGGCTCGCTGGAGCGACGCGTTGACAGGTGATCAATGGCCCTGATTGTCCAGAAATACGGCGGCACGAGCGTCGGTGATCTCGACTGCATCCGGAACGTCGCCCAGCGCGTCGTGTCCAGCGCTGCGGTCGGCAACCAGGTGGCGGTCGTCGTCTCCGCAATGGCCGGCGAGACGGATCAGCTGGTGAGCTGGGCCCGGGAGATCGGCGGCGAGCAGCCGGACCCGCGGGAAGTCGACATGCTGGTCTCAACCGGCGAGCAGAAGACGATTGCGCTGCTCGCCCTGGCGATCCGGCAACTGGGGCACTCGGCCCGCTCCTTCACCGGTGGCCAGATGGGGATCCGCACCGATACCGCCCACACGCGCGCGCGCATCGCGAGCGTCGATGCCGAGCGGCTTCAGGCGGTCCTGGATCGGGGAACCGTGGCGGTGCTCGCCGGCTTTCAGGGTATCGATGACGAGGGCAACATCACGACGCTCGGCCGAGGCGGCTCCGATACCTCGGCGGTTGCGGTCGCCGCGGCTCTGGGGGCCGACATCTGTGAGATCTACACGGACGTCGAAGGCGTCTACACGAGCGATCCGCGCGTGGTGCCGCGGGCCCGCAAACTCGACCGCATCTCTTACGATGAGATGATCGAGATGGCGAGCCTCGGTGCGAAAGTGCTCCAGATCCGCTCGGTGCGCTTCGCAATGCGCCACGGAGTGCCACTTCACGTGCGCTCCTCGTTCATACCCGATGAGGGCACTTGGGTGGTGCCGGAGGAGGGGGTCATGGAAGGCTTGTTCGTGTCGGGTGTCACCTACAACCGAGACGAGGCGAAGATTCGGTTGCGCGGCGTGAAGGATCACCCCGGTATCGCCGCGCGGATTTTCGCACCGCTCTCGGAGGCGGAAATCGTGGTGGACATGATCATCCAGAACCTGTCTCAGGACGGGACGACCGATATCACCTTCACCGTGGCGCGGGACGACTACCGCCGCGCGCTCGCGATTGTCGAGGCCGAGTGTGCAGCCATCGGTGCGGCCGGTGTCGATGGGGACCAGAGCATTGCGAAGGTGTCGATCGTCGGCCTGGGCATGAAGGACCACGCCGGTGTGGCGAGCCGCATGTTCCAGGTACTGGCGGAGCACGGGGTCAACATCCAGCTCATTTCCACCAGTGAGATCAAGGTTTCGGTGGTGATCGAGGAATCGCACACGGAATCGGCGGTGAGAGCCCTCCACGCGGCGTTTCTCGAGGCCGGCGCAGATGAGCCGCGTTCCGAGGCCTGAGCCGGTGGGGCAGGGGCCCGCGGCTGCCGCATTCGCGGTCGCAGCGGCGCTTTGGCTCGTTGCCCTCGCGCCCGCCGGCCCGACGCCGTCCGTTTCCGCCACTGCAGCGCCAGCATCCGGGCCCGCGCGTCTGCTCTTCGGCGCGGCCCTCGATCCCAACCGGGCCGGCGCCGCGACGCTCGAAGTCCTGCCCGGGATCGGCCCGGCGCGGGCTGCGGCCATCCTGGCCGCGCGCTGTGAGCACGCCTTCGCGAGCGTTTCCGACCTCGAGCGCGTGCCCGGCATCGGGTCCCATACGCTCGAACGGATCGCACCCATGTTGAGAGTGAGCGGCGCTTCCCCGACCTGCGTCCAGTAAACTCGCCCCGATGGTCACAATCAGTCAGCGCCTGATCGAGATCCGGTCCTACCTGAGCGAGCGCCTCTGGCGCCAGGAACTGGAACCGGGCACATGGGCTGGACGCGGTGCCCGGCTCCTGCAGTTCTCGATCATGGTGGGAGAGGGCTTTGTTCGCGACCACCTGCTGCTGAGAGCCAGCGCGCTGACCTACTTCACGGTGCTCGCGCTCGTCCCCCTTCTGGCCATCGTGAGTTCGGTCCTGTCGGCGGTGGGAGTGACCGAGAACCTCGTGGATCCCGCGATCGACAGATTCACCGCCGTCGCTCCCGAGGTTGGGATGAGGATGCACGAGTTCGTCAACAACGCGAACTTCGGCGCACTCGGGAGCCTCGGCGCCGCGACGCTCTTCCTCACCACGGTGCTCGGAATCAGCAACATCGAACGCTCGTTGAATCATATCTGGGGCGTGCAGCAGGAGCGACCCTGGGCCCGCCGTCTGCCCGACTACCTGGCGGTTCTCATCGTGGCGCCGCTGTTGCTCGGCGTCGGGCTCTCGCTGGCGACCACCGTCAAAAGCCAGTGGGTCGTCCAGAAGCTCCTGGAATACCCGATCTTCGAACTCGCCTACTCCCTGGGTCTGAAGCAGGTACCGACTCTGATGCTCGGCGGGGGATTGGCCTTTCTGTACTGGTTCCTGCCGAATACGACGGTCCGGCCGCTTGCGGCAATCCTGGCTGGAATTGTCGCGGCGGTGGGGGTGAGCGGTGCGCTGAGCGTCTACATGAATTTCAGCGTCGGGGCCCTCCGGGCCGATATCCTGTACGGCGGTTTTGCACAATTACCGCTCTTTTTCGTCTGGGTTTATCTCGTCTGGGCCATTGTGCTCTTTGGAGCCGAAATTGCCTTCGCCTACCAGAACCTCGCGCTCTACGTACGTGAGGTTCGCGGTGAGAGCGCAGGACCGGCGGAGCGCGAGGCGATCGGTCTGCGCATCGCGCTCGAAATCGCCCGTTCGTTTCGAGACACCCGCCAACCTTGGACCGAAGACGAACTCTCGGACGGCCTGCGCGTTCCCGTGCGCACCGTGCGTGACATCCTGGTTCCGCTCCACCGCGCGCGCATTCTCGCCAGCGTAGAAGCCCCGGAAGGCGGAGGTTCCGGGTGGCAGCTCGGGAAACCGGCCGAAAAGATCCAGGCTGTCGATGTTCTCACTGCGTTGCGCGGCTCGCGGGAGCCGATTGCGGGCGAAACCGAGGTAACGCGAGCCGTGGAGTCACTGCTGGCCGAGATCCACGGCGGGGAAGTAAAGGCGGCGCGAGGCCAGTCGCTCGCCCACTTGCTGGCTGGAATTCCGAAACTTTCCCCGAAGCCGCAGGCCTGAATTTGCGCGTCTACCTCGACCACAACGCAACCACTCCGCCGCGGGAGGAAGTGGTCGACGCGATGGAACGCGTACTGCGGGAGACCTGGGGCAACCCCTCGAGCACCCATGCGGAGGGAGCCGCTGCACGCGCAGCGGTGGATCGAGCGCGGGAGCAAGTCGCAAGCCTGGTCGGCTGTGCGCCGCGCGACCTGCTGTTTACCGCGGGCGCCACCGAGGCGAACAACACGGCCCTGCTCGGCGTACTGTCGGGCACGCCCGGGCACATCCTCTCCAGCGCCGTGGAGCACCCTTCGGTCGAGGCTGCGCTCGACGCACTCGAGTCACGCGGCTGGGAGGTCACCCGGGCGCCGGTAGATCCGGACGGACGGGTCGGTGCGGAGACGGCGATCGATGCCCTGCGCGAGGACACCGCACTCGTCTCGTTGATCTGGGCCAACAACGAAACCGGGGTGCTTCAGCCCGTGGACGAGATCGCCGAGGCCGCCCGGGAGCGAGGGATCCTCTTCCACACGGACGCGACTCAGCGCGTCGGAAAGCTGCCGATCGACCTCTCGCATACGCCCGCGGACCTGCTGTCGCTCTCAGCCCACAAACTGAACGGGCCAAAGGGCACCGGCGCATTGGTGGTGCGGCAAGGGCTCGCGTTCGAGCCCCTGCTCCGCGGGGGGCCCCAGGAAGGCGGCCGTCGCGGGGGCACCGAAAATGTTGCGGGCATCGTCGGGTTGGGAGAGGCGTGTGCCCTCGCGGCCCGCGAGCTGCCGGAGCGGGCCCGGCGCACCGGAGCCCTGCGCGACCGGCTCTGGGAGGGGATCTCGCAGAAGATCGCCGGAGTGCGCTGGAATGCCGCTTCCGACGCAGTTCTCCCCAATACCCTCAATGTTGGCTTCGAGGGGGTGGCGGGGGAAATGTTGCTCCAGGCCCTCGATCTCGAAGGTATCTCCGCGTCCGCGGGGGCCGCCTGTGCCTCGGGCTCGATCGAAGCTTCGCCGGTGCTCGTCGCCATGGGCCGGAGCCCCGCCGAGGCCCGGGGCACGTTGCGCTTCAGCGTCGGGCACGGCGTGGACGAATCCCAGATCGACCACGTTCTCGCACTGCTTCCCGATCTGGTCGAGCGCGCGCGCGTGGCGGGAGACGTCTGATGGCGTCCGAGCGGGTCGTGGTGGCCATGTCGGGCGGGGTCGATTCGTCCGTGGCGGCTGCCCGGGTCATCGCGGCAGGGCACGAGGCTGTGGGCATCACGCTCCACCTGGCGGGAAGCGACTCCCGCTGTTGTTCTCTCGCCGATGCGGACGATGCCCGGCGCGTCGCCGAGCGGCTCGGAATTCGTTTTTTCGTGGCCAACTATCGAGAGCGTTTCCGGCGTGAAGTCATGGAGAGCTTCGCCGATGCCTACTTGGCCGGTCGCACGCCGATCCCGTGCGTGACCTGCAACTCCCGTTTCAAGTTCGATTACCTGCTCGAGCGCGCACGCGTTCTGGGGGCTGAGGCGGTGGCGTCGGGTCATTACGCTCGCGTGGACACGGATCCCCGTACGGGTCGGTGCCGCTTGCGACGCGCCGCAGACCTCGAAAAAGACCAGACGTACTTCCTGTTCGAGCTGAAGCAGGAGCAGCTGGCTCGGATCCGATTTCCTCTCGGCGAACTCACCAAGGTGGCAGTGCGTGCCGAAGCGCGCGCCCTCGGACTCGCCACGGCGGAGAAGTCCGAGAGCCAGGAGATCTGCTTCGTTCCCGAGGGCAACTACGCCTCGGCGGTCGAGCGCATCCGTCCCGATCGGCTTCCGGGAGTGGGTGAAATCGTCGACGGAGACGAGCACGTTCTCGGGTATCACCGCGGCATTCACCATTTCACCGTCGGTCAGCGGCGGGGACTCGGCATAGCGGCGGATCGGCGCTTCTACGTCACGCGCATCGACGCCGCGCGCAATCGAGTTGTCGTCGGGGACGGGCAGGCACTGCGCGTCGGTACCGCAGAACTCGAACACGTGAGCTGGACCTCGGACGAGGCCCCCCGCGTTCCGGTCCCTTGCCGTGTACGTATCCGGAGCCGACATGCGGGTGCACCTGCGCTGGTCGAGGCCGGCAGCCACGGGACCGCACGCGTTCGGTTTGAAGCGCCGGTGAGCGCCGTTTCACCCGGTCAGGCGGCCGTCTTCGATCGTGGTGACGAGGTGCTCGGGGGCGGCTGGATTGCTGGCGCCCCGTCGTGAGCGACTGCGACGGTGAATTCACATCGGGTGTGCTCGAGACTCGGCTCGACTACCGGTTCCGCGATCGGTCGCTCCTCGAGACGGCGCTCGTCCACGCGTCGCTGGCCGGTGAAACGCATGGAGGCCGCGGCAACGAGCGGCTCGAGTTCTTGGGCGACGCAGTGATCGACCTGGTCGTCGCACGACTCCTGTACGAGGCGCACACCAGCTGGGACGAGGGTGCACTGACGCGGGCCCGCGCCGGGCTGGTCAACAGGACATCGCTCGCGGACTGCGCCCGGCAGCTCGAACTCGGGCGCTTCGTTCGGCTCGGACGAACCGAACGGCGTGAGGCAGGAACCGAGAAGGACAGGATCCTCGCCGACGTATTCGAGGCCGTGGTGGGTGCCATGTACCTCGATGGCGGCTTGGTCCCCGTGGAGGTTCTCGCGCGACGGGTCTTCGGAGAGGCACTCGAGTCCGGTCCGATCTCGGATCCGAAGACGCGTTTCCAGGAATGGGCGCATGCAGAGCTGCGCGAGACACCCCGCTACAGAACGGTGCGCGACAGCGGCGCAGAGGAGGACGATCAGCGGTTCCGCGTCGAGGTGAGCGTTGCGGCCGCGGTGAGAGGGGCGGGGGTGGGCCGCTCCAAGCAGGCCGCCGAGCGCGAGGCTGCGATTGACGCGCTGGCCCGGCTCGAGGGACGCGATGCCTGAGGAGAAGCACCGCTCGGGTCTGGTCGCGATCCTGGGTCGGCCGAATGCCGGCAAATCGACCCTCCTCAACCACCTGGTCGGCGGGAAGCTCGCGATCGTGACAGCCAAACCGCAGACGACGCGCAGCCGCATCCTGGGGATCTTGACGTTGGAGGGCGCCCAACTGCTGCTCCTCGACACGCCGGGTATGCACGCGGGCACGCGGGCGTTCAACGCGGCGCTCAACGATCAGGTGGACGAGGCGGCCGCCGACTGCGACGTGGCACTCCTGCTGGTGGACCCGCGCAACGGCTGGGGCGACGAGCATGCGGCAATGCTGGCGGGACTGCGCGAGCGCGGGACACCCGTCGTGGTGGCTGCCACCAAGGCGGACCTGCACGCCGGGCGAGACGCCGCGTGGCCTCCGGCCGGAGCCCAGTCAGCCGACGTCTGGCTGCGGGTTTCCGGGCAGACGGGCGTTGGCGTGCCGGAACTCCTAGAGGCGCTGAGGGCACGGCTGCCCGAGGGGCCCCGGCTGTATCCCGAGGATCAACTCAGCGATCGGCCGCTGCGCTTCCTGGTGGCGGAGCAGGTGCGCGAGGCGGCCTTCGAGGAACTCTCCCAGGAGCTTCCCTACTCGCTTGCCAGCGAGGTGATCGAGTTCGACGAGAGCGATCCGGCGCTGACCCGCATCCGCGCGAACCTCGTCGTCGAGCACGACAGCCAGAAGAAGATCGTCGTGGGGGCGGGCGGCGCGATGGTGAAGCGCATCGGGATCCGTGCGCGCAGTGAGATCGAGCAACTTCTCGGCGTGCGCGTGTACCTGGCGCTGTGGGTCAAGGTCGAGCCGAAGTGGCAGAAACGCCCGAAGCGCCTCGCGGCGCTCGGCTACTCTTGAGCCGTGAAACGGGGCACGGACGTCGAGGAGCGCCTGGGACGGATCCGGGCGGGCGGCGAGGCCCGCTACCACGAAAAGGCACGTGAGTCCGGGAAGCTGTTCTGCCGGGAGCGGCTCGCGCGGCTGCTCGATCCGGATTCCCTCGTGGAGGACGCGGCCTTCGCCAACAGCCTCGCCGCGAATCTCCCGGCCGATGCGGTCGTGACGGGAACGGGTCGCATCGCGGGCCGCCCGGTCTGCGTGATGGCAAATGATTCGACCGTCAAGGCGGGCTCGTGGGGCGCACGCACGGTGGAAAAGATCCTGCGCATCCAGGAACGCGCCGAGCGCCTGCAGGTCCCGCTTCTGTATCTGGTCGACTCGGCGGGAGCGCGCATCACGGACCAGATCCAGATGTTCCCGGGTCGCCGCGGGGCGGGGCGCATCTTTCACAACCAGTGCCGGCTGTCGGGAATGGTTCCCCAGGTCTGCCTGCTCTTCGGGCCCTCGGCGGCAGGCGGGGCCTACATCCCGGCCTTCTGCGACATCGTCATCATGGTGGAGGGCAATGCGAGCATGTACCTGGGCTCGCCGCGCATGACCGAGATGGTGATCGGCCAGAAGACGACGCTCGAGGAACTGGGCGGTGCACGCATGCACTGCTCCGTGTCTGGCTGCGGCGACGTGCTGGTCGAAAGCGAGCAGGAAGCCATCGAGGCGGCGCAGAGTTACCTGGCGTACTTCCCCTCCCGAACCGGGGACCCACCGCCCACCCGAGAGCCGGCGCCGCCGGCGCTAGACCCCTCGGATCTGGAGGCCCAGATCCCGGCGGAGGAGAACAAGCCCTTCGATGTGCACCGTGTGGTCGAACGCATCGTTGATGCGGGGTCCTTCTTCGAGATCAAGCGCCTGTTCGCCGGCGAACTCCTCACGGGGCTGGCACGGGTCGAGGGGCGGCCAGTCGGTGTGGTGGCAAACCAGCCCAAGGTGAAGGGCGGGGTGCTCTTCGTCGACTCAGCGGACAAGGCGGCGCGGTTCATCTGGCTCTGCGACGCCTTTGGCATTCCACTGCTCTTCCTGGCCGACGTGCCCGGCTTCATGGTCGGCAAGCAGGTGGAGCGCCAGGGAATCATCCGCGCCGGCGCCAAGATGATCATGGCCGTTTCCGAGGCCAGCGTGCCGCGGGTCTGTGTCGTATTGCGCAAGGCCTACGGAGCCGGCCTGTACGCGATGAGCGGCCCCGGCTTTGCGCCCGAAGCGACCCTGGCCCTGCCGAGCGCGATGATCGCGGTCATGGGACCCGAGGCGGCCGTGAACGCCGTCTATTTCAACAAACTCCAGGGACTCGACACGGCGCACCGCGCCGCCGAGCAGGAACGGCTGCGCGCGGAGTATGTGGAGGACGTGGATATCGAGCGGCTCGGCAGCGAACTCGTCGTGGATGCGATCGTGGCCCCAGGCGCGCTGCGCGGCGAAATCGCGGCGCGGCTGGCCGCTGCGGCGGGCCGGAGGGATCCCGCGCCGGCCAAGCGCCGCAGCATTACACCAGCTTGACCCCCCACGGGGGAATGCGGCGATTCGCCCCGTGCTAGCCTCGCCGGCGGCGATCGGGAGGGGGTGCGCTGGAGGGGATGCTGGGGCTGTTCTCTGCCTTCGAATGGGCGCTCCTGGGGCCGGTGCTCATCGGGTGCATCTATTCCCTGCTGTGCCTGGGCGCGGTGTTCTGGTACCTGCGCCGTGCGGTTCACCCGCCTGCGACTGGAGCGTGGCCTCCGGTCACGATTCTGAAGCCGATCCACGGACTCGAGAAGAACCTCGAGGAGAACCTCCGCAGCGCCTGTGAACTCGACTACCCCACCTACCAGGTGGTGCTCGCGGTGCAGCGACTCGAGGATCCGGCGCTGCCCCTCCTGCGCGAACTCGAGCGCGAGTACGGCTCTGCGCGGATCAGCGTGGTCGCCGTAGAGAACCAACCCGTCGTCAACGGCAAGGTTCAGAATCTCATCCATGCCCTTGCCGCGGCACGGCATGACATCGTGGTGATCAGCGACAGCGATATCGGGTTGAGGCCCGACTACTTGCGGCAGATCGTGGCGCCCCTCGCCGATCCGGAAGTGGGCTGCGTCTGCACGCTCTACCGCGCCGTCGACTCCGACGTGTGGCACGAGAAACTCGAACACCTTTCCTACAACTCGGAGTTCATCGTCAACGTGATCTTCGCCGAGGTATTCAGCGCGTACCCCTTCTGTCCGGGTTGCTCCGTGGCCATCCGGCGCAAGGCGCTCGATGAGATCGGTGGCTTCGAGCCGTTGCTCGACTTCCTCGTCGAGGATTTCGAACTCGGCCGCCGCATCAACGAGCGCGGCTACCGGACGGAGTTGATTCCCTACTTTGTCGACACGACGGTGGATATTGAGAGGGCGGACGACTGGTGGAGTCACCAGGTCTACTGGGACCAGAACACCCGCGCGGTGGCACCGGTGGGGTTCTTCTTCACCGTGCTGATCCAGCCGCTGCCCTTCGCACTCATCTTCGCTCTGACGCGGGGCTTCGATCCCTGGGGGTTGGGTGTTCTCGCCGGCACCCTGGCCGTACGCTGGTTCACGCGGGCCGCCATCTTCTGGCGCATCGGCGACCGCGCGGGGCTGCGCCTGTTGCACTGGCTGCCGGTTCGCGATCTGGCCGGCTTTGGATCCTGGTTCGTGGCGCTCTTCAAGCGCACATTCGAGTGGCGACATTTCCACTTCGAATTGACGCGAGACGGTCGCATCCTTCCACGCCGCTAGAGACTTCGACACGTGAATCCCAAGCGGCTCATCCTGACGGCTGACGACTTCGGAATGGCGGTTGCGGTGAACGAGGCCGTCGAGTGCGGGCACCGGGAAGGAGTGCTCACGACCGCAAGCCTCATGGTCGGCGCTCCTGCCGCGGCGGACGCCGTGGAACGCGCGCGTCGGCTTGCGCGGCTGCGGGTGGGGTTGCACGTGGTGCTCGTGGAAGGCCGCCCGGTGCTGCCGGCGGATCGGGTCCCGGACCTGGTGGACGGCGACGGCGCGTTCCGCACCGACCTGGTTCGCTCCGGCTTTGCCTTCTTCTTCCGACCCGGGGTACGGGCGCAACTCGCGGCAGAGATTCGGGCGCAATTCGAGGCCTTTCGGGCGACAGGCCTGCCCCTCGATCACGCGAACGCGCACAATCACATGCACCTCCACCCCACCGTCTCGAGGTTGATCCTGCAAGTCGGGCGTGAGTTTGGGCTGGCGGCGGTGCGCCTCCCCTTCGAACCCCCGGGGGCGTCGGCTCGAGCTGCCGGTTGCAGCGCTTGGAGCCGGCGACTCACCGCGACCGCGTTGGCACCGTGGACGGGACTGCTACGTTCCCGGCTCCGCCGAGCACGGGTCGCGCACAACGATTTCGTCTTCGGGCTAAATGACAGTGGCCGCATGGAGGAGTCGCTGGTGCTGCGCCAGCTAGCTTGCCTTCCACGGGGTGTGACTGAGATGTATTTCCACATAGCCACACGCCGCTGCCAGACCCTCGAACGGCACATGCCGGACTACCGGCATCAGGAAGAGCTCGCTGCACTGCTCAGCGACCGCGTGCGCAAGTCGCTGCGGAACAAGGGCATCGAACCGATCGCCTTCGGTGACCTTCCCGGGCTGACCGGCTAGCGCCGGACTCCCGGATATCCACACACCACGGAAGTAGAGGGATATGCCCGAACCCGAGAACATCCAGACGGTCCCGGCCGCCCGTATCGAGTTTCAGGCGGACGACAGGCAATGGATTGCCGACCGCATCCAGGAGGTGCTCGCCAGCGGACAGTTGACGCTCGGCCAGCACGGTAAGGCCTTCGAGGCGGGCTTCGCCGATCTCTGCGGCGTGAAGCACGCGATCGCCGTCAACAGCGGTACCGCTGCACTCGAGATCGCGCTGCGCGGAGTCGGCGTCGAGGGCAAGGACGTGCTCGTGCCGGCGAATACATTCTTCGCCACAGCGGCTGCAGTCGTCCACGCGGGTGGACGCCCGGTGCTGACGGACACCGACCCCGAGACTTTCGGAACCGCCCCTGAGGAGATCGAGTCTCGCCTTAGCGCCGATACGGCGGCGATCGTGGTGGTGCATATCGGCGGCCTGGTGTCGCCGCGCATGCAGGAGATCCGGGCTCTCGCCGACGCGCGGGGGATCGCGCTGGTCGAGGACGCAGCACACGCACACGGCTCCGCTCACGAGGGCGTGCGCGCCGGCGCCTTCGGCACGGCGGCAGCCTTCAGCTTCTACCCCACGAAGGTCATGACCGCGGGGGAAGGCGGGATGATCACCACGAACGACGACGTTCTGGCGGAAGAGGCCCGGATCTACCGCGACCAGGGCAAGGCCAGCTTCACTGTCAACGCGCACACGCGGCTCGGCTACAACTGGCGAATGTCCGAGCCCCACGCGATCATCGGGCGCCGTCACCTCGAACGCCTGCCCGACATGATCGCAGACCGCCAGCACATTGCCGGACTCTACGACGCGGCCCTCAAGGACTTCGCGGGACTCACACCCCTGCGTATTCCTCCGGGTGGAGAGTGCAACTACTACAAGTACATCGCCTTGCTCGCCCATCCAACGGACCGCAAGGCCCTGAAGGCGGAATTGCGCGAGAAGCATGGCGTCTCGTTGGCGGGCGAGGTATACGAAGACCCGATTCAACGGCAGCCTATCTTCGAGCGTTACGGGGACACTGGACTTCCGGTCTCGGAACAGGTCTGCGCAAATCACATCTGTCTGCCGGTCTTCTCGGGTATGACCGAGGCCCAGGCACACCAGGTGATCGACGCACTCGAGCAGATAATCGGCTAGCGGAAGGGGAAAGCAGTGAAGCACATGAATGTGGTGGTCACGGGCGGAAGCGGCTTCATCGGGTCACACGTGGTGGATGCGCTCGCCGATGCGGGTCACCGCATCACGGTCCTCGATCATCGGGTGAAGCCCCACCGGAGCGACGTGGAATTTGAGGACGTGGATCTGCTCGACCTGTCGTCCGTCATCGCTGCAACCGCCGAGTCGGAGCACATCTTTCACCTCGCTGCGGTCTCCAATGTGAACTATGCCTTCAAGTACCCGGCCTACAGCACGGCACTCAACGTCATGGGAACGACGAACGTGTTGGAGGCGGCACGCATCAACGGCGCGAAGCGCGTCTACCTGGCCTCGACGGTCTGGGTCTACAACGGCGCACCCGATGATGGCGTGGCCGACGAGACCGTGCCCTTCTATCTGAATGGGGCGGGGCATATCTACACATCGACGAAGATGGCCTGCGAGATGCTCTGCCACAACTACGGCGAACTCTACGGGCTCCCCGTCACGGTGCTGCGCTACGGGATCCCTTACGGTCCGCGAATGCGCGAGGAGTTGCTAATCCCGATCTTCCTCAAGAAAGCGCTGAACGGTGAGCCGCTCACGATCAGCGGCGACGGAAGTCAGTACCGCAAATTCGTTTATGTGGAGGACATCGCTCGGGCCCACCTGCTCGCCATGCAGGAGCACGCGGCCGGCGAAACCTACAATCTCGAGGGAGCCGAAAAAGTAACGGTCCTCGAGGTGGCGGAGCGAATCCGCGAACTGCTCGGTGAGGGAGTCAAGATCGAGCGGGTCCCCGCCCGTGCCGGTGATTTTGGGGGCAAGGACGTCTCGGCAGACAAGGCGCTGCGCGACCTCGGCTGGCACGCCGATGTGGACTTCGCTTCCGGACTCAAGACCACTACCGAGTGGTTCTGCCAGCGCTGGGGTAACCCCCGCCAGGGAGCGACGGACTCCTGACGCTACCCGCAGTGAGTCCATGAGCCGGCCGCGAGTCCTCGTGACGGGGGGAGCGGGCTTCATCGGCTCGTTCACAGCGGAACGCTTCGAGCGCGAGGGCTGGGAAGTCCGGATTCTCGACGACCTTTCCTCCGGAGATCGCCGCAACTGCGCCGAGGGCTGGGAACTCCGGGTTGCCGATATCGGCGACCGGGGTGCTGTGGCAGACGCGGTGTCGGATTGTGAGACGGTCGTGCACTTGGCGGCCTTCACATCCGTGCCCGAGAGCCTCGAGCGTCACGAGGAGTGCTACAGGATCAACGTGGGCGGCACGTTCCAGGTCTTGGAGGCGTGCGCGAGTGCGGGGACACGCAGGCTCGTCTTCGCCTCCTCTTCGGCGGTCTACGCGGAACTGCCCGACGCCCCGAAGCGGGAGACGGATTGTCCCGAGCCGATCAGCCCGTACGCCGTGTCGAAGCTCGAGGGTGAGCACCTGTGCGCGGCCTTTCGTGAGGCGCGGGGGCTCTCTTCGGTGGCTCTGCGTTTCTTCAATGTCTTCGGCCCACGGCAACCTGCCGATTCGGACTACGCCGCCGCTGTACCGATTTTCGCCGAGCGCGGCCTGCGGGGCGAACGCCTCACCGTTTACGGTGATGGCAAGCAGACCCGGGACTTCGTCTATGCCGAGGACGTGGCCGAGGCCATCTTTTCCGCGGCAGTGAGCGACGCGGAGGGGACCCTCAACGTGGGTACGGGCCGGCCAATCGACGTCTTGGCCCTGGCGGACAGCATCGTTCAATTGACCGGAGGCGTGGCACAGCATCGGTTCGAGCCGCCCCGTCCCGGCGACGTGCGATCTTCAACGGCCGATGTGGCCCAGATCGCCGAGGTTCTCGGCTGGAAGGCGCGCACTTCTCTCGAAGCGGGATTGTCGCCAACGCTCGCCTGGTGGCGGGAGCGGCTGGCCACCACCAAGCGCTAGGATTCTCACATGCGCAAGGTCCTGTTCCTGAACCCGCCCTCCTTCAAGGGCTTCGACGGAGGTGCCGGCGCCCGGTACCAAGCTCGGCGCGAGGTGCGATCGTTCTGGTTCCCCACCTGGCTCGCCCACCCTGCCGCGATGGTGCCTGGAAGCAGGCTGGTGGATGCGCCACCCGCGGACTTGGGCCTCGACGACATCCTACCGCTGGCGACGGAATTCGAAGTTGCCGTCCTTCACACCAGCACTCCCTCTTTCTTCTCCGATGCTCGCACTGCGGAAGCACTCAAGGAGGTCAACCCGAAGCTCGAGATCGGCCTCGTGGGCTCCCACACCGATGTCTTGCCGGGCGAGTCGCTGGAGAAGGCGAAATCGGTGGACTGGGTGACCCGCGGCGAGTTCGACCATACGGTCGTCGAGCTTGCCGAGGGCCGGCCGTTCGAGGAGATCGACGGGCTCTCCTGGCGTCACCATGGCGAAGTGGTGCACAACAAGCCGCGGCCCGTGCCCGAGGACCTGGACGCACTGCCCCATGTCGTGGACGTATATGCGCGCGATCTCGTGCTCGAAAACTATCAGGTGGGTGAGGCGCTTTTTCCGTACGTCTCGTTCTACACGGGCCGGGGATGTCGCTCCCGCTGCAGCTTCTGCCTCTGGCCCCAGACCATCGAGGGGCACCGCTTTCGTACCCGAAGCCCAGCTCACGTGGCGGCCGAAGTGCAGAAGGCCCTCGACTACTGGCCCCAGCTCCGGGAGATCTTTTTTGATGATGACACGCTCACCGACGACATCGCGCACGTGGAAGGCATTGCGCGACGCATCGGCCCGACCCTCGCCGAACGAAGGGTGACCTGGAGCTGCAACGCCAAGGGCAACGTGCCCTACGAGACACTCAAGATCTTGAAGGAGAACGGGCTCCGCGTCGTCACGGTTGGTTTCGAATCCGGGAACCAGCAGATCCTCAACAACATCCGGAAGGGGATGAAGGTCGCGCGCTACCGACAATTCGCCGAGGATTGCCATGCGCTGGGCATCAAGATGCACGGTTGCTTCATTGTGGGCCTGCCCGGGGAGACCAAGGAGACAATCGAGGAGACGCTTCAGTTTGCCAAGGATATCGACCCGTACACGATCCAATGTTCCGTCTCCGCCGCCTATCCAGGCACTCATCTCTACAAGCAGGCCCGGGAGCAGGGCTGGCTCATCGAGGATACGACCGGCAAGCTGGTAATGGACGAAGGCTTCCAGGTCACCTCGATCTCCTATCCGCACTTCTCCCACGAGGAGATCTTCGAGGCCGCTGCCAGTTTCTACCGGCGCTTCTTCTTTCGCCCGGGCCCCATTGCGAGGATCGTGAAGGAGATGCTGACGGATTGGAGCCAGATGAAGCTGCGCCTGAGCGAAGCCCGGGAGTTCTTCAGCTACTTGGCGACGCGGAAGAACCAGGCGTCGGGGGGGGCTGAAACTCCGTGACGTTTCGAATCGAGTAGGTCCCGCCGATGGCGAGGCCGCACGCGATCCAGAGCAGGTCGCGCGCCCGACGAATGGTGGCGAGCGCGAGTCCCGCCTCGGGAGAGCCGGTGAGTGCCGCACAGATCAACACCTGAGCCGCCTCCTGGGTACCGATGTCGCCGGGGACGAAGAAGAGCGTCGAACGCACCAAGACGACGAACGCTTCGATCACGATCGCGTCGGTGAACCCGATCGGGTAGCCGAGGGCGTTCATCGCGATCCAGGTTGCCACCGCGTTTCCGGACCACTCGGCCAGGGCACAGGTCACCGCCAAGGCCGCACGCGGGCGTTGCGAGGCGTAGAAGGTGATGAGTTGGTCCTCGACCTCGTGCACCGAGTCGAGGGCTTCGACGACCCGCTCGGGAAGGCGCTTGCCGAGCGGCCTGCGTTCGAGCCAGGCACGCAGCCGCGAGAAGCCGCGCCGGATTTGCACGAGGAGAAAGCCCAGGATGGCCAGAGCGAAAATACCGAACCCGGCGCCGGCGGCGGCGCGATAGGCGGGGGGCAGGACGTCGGCGCGAACAATCAGGATGAGTCCCACCGAGATGACGATCAACTGCGCGATGAGGTCCATCATCCGAGTCAGAACGAGGGAGGCCGCTCCGTCCGTGAACGGTATTCCGTAGTGGCGCTTGAGCAGGATCGCCTTCACCGGCTCCCCACCGAGGCCTGCGAAAGGCGTGATGGCCTCCAGGGCGGAACCCACCATCAGGACGCGCCAGATCCGCCAGATCCAGCGCGGCCTGAACGGGACTCCCCGCACGGTCAGCAGCCAGGACACGGCGAACAGCAGGTAACCCACGAAATACGCCGCCAGAATACCCAGGGCCGCCCATGGCCCGACTTCGCGCAGCCGCATTCCCACTTCCGACAGATTGGTCTGCCAGAGGACTACGGCCAGCAGTACCGTCCCGAGCACCAACATGCCGAGCACGAATTTTTTCACGAAGAATCCTGGCGATCGCTGGACGTGTGGGGGTGCGCTCAAGCGGCTCGGGGGGCCTGTTCGCTGGAGCTGGTCGCAGGCCCGGAGCCTTTCGAGGACGAGCTGAAACCGCGCTCCGGCAGCGAGCGGAGTACCAAGCGGGCGGCTCTCGCCAGCGCCGGGAAGAGAGTCGGAACGATGAGTCGCCGGTCGAAACTCGGCTCGCCGTGCGCCTCTTCATGAGGGAGATCCCTGGGCGCTAGCATGTGCCGGACGAGCCGCGGGTAGCGTTCTTCCTCGTCGGCCTGGAGATCGGGCGCATCGCCGATTAGAAGGTCGTTCTCGAGGCCGGCGACGGATCGAATCGGGGGGCCGGCATTGCTCTCGAACTGGAGGGCATGCGTCCCGAAGGGCAGGCTGCGCAGAAAAGAGGGCTCCTCCTCGCTCAGTTCCGGCCAGGGGAGATCGGCGGGCTCATGGTTCTTATGACCTTCGACAAGGGTTCGACAGAAGAGCCTCCCGTGCTCTTCGGATCCATTGCGCATCGCGCCCCACCTCCCAGCCGATCAAAGTCCCGCTACCGAGGACTCCCGCAGCGCGGGACGATGCTAGCCCGTGTCTCCCGAGCAGACCAACGATTCGGAGAGCACCTTGACTCCAGCGGCCGCTTCCTCGACTTTCCGGGCCTATGACGAATCTGGGCGATGGCGGGACCGGGACAACCTGCCCCGTCAACTCGCACAACGAGTGGGACCCGCTCGAGGAGGTGATCGTCGGCCGCCTGGAGGGAGCGGTGATTCCGCCAAACCACCCCGCAGTGACATTCAACGTCCCCCGAAAAGTCGCGCGCTTCTATCGTTTCGTAGGGGGGCACCGCTATCCCCGGCTGCTCACATCGCCGGCCCAACGCGAACTCGACGAGTTCATTCGCGTGCTCGAGGGCGAGGGGATCACCGTGCGCCGACCGGAATGGCTCGACTTCTCGAAGCGCGTGCGCACGCCGCACTGGAGTTCCACCGGTTTTGCCATCGCGTGTCCGCGCGACGGCTTCCTGGTGGTAGGCGACGAAATCATCGAAGCGCCGATGTGCTGGCGCGCGCGCTACTTCGAGCCACTCGCCTACCGGAAGCTCTTCCGGAGGTACTTCGAGGAGGGCGCGCGGTGGACGGCCGCACCCCGGCCCATGCTTTCAGACTCGCTCTACGATGCGGACTACCGCCCGCCGGACACCGGAGATCCCATCGGGTACGTGATTACCGAGGAAGAGGTCGTATTCGACGCCGCCGACTTCGTCCGCTGCGGCCGAGACCTTTTCGTCACCCGGAGCAACGTCACCAACGTGCTGGGTATCGAGTGGTTGCGGCGCCACCTGGGCGATGACTACCGAATTCACGAAGTCGAGAGCCGGTGCCGGCAGCCCATGCACATCGACTCGAGCTTCATGCCCCTGGCCCCCGGAAAGCTCCTGGTGAATCCCGAGTACATCGACGTCAATCGTCTGCCGCCCGTACTGAAGAACTGGGATGTGCTCATTGCGCCGCAACCCGACAAGGTGCGGAGCGCCGTGGCATCCATGTGCTCGGACTGGATCAGCCTGAACGTGTTGATGCTCGACGAAAAGCGTGTGATCTGCGAGAAGGCCCATCCGTCGATGCAGCGCGCCCTCAGTGACTGGGGCTTCGAGACGATTCCCGTCTCGTTCCTGCACTACGCGCCGTTCGGTGGTTCGTTTCACTGCGCGACACTCGATGTGCGCCGCCGCGGTGTGCTCGAGTCGTACTTCTGAGCGCTGCTACTCGTAGCTGAGCGACTCCACGATGTTCATGTCGGCGGCCTTTCGAGCGGGGTAGAGGCCAAAGAAGACACCGACCAGCATCGAGACTCCGAAGGCCACGACTACGCTCACACCGGAGACGGGAATCGGTACGTCGTTGATGAAGCCAATCCAGATCGGGAGCCCGACGCCGAGCCCGACACCGAATACACCGCCGGCCAGGCTGAGGATCGACGCCTCCAGCAGAAATTGGAGCAGGATGTCGCGGCGTCCCGCCCCGAGTGCCAGGCGAATGCCGATATCCCGGGTGCGCTCCGTCACCGTGACGAGCATGATGTTCATGACCCCGATGCCTGCCACGAGCAGGGATACGCCGGCGATCGCCATCAAGCCCAGGGTGATCGCGTCTGAGACCTGCTTCACCAGCACGAGATAGGTATCGAGGGATTCGATCGTGTAGCCGTCGATGTTCCGGTACTGAGAGATCAGCACGTCTTTGGTGTCGGCCACCACGGTGGGGACGGTCTCCGGACTCTCTGCCTGCATGTAGACCACATCGACCGTGCGGGTATTGCCGACGTGCTTGAGGGTCCAGAAGGGCACGATTGCGACCAGGCCCGCTGCCTCGCTCTTCTCGAGAGCGGCAGCACTTTCGACGCCTTCGCGGTAGACGCCGATGACACGAAAGCGCAGATCGAACAGCCGCAGGTAGGTGTCGTGGAGTTCTCGCCCGCCGTAGAGGTCGCGATGGAGTTCCTTGGAGATGACACAGACCTTCGCGAAGTTCCGGTCCTCCAGGTCGCTGAAGAAGCGTCCCTGGAGCATGCGGAGGTTGCGCACCTGGTAGTACGAGGCAGTTGAGCCGAGCACGGCCACCACTCGGGGCTCACCGTCGATGGGTACCGTGGCGGCGTCGTCCAGCACCGGTGCCAGCGCCGAAACGCCCCGCACCCGCTCCCGGAGCAGGTCCAGGTCCTCGAAACTCAACTCCGTCGGGTTGGGACCAATGCCGGTTCCATAGGCGAAGACGAGGTTCGAGCCCACGCCCTCGATCAATGACACCACGTAGTCGCGGCCCACCAGGCCGATCGAGACCACCACCACGACGCTGGCGGTGCCGATCCCCATGGCCAGCATCGTGAGCAGTGAGCGGCCACGCTGGCCCTGAAGGCCCTCCCACGCGAGTCGGAAGAGCAGGTTATGCCACGCCATCGAGGGTCTGTCCGTCGCGGAAATGGACCACGCGCTGCGCAGCCGCAGCCACCTCCCGGTCGTGGGTGATGAGCACAATCGTCGCTCCATTCGCGTGGAGCTGCGCGAAAAGCTCGAGAATTTCGCGCATGGTCTTGCTGTCGAGTGCACCGGTGGGCTCATCCGCCAGCAGGAGCGGAGGCTCGTTGACGAGAGCACGGGCGATGGCAGCACGCTGGCGCTGACCGGACGACAATTCGTTGGGTCGGTGGCCGAGCCGGTGACCGAGATCCACCTCTTCTAGCCGCAGGCGCGCCCGCTCTTCGCACTCCGCGGGCGCGAGCGTCCGGCTGTAGAGCGCCGGGAGAGCGGCGTTCTCGAGGATCGAGAGTTGCGGCAGCAGGTGGAACTGCTGGAAGACGAAGCCGATGGATCGGTTGCGTAGCAGCGAGAGTTCTTCGCGAGATCGACCCGTCGTCAGCTCTCCGTCCAGGTGGTAGCTGCCCTCGTAATCGGCGTCGAGCAGGCCCACGATGTGGAGGAGCGTCGATTTTCCCGAGCCGGACGGACCCATCACGGCCGTGAACTCGCCGTGCTGTACCTCCATGTCTACGCCGCGCAGCGCCGGAACAGGCACGCCATCGCGCCCGTAGGACTTGCTCACCGCCGAGAGTTGGATCAGCGGCTCGCTGTCAGCGAGCGGCGACATCGGGGATCCGAATTTCGAGCCGGACACCGTCTTCGAGTCCACTCGAATAGCCGACGACGACCCTGGCCTCGGGCTCGACGCCTCCGAGAATTTCTACCGTCGAGATGCCCTGACGGCCGAGTTCGACCGGTGTGCGGCGGGCGTGGTCGCCGACGACTGTATAGACAAAGGGTGCTCCGTCACCGCGGTGCACGGCCATTGCCGGTACCTGGAGCGCGTCGGCAACATCCGCCACCAGAATGTCGACATCGACCGTCATGCCGGGAATCAGCCCCTCGCTCGGGGGCTGAACCAGGGCCAGGCTCTCCGAAACCGAACGGTTCTCCTTCACCACGACGTAGGGCACGATTTCCGACACAATGGCGGACCACTCGCGGTCGGGCCATGCGTTCGCCGTGATTCGCATCTGCTGGCCGACGCTCACACGGCCCAGGTCGACCTGGTCGACGTTGGCGCGAATGCGCAGCCGGCTGAGATCGGCGAGCCAGAGGACCGGTGCCCCCACTTCGCTGATTTCGTCCTGTTTGTAAGACGTTCTGTAGACGGTCCCGTCGAAGGGTGCGAGAACCTTGGTGGCCGCGAGCTGGGCCCGAAGCTCCGCGATCCGCAGGTCGAGGGACGCGACACGCAGGGGAACCTCGCTCTGCAGATTCTCGAACCGCTCGCGCGCTTCGGCCTGCTGAGCGCGGCTCTCGGCGTAGCGGTGCGGGTTGAGAGCTCCCTCCGCATGCAGCTCGGCGTCCGTCGCGGCCCGCTTCGACACGCGCGTGTGGGTGCGCTGGGCAGCGCGGAGCGACTCCTCCGCCGCGAGCTTCTCGCTCTCGGCGGAGGCGAGTTCGGCGGCGACAGGCCCTGGCTCGATCTCGAGGACCACGTCCCCGGTGACCACGCGCGTGCCCGGCTCGGGGATCTCTAGAATGCGACCCGCCACGCGCGCATGGACCCGGAGTTCCGCCTCGGGAACTGGTTCCACCGTACCGTTCGTATTGACCTCGACCCGGAGCGGGGCTCGGCGGGCGACCGCGACTTCGATGGATAGTGCGGGAGTGCGGGCGCAGAGGAGTCCTGCGAACAGGAGCAGCGCCCCCGCCCCCCCGGCCAGCAGCCAGGACCTGCGTACAGATGAGATAGCCGACATGGGATGTCAGGGGGTAGCAGACGCCGTCTCGCTATCCGGCGCCGAGGCCACCGGGGCGAGCACCTGGAAGGCGAGACGGCCGAGTTCGTGCTGCAGGTTCGCCCACAGCTCGACCTGCTCGTAGTCCGCGTCGACAGCATCGAGGGCCACGCGGGTGCGATCCTCGCGTGCATCGACGGCACCTCGGAGACCGCCGCGCTCGGCCTGCAGCTTCACGTTGGCCAAGCGCACTTGCTCCTCGGCCGCCTCGATCCGGTCGCGAACGAGTCCGAGCCGCTCGGCCCCGGCCTCGAGGCGCCGGATCAGTTCCCGCACCCGCGCACGTTTCTCCGCCAGAGTCTGTTGGTAACGGAGCCGGGCGATCTCTGCGTCGCGCTGTGCACCCCGAATGGCGTGGTTGGTTCGCAGGCCATCGAAGATCGGTACCTCCACGTCGACACCAACCCAGACCTCGTCCTCGTAGGCGTCGTAGCGCTTGGGTCCGTAATGGGAATACCCGCTGACGAACTTCATCGTGGGAAGGCGACCGGCCTTGGCTGCCTCGACCGAGGCAATCTCCATGCGGCGCCGCACGTCGAGGATGCGCATTTCGGGTGACTGGCCCACCTCTTCGATAATGCCGTAGTCGACCGTGCGCAGGTCGACATTTGGCAGGCTGCTGGGGTCGAGGGGAACGCGCAGCGGCTCGTCCTCGCCAATTGCGAGCCAGAGCTCGGCGCGGGCCGAAGCAATCTCCTGTTCCCAGTTGCGTTCGGCGAACTCCGCGTCGGTCGTGTGCAGGCGCACGAGGTTGCGGTCGCTCGATACGACGCGCCCCGCATCGAGGAGATGGGTTGCCTGCTCGTCGAGCCACACGGCCTGGTCGTACTGGATGGCCGCGATCTCCGCCTTGCGCTCGAGTGCCACCAGCCGGGCGTAGCGTTGAATCACGTCGAAGGCGATTTCTTCCCGGTCGCGCGCCTCGGTCAGGCCGGCCACTTCGGCGGCGAGTTCCTCGCGTTCGATCTCGCGGAACTGCTTGAGGTCGAGAAGGATCTGGCTCACGCAGAGCTGCAGCCAGGCGCGATCTTCCGAGAGCGTGGCCAGGCCGTACTTCTTGACCTGGCCCTGCCCGTCGACTGCGCTGATCGTGTCGTTGTAACGGTTGGACCAACCGAGATCGCTCGTAACCCCTACCTGGGGCATCACGGCAGCGCGAGCCTCCTTGGCGCCGTGGTCCGCGCGGTCGGTTTTCAGCCGAGCGATGCGCGCAGCGGTGCCTTCGGCGAGGGCCTTCGAGATCGCCTCGTCCAGTGTCAGTGTGTCGTAGGCCTCTTCGGCCTGGGCGATGCCAGGGACCACGAGGAGCGTGCAGACGAGGACACGCAGCACCGCCCATCGAATCCCGATCCTGGTGTGGGTCGCCCCATAGTGGCGCTCGTGCATCCGTTCAATCCCCGAGGAGCTGTGCACGCCGGCACAGTGGCACATCCTATCCGTCACTCCCGGGCGGTTCAACTTCCCCCGGGGTTGCAACGGTGGACGGCGTGGGGTCGGAAACAGGACCCGCCCACCAAGTCGCGAGCGTAGCGAAGACGGCAAATATCGCAGCCGCGAGGCCAATCCAACTCGATATCGAATCGAAGAAATGGAAGACCTCGACCAACCCCCAACCGGCAGCCGAGAGGCCCACGAGGGCCACGCCCACCGCCGGGGCGCGCGACCAGAGCAGCGCGAATACCACCAGGATCGCCGAGTAGTAGCCGGTGAGTTCGGTCGTCACCGGGATCAGGCCCACGCCGAGAATTGCCGCCACCCAGAGCGGCTGCCGCTGCACCGCCAGCGCGAGCAACGCGACGAAGCCCGCCGCCAGCGCAACGAATAGCGGCCGCCGCTCGGCGAAGGTCGCTCGGCGCGCCTGCTTCCACGGCTGGAAGGGATCGTCGAGCGACCGGTCCAGCAGGTCGCGTGTCGTGCGCTGCGGGTGCCACGCGAGGAAGCTGCGCAGTCCCGTGTGATTGCGCACCGGAGCATCGAGCAGCGCACGACTGTTCTCTGAGAAGTCCGACCAGGATCCGGCTCCGGTCGACGCCGCGGCGGCCGCCAGCAGCAACGCGGCGGCAATGAGCCCTCCACCGGCGAATCGGCGCACCTCGCGCCCCAGGCGGATCCGTCGCTCGCGAAGCCAGCGGCCCGCCACCTGGAGACCCGGACCGGCGAGGGCGACTCCTGGATAGATTCGAACCAGCGTGGCCAGGGCGAAGCAGGCGCCTCCGGTGCCCGGACGTCGGCGTGCCAGCAGGCAGACTCCAATGAGAACGGCCGAGAGTTCGAGCTGTCGCAGCACGCCTCCCCCGACCCAACCGAACTGCGAGGGGTAATTCGTTCCAAAGAAAAGCAATGCGACGCAGAGGGTCCGCCAGCCGAAGGTCCAGGTGACGGCGCCGAAGCCCAGCAACAGGAGCACAGGATCGAGGAGCCGGAGCGCCAGGATCTGGCCGTCCCGAGCCGGCGATGTCCCGGCGAGTGCTCCGCCGAAAAGCCCCCACACCGGCGTCGCGTTGTACCCGTGGTCGGTCTGCATCCGACGCCAGCTCTGCGGGGTTGGCTTGTCCCTGAACCAGGCCAGGTCCCGCTGGAACGCGACCCAGCGCTCGGGCGTGAAATGAGACGTGCACTCGCCCGGCCGGTCGAGCGCGCCGGCGCCATTCTCGAGCCGCTTCGTCTGGAGATTCCGAATCCGCCGCTTGCGCACCCGTTCGTCGCCATCGACTGCCGCATCCGCCAGCGCGACACAGCGGTAGAGACGGCTGTAGCCGAGTTCCGGGAAGTACTTCGCCCCCATGTAGTAGTGAAACGTCTCGGAGGGGTGCCCAAAGCCCGGAAAATTCAGCTGGCCCAGATTCGTCCAACACAGCGCCCCGAAAAGGCCCAGAGCGGCCAAGCCCGCGTCCCAGACCCGGCGAGAGCGGGGCGCAGCCCGAAGCCAGCCGCCCGTCACGAGCGGCGCCAGCAGCCAGACAAAGCCCGTCAGCGCGACGACGGCCTTGACCGTCTCCACCTCGCGCATCGAGAAGCTGGGGACCCCCGCCACGCCGGGGGATGCTACCGCGGCAGCCGGGGATCAAGTGTGCTAGCCAGTTAACGTGAGCTGGCAAACCCCGGAACCCGAAGATCTCTGCGGGATCTCCCAGGTGTGTTCGATCACCGGCCTCTCGGCGCGGACGGTCCGCTATTACGAGGAAGTGGGTCTACTGCCGGGGGTGCGGCGCCGAGCCGGAGGCCGTCGGATCTACGGCGCCGATGAAATCGAGCGCCTGCGCTTCATCGGCCGCCTCAAGGCCCTGGGGCTTTCTCTGGCCGAAGTCAAGGAGTTGAACGCCGTCTATGCCATCGGCGGTTCGACCCGCGCGATGCTCACGCGCCTGGACAGCGTGCTCGAGAAAAGACTCGGAGAGCTGGACGCGCGGATTGGGGACCTGTGCACGCTGCGGGACGAGATCGCTCGCTATCGCGACCGGGTGGCCAAGCGCACGCGGGGGGGGCGGCGGGGGAATGGAAAGGGCCCGGCATGAAGGTGCAAGAGCCGCCCGCCGCTATCCACACACCGCACCGGGTGCGAGTGGTGACGGCTGCGTCCCTATTCGATGGCCACGATGTCGCGATCAACATCGTGCGACGGGTGCTGCAACAGCAGGGGGCGGAGGTGGTGCACCTCGGTCACGATCGCTCGGTTGAGGAGATCGCCCAGGCGGCCCTCCAGGAGGACGCGGACGCGGTTGCCGTCTCGTCCTACCAAGGCGGGCACATGGAGTTCTTCGGCTACCTCGTCGCCCGACTCGAGGCGCTCGGAGCCGGCCGCGTACGGGTCTATGCCGGGGGGGGCGGCACCATCACGCCCGTTGAGGCGGAGGAGTTGCACCAGCGGGGTGTGGCACAGGTCTTCGGGCCCGCGGAGGGCCGGGCGCTGGGGCTCGAAGGGATGGTCCGGGTGCTCCTGGACGAGTGCGCAGCGGCCGGCCGGCCACCGCTCGACAATTGCCTGGAGCGACTCTCGCCCCAGGCGCCCGGCGCCGTGAGCCGGGCCATCTCGTGGTTCGAGCAGGGGGCGACCGAGGGCGAGGCCCAACGGCTCGCGGGACGGCAGCCGCTGCTTCGCCGAGCAGGCTCGGCGGCTCCGGTGATCGGTTTCACGGGTACCGGGGGCTCCGGCAAATCGACCCTCGTCGACGAGTTCGTGCGCCGGATCCGTCTCGAATTTCCGGAGCGCAGCATCGGTCTCCTGCTCGTGGACCCGACGCGGCGGCGGTCCGGGGGCGCATTGCTAGGCGACCGCATTCGCATGAATTCCATCCATGGTCCTGGAATTTTCGTCCGGTCCCTCGCCACCCGGCAGGCGCACCGCGCGCTCTCGGCAGCCGTCGACAATGCGCTCGCCGTGCTCCAGGCAGCGGGCTTCGACCTGCTCCTGCTGGAAACCGCCGGCATTGGTCAGAGCGACTCCGAGGTAACCGATCGGGTCGACCGGGCAGTCTACGTGATGACCCCGGAGTACGGCGCGCCTTCGCAGCTCGAGAAGATCGACATGCTGGACCTGGCGGACGTAGTCGTGCTCAACAAGTTCGACCGACCCGGGGCAATCGATGCATTGCGCGACGTCCGCAAGCAGTGGCGACGCAACCGGGGAGCCTTTTCGCTTCCGGACGAGCAGACCCCGGTATTTGCCACAGTGGCCGGCCGTTGGGACGATCCCGGCACGGACAGCCTTTGCGCAGAGCTCCGCGATTGGATGCTGGGGGCGTCGAGCGGCAGCCGGGTCGAGACCCGTTCGGCGAAGCCGGCGGGGCTGCTCCCGGCTTCACGGACACACTACCTGGCCGAAATCGCCGAGTCGCTGCGAAGCTGGCACGCCGAAACCGAGATCCAGGTCGCCCGGGCCTCCGACGTGGACGGCTTGAACCGCGCGGTCGCCGCGCTCGGTGACGACCCCGCGGCCGAATCGGTCCGCCGGCGGCGCGACGCGCTGCTCGCGGAACTCGAACCAAAACTTCGCGATCAGATCCTCGCCTGGCCCGAGACCCGAGCGGCCTACGCGGCGGCCGAGCAGTCCTACGCGGTGCGCGGCCAGGAGTTCCGGGTCGAGAACCACGCCGAGACATTGGCCGGAACCCGGATTCCCAAGGTGGCGCTGCCGGCGGGCGAAGGCTGGGGCGAACTCGCGCGCTATTTCCGCACCGAGAACCTGCCGGGACATTTCCCGTTCGCGGCGGGCACCTTCCCCTTCCAGCGCGAAAACGAGGCTCCAACCCGGATGTTCGCGGGGGAGGGCACCCCGGAGCGAACCAACCGGCGTTTCCACCTCATCACCCGCGGGCAATCAGCGGCTCGTCTTTCCACCGCCTTCGACTCGGTGACGCTCTATGGGGGGGACGCGGATGAGCGGCCCGATATCTACGGGAAGGTCGGAAATTCCGGTGTATCAGTCTGCACGGTCGATGACGCCAAGAAGCTCTACTCGGGCTTCGACCTGTGCTCGCCCTCGACGTCCGTCTCGATGACGATCAATGGACCGGCGCCCACCGTGCTGGCGTTCTTCGTGAACGCAGCGGTGGACCAGGCCGTGGAACGCCACCTGCGCGAGACGGGGCGGCTCGAGGCGGTGCGCCGCGAGTTCGGTGCCGACGCTCCGCGCTATGGCGGCGACCTTCCGGAGCACCACAACGGGCTCGGGCTCGGGCTCCTCGGCGTCCCCGGCGCCGAGGTGGTCGACGCCGAGACCTACGCACGGCTGCGCGCGAAGACACTCCGGCAGGTGCGCGGCACCGTGCAAGCCGACATCCTGAAGGAGGATCAGGCCCAGAATACCTGCATCTTCTCGGGCGACTTCTCGCTCCAGGTGATGGGCGACATTCAGGAATTCTTCGTATCCAATTCGGTGCGCAACTTCTACTCCGTCTCGATTTCCGGCTACCACATCGCCGAGGCCGGTGCGAACCCGATCACTCAGCTGGCCTTCACGCTCGCCAACGGCTTCACCTACGTCGAGTACTACCGTGCCCGGGGCATGGATGTGGATGCCTTCGCACCGAACTTCTCCTTCTTCTTCAGCAACGGACTCGACGCGGAGTACAGCGTGATCGGCCGGGTGGCCCGGCGCATCTGGGCGGTCGCCATGCGCGATGTCTATGGCGCCTCGGAGCGCAGCCAGAAACTCAAGTACCACGTGCAGACGTCGGGCCGGTCGCTCCACGCGCAGGAGATGGCGTTCAACGACATTCGCACCACGCTTCAGGCCCTGACTGCGATCGAGGATGCCTGCAACAGCCTCCACACCAATGCCTACGACGAAGCGGTCACGACACCGACCGAGGACTCGGTGCGCCGGGCGCTCGCAGTGCAACTCATCATCCAGCGCGAATTGGGCCTGTCGAAGAACCAGAATTCGCTCCAGGGCTCCTACGCGATCGGCGAGTTGACGCGCCGGGTCGAGGAGGCCGTGCTGAGCGAGTTCGAACGCCTGTCCGAACGCGGGGGCGTGCTTGGCGCGATGGAGAGCCTCTACCAGCGCGGCAAGATCCAGGATGAGAGCCTGCACTACGAGTCGCTCAAACACTCGGGGGCACTTCCGGTCGTGGGCGTCAATACCTTCGAGAACCCGGTTCCACAGGAAGTGCCCGAACCTCGGGATCTCATGCGCTCGAGCGAAGCGGAGAAGCGACAGCAGGTGGACAACCTGCGGGCATTTCACGCCCGGCACGCCGAGGTGGCGCCGGCCGCGCTGCGGCACCTCCAGGATGCGGTGCGTCGGGGCGACAACGTCTTCGAGGAACTGCTCGAGACCGTGAAGGTTGCGAGTCTCGGTCAGATCAGCGACGCCCTCTTCGAAGTCGGTGGCCGCTACCGGCGCTCGATGTAGCTATTCTCCCGAGCGTCAAGGAGATCTCCGATGAGCATCGACCCCAAAGCCCCGGCCGACCTCGACCGCTGGAAGGAACTGGCGACCAAAGAACTGCGCGGTGGGGATCCGGCAGCCCTGACCTGGACCACTCCGGACGGACTGGCGGTCAAAGCCCTCTACACGGCGGCGGACCTCGAGGCCCTCGAGTGGCTCGACACCCTGCCGGGGGCGATGCCCTTCCTGCGCGGGCCGCGGGCCACGATGTACGCCAACCGGCCCTGGACCCTGCGCCAGTATGCGGGCTATTCGACCGCCGAGGAGTCGAACGCCTTCTTCCGGCGCAACCTCGAGGCGGGACAGCAGGGACTTTCCGTCGCCTTCGACCTCGCGACCCATCGCGGTTACGACTCGGACCACCCGCGGGTCTCGGGCGACGTGGGAAAGGCCGGCGTCGCGATCGACTCGGTCGAGGACATGAAGATCCTCTTCGACGACATTCCCCTCGATCAGGTGACCGTCTCCATGACCATGAACGGCGCAGTGCTCCCCGTGCTCGCCTGCTTCATCGTCGCTGGCGAGGAACAGGGTGTTCCAGCAGAAAAGCTCGCCGGAACGATCCAGAACGACATTCTCAAGGAGTTCATGGTCCGCAACACCTACATCTATCCGCCCGATCCGAGCATGCGGATCGTGGCCGACATCATCGAGTACACGGCAAAGCACATGCCGAAGTTCAACTCGATCTCGATCAGCGGCTACCACATGCAGGAGGCCGGCGCGACGCCCGTACTCGAACTGGCGTTCACTCTGGCCGACGGCCTCGACTACGTGCGAGCGGCGCTCTCGAAGAACCTGTCCATCGACGATTTCGCCCCCCGCTTGTCGTTCTTCTGGGCGATCGGCATGAATTTCTACCTCGAGATCGCCAAGATGCGCGCAGCGCGGCTGTTGTGGTGGGAGCTCATGGGTCAGTTCGACCCGAAGTCTCCGCGCTCCTCGATGCTGCGCACTCACTGCCAGACGTCGGGGGCGAGCCTCACCGAACAGGACCCCATGAACAACGTCGTCCGCACCACGATCGAGGCGATGGCAGCCGTTTTCGGCGGCACCCAGTCACTGCACACCAACGCCTATGACGAAGCGCTGGGACTCCCGACCGATGCGACCGCCCGGGTGGCGCGCAACACGCAGCTCATTCTCCAGGAGGAGACGGGCATTCCGCACGTGGTGGACCCCTGGGGCGGGTCTTATTTCATGGAGTCGCTCACGGCCAGCGTCGCCACCGAGGCGCGCAAGGTGATCGCCGAGGTCGAGGAGCTCGGCGGAATGACGCGGGCCATCGTGCAGGGCATGCCCAAGCTGCGCATCGAAGAATGCGCGGCGCGGCGCCAGGCGCGCGTCGACCGGGGCGATGACACGATCGTGGGCGTCAACAAGTACCGACTCTCCGATGAGGACGAACTCGACATCCTCAACATCGACAACGAGGCGGTCCGCCGCGCCCAGGTGCAGCGTCTGGAGGCAATCCGAAGCACGCGGGATGCGGCGCGGGTCGAGGCCGCGCTCGCCCGGTTGACCGAGCTGGCGCAAAGCGGTGCGGGGAACCTGCTCGAGGCCGGAGTCGAGGCCGCGCGGGCGCGGGCCACGGTGGGTGAGATCTCAGATGCCCTCGAGAAGGTGTACACGCGCTACCGCGCAGACGTTCAAACTGTCTCCGGGGTCTACCGAGGCGTCTACGAGGGCGATGACGAGTACGACTCCGTGGTGCGCGACGTCGAAGCCTTCGCGACAGAAGCCGGGCGCAGGCCGCGGCTGCTCGTGGTCAAGCTCGGCCAGGACGGACACGACCGCGGCATGAAGGTGATCGCAACGGCCTTCGCCGACCTGGGCTTCGACGTCGATGTGGGGCCGCTCTTCCAGCTGCCCGCCGAGGCCGCGCGCCAGGCGATCGAGAACGACGTGCACGTCGTAGGCGTCTCGAGCCAGGCGGCGGGGCACAGAACCCTGGTACCCGAGCTGGTGGCGGAGCTGCGCGGGCAGGGCAGCGAAAACGTCGCCGTGGTGGTGGGGGGCATCATTCCGCCGCGCGACCACGAAGCACTGCGCGCGGCCGGGATTGCGGCGATCTTCGGCCCCGGCACGCCCGTCACGAAGTCGGCGCGCGAGGTACTCCGGGTGCTGCGCGATCGCCTCGGATGAGCCCGCACGATCTTCCCGACGCATCCAGCGGGTCCGAGGCCTGGTGCGACGCGATTCGCAGCGGTGACCGCCGCGCCCTGGCCCGGACGATCACGCTGATCGAGAGCACCCGCACCGATCGGGCCGCCCTGGGCCAACGCGTGCTCGAGCAGCTCGTGCCGTACACAGGCGCGGCACAGCGCGTGGGGGTCACCGGGCCGCCGGGTGTCGGCAAGAGCAGTCTGATCGAGACACTCGGTCTCCACCTGATCGGACGGGGTCACCGGGTCGCCGTGCTGGCGGTCGACCCGAGCAGCCCGGTCAGCGGCGGGAGCATCCTGGGCGACAAGACGCGTATGGAGCGCCTCTCCCAGCACGAAGCCGCCTATATCCGTCCGTCGCCCTCGGGCGGTTCGCTGGGCGGCGTGGCCCAGCGCACGCGTGAGGCCCTGCTCGTTTGCGAGGCAGCGGGCTTCGACGTGGTGCTGATCGAGACAGTCGGCATCGGTCAGTCCGAAGTGAGCGTGGCTTCGATGGTCGATTTCTTCCTCGTGCTGATCCAGCCAGGTGCCGGCGACGAACTCCAGGGCATCAAAAAGGGCGTGCTCGAATTGGCCGACGCACTGGTGGTCAACAAGGCCGACGGCGACCAGGAGGCCGCCGCGGCGCGGTCCCGCGCCCAGCACGCGCAGGCTGTGGCCCTGCTGCGCCCGGGCTCCGAGCACTGGCAGCCCCGCGTGCTGACCGCAAGCGCCCACACGGGACGCGGCATCGCCGAACTCTGGGACACCGTCGAGGCGCAGCGCCAGGCGCTCGAGGCGAGCGGCGAGCGCCAGGGCCGCCGCCGCCAGCAGGCCCGAGCCTGGATGTGGAGCCTCGTGGAGGAGGGGCTACTCGGTGCATTCCGGTCCGATGCGGCCGTCGCAGCGGCCGTCGAGGCCGCAGAGGCCGACGTCCAGTCGCTGAAGACCACGCCGGCCGCCGCCGCTCGCGCCCTGCTGGACGCGTTCCGCTCCCACTGAACAGCCGGGCTCCCCGCGCTTCACATCACCGCGCTTCCTGCCGATGGAGGGAGGCGAAGTCGCGAGGTGCGCCGACGTGCAGATCCACATGGAAGAGCGCGAGATCACCGTGAAGGTGGTCTATTACGGTCCGGCCCTCTCGGGCAAGACCACCAATCTCCAGCAACTCCACGGCCTCATCGATCCGGGCGCGCGGGGCAAGATGGTGACCCTCGACACCAGCGATGACCGCACGCTCTACTTCGACTTCCTGCCCATCGAGTTCGGCACGCAAAACGGCTTTTCAGTGAAGCTCAAGCTCTTCACGGTACCGGGGCAGGTAATGCACAAGTCCACACGCAAAGTGGTGCTGGCCGGTGCCGATGCCGTTGCCTTCATCGCCGATTCGCAGCGCTCAGGCGCCGGCGCCAACGCCTACTCGTGGCGCGACATGGAGGCGAACCTCAAGTCGAACGGAATCGACTTCGAGGCGGTGCCGAAGGTCGTGCAGTTCAACAAGCGAGACCTTCCGAACGTGAAACCGCTCCAGGAAATCCGGAAAGCCTGGGGCGACGTCCCCACCTTTCCGGCTGTGGCCATTCGGGGCGAGGGTGTGATCGAGACCTTTCGAGAGCTGCTGCGCCTCGTGTATCGCAGCATCGATGAGCGCCACGCGTTCGCCCAGAACTTCGGCGTTTCGGAAGACGACTTCCTCAAGGGTGTCTTCCACAGCTTCGAATAGACCCCGCTGGCTCGTTTGACACCTCAGTCGAAGTAATACACCCTGGGGGACGCCAGTACCCGCCAGAACCCCGGCGTATCGGGGTCTGTACGGGAGGTCGGATCTCGTATGCCCCCCCCCAATAAACTGAAACTCCATTCGTCCCGCGAAGAACTGCACGCCGCCATCGCGTCGGCCGAGGCGGCGATCGAGGATATCCGCGCCGGAAAGATGGTGATCCTCGTGGATGACGAGGACCGTGAGAACGAGGGGGACCTGTGCATCGCAGCCGAAAAGATCACCCCCGAAGCCATCAACTTCATGGCGAAGTACGGGCGCGGGCTGATCTGCCTCTCCCTCACCGAGGAACGGCTCGAACAGCTGCACCTGTCGATGATGGTGCCCGACTACGAAAACACTTCGGGCTTCGGCACCGCCTTCACTGTTTCGATCGAGGCAAGGCACGGAGTCACCACGGGAATCTCCGCGGCCGACCGCGCGACCACCGTCCTGACCGCCATCGCGGAGGACGCCAAGCCCACCGACCTGGTGCGTCCCGGTCACATCTTTCCCCTCCGAGCTCGAGCGGGCGGCGTGCTGCGGCGCACCGGTCAGACCGAGGGCTCCGTAGACCTGGCCATGCTCGCGGGCTGCGCCCCAGCCGGCGTGATCTGCGAGATCATGAACGACGACGGGACGATGGCACGGCTCTCGGACCTGGTGGCATTCGGGCAGGAACACGGCATCAAGATCGTCACGGTGGCCGAGCTCATCCAGTACAGACTCCGCAAGGAGACCCTGGTTCAGCGCATCGCAACCGCCAAGATGCCGACGAGCGCCGGTGAGTTCCGGGCAGTGGTCTACGAGAACCAGATCGACCACATCGACCATCTGGCGCTGGTCAAGGGCGAGTGGACGCCGGAAGATCCCGTGCTCGTGCGCGTCCATAGCGAGTGCCTGACCGGGGATGCATTTGGCTCGCGCCGCTGCGATTGCGGCGAGCAGCTCGACGCCGCGCTCGAGATGATCGAGGGCGAGGGGCGCGGTGTCGTGCTCTACATGCGCCAGGAAGGGCGTGGCATCGGTCTAAAGAACAAGATCATGGCGTACGCACTCCAAGACGAGGAGGGCCTCGACACCGTTCAGGCCAACGAGCGGCTCGGCTTTCCCCCGGACCTGCGCGACTACGGTGTGGGCGCCCAGATCCTGCGCGATCTCGGCGTCATGAATCTGCGTCTCATCACCAACAACCCCGGGAAGCGCGCCGGGATCGAGGGCTACGAACTCACCATCGTGGAACGCGTGCCTCTCGAGATACAGCCCAACGAGAACAACCTCGAATATCTCCGGGCCAAGAAGGAAAAGCTCGGACACGTGCTGCACCTGATGAGCTGATCCGGTCGACGGATCGCAGCGTTGACCGGCGTTGCCTCGCGCGAGGGGAGCCTTATATGTTCGATTCCGTAGAGAAGGTGGAGCAAAGCCTCGCCGAGCAGGGCTACATCTGCGACGCGAAGATTGCCACGGTGGTCTTCCTGGCGAGCAAGCTCGAGAAGCCGGTGCTGGTCGAGGGTCCGGCAGGGGTGGGCAAGACCGAGCTGGCCAAGGTCGTCGCCGCCGCCACGGATCGAAACATGATCCGTCTGCAGTGCTACGAGGGCCTGGACGAGGCCAAGGCGCTCTACGAGTGGGAGTATTCGAAGCAGCTCCTCTACACCCAGATCCTAAAGGAGCACTTCACCCAGCTCATGGGGGGAGCCAAGACCGTCCGTGCGGCTGCCGAGGCCGTGGCCCAGGAGGACAGCGTGTTCTTCTCGGACAACTTCATCGTCCCCCGGCCCCTGCTCAACGCGATCCGGACGGAGGAGCCTACGCTGCTCCTGGTGGACGAGGTCGACAAGTCCGACCCCGAGTTCGAGGCCTTCCTGCTGGAGGTTCTCTCGGACTTCCAGGTCACGGTGCCCGAACTCGGCACCCTCGAGGCCGTGCAGCGGCCGCTCGTCTTTCTGACCTCGAATAACGCCCGGGAGATGAGCGACGCCCTCAAACGCCGCTGCTTACACCTCTACATCGACTACCCGTCCGCAGCACTCGAGACCCGAATCCTCGAGACGAAAGTGCCCGAGGCCGGCAAACAGCTGGTCGAGGATGTCGTCCAGATGATGCACAAGCTCCGGCAGCTCGACCTGAAGAAGACGCCCTCGATCAGCGAGACGCTCGACTGGGCGCGGGCCCTGCTGGCCCTCAACGCCAACGAGCTGGACGAAGAACTGGTAAATGCCACCTTCAACGTGATCCTGAAGTACGAGGGCGACGTGCGGAAGGCCCAATCCGAACTCAGCAAGCTCCTCGAAAAGAAGGCCGGCGAGGCCGCAGCTGCCGAACCCGTCCCGGCACCGGCGGCCGCGAAGCGGGGCGCGCTGCACTAGGAGCCGGCGTGCAGCAGAAGATCCTCGAGTTCACGAACATCCTGCGCAAGAGCGGGATCCGGGTGTCTACCGCCGAGGCGATCGACGCCTTCCAGGCTCTTGACGAGCTGCCGATCGACCAGCGCGCGGTCTTCAAGGACGCGCTGCGAGCGACCATGGTGAAGCGGGGCGAGGAGATCGGCGCCTTCGACGAGCTCTTCGACCTCTACTGGTCGGGCTTCTACGACAACCTTCGCGAAACCTTTGGGGAAGCTACCGGTGGCCTCGAATCGGGGGACCTCGACCTCGACGAGCTGATGCGCCGCATCGCGGAGGCACTGGGGAAGCTTCCGGGCGACCCCGGGGATCTGAGCGAACTCGCGAAGGCGCTGCTCACGGCGGACCTCAGCGCGATGGAGCAGCTCATCCGCGAGGCGGCCGAGGCCGCCGGGGTCGACCGGATCGAGAACTTCCTCCAGGTGGGCTTTTTCAGTCGCCGCACGCTCGACCAGATGGACCTCGACGGGGCAGGGGACCAGCTGCGCGACCTCGCCGCCCAGCTGGAAGAAGCCGGACTTTCGCCGCAAGAGATCCAAGCCCTTCGGGACCTGATCGAACGCCTGATGGAGGCTGCGCGCCGCGCCGTGCGCGCCTTCACCGAGCGGGAGCTGCAACAGCAGAACCACGACTACATGGAGAAGTTCCGGCGCGAGACGCTGCTGGAGAAGAGCTTCTACCACCTCACCGAGGACGAGATCCGAAAGATGCGGGAGGTGGTGGAGCGGCTGGCCCAGAAGATCAAGAACATCCTCTCGATCCGGCGGCGGCGCCTCAACAAGGGCAAGCTCGACCTCCACCAGACACTGCGGCGCAACATGTCCCACGGGGGCATGCCCTTCGACCTGGTCTTCAAGCAACGCAAGAAGGACCGGCCGAAGCTGGTGATCCTCTGCGACGTTTCGTCCTCCGTGGCGAACGTCTCGCGCTTCATGCTCCAGTTCGTCTACAGCCTCCAGGAAGCCTTCACGAAGATCCGCGCCTTTGTCTTCGTGGCGGAGTTGGGCGAGGTGACGCAGCTCTTCGCCGAAGACGACATCAACGACGCGATCGAGAAGGCACTGGACGGCGGCGACGTGATCAACGTCTACACCCGCTCCAACTTCGGACACGCCTTTCACTACTTCTGGCAGAACTTCCTCTCGGCGATCGACAACAAGACGACCGTCCTCATCCTGGGCGACGCCCGCAACAACTACAACGACCCCCGGGCCTGGTGCCTGCGGGACCTGCACAACAAGGCCAAGAACGTCGTCTGGCTCAACCCCGAAAGCCCCAGCGCCTGGGGCTTCGGCGACTCGGTCATGGACAAGTACCGGCCCTACACCGACCTCGCCGAGGAGTGCCGCAACCTCAGGCAACTCTCGAACGTGATCGACCGACTGGTGCTCTGAGCCCCGCCCGGAGCGAAAGCAGTCCGGCGAGCGCAGCGTGTCCGTCCGCTCGCAATCTCAAGCCCGGCGAATGCGAAACGCCGGGGAGCGGCTGGCGCCCGAAGCGAATTGTCCTGGCCCGCACCCAGAGAAAACGCCCCGCCGATTTCCCGGCGGGGCGTTAGAAGAGCGGAGGGCGGTGGACACATGATGGGGGGTGAGAGGTTGGACATTTCGGTGAGAAATGCCACATCCACCGCCGCTCCGAGTTGTAGTATGCGCCGGGAAGGCCTGAGAGTCAAACAGGATTTTGGATCGACCCGGGTGGTCCCCACCTCGAATGCTACTTGCAGCAACTCCATAAAACTCTTTGAATCCAATACCTTTCAAAGAGCATTGCAACTGTTTTCGACCGCTCCAATCGCGCCTTTTGCTTGGCGTATACGAGGTGCTCCAGTAGCTTCCAGCGTCGCCGTGTGCCCCCCCCCCACGGCCGGAGGAGTTCCAATCCATGCCCCGGGTCCTGGTCCGCACCACCGGGTGCCAGATGAACGTCCACGATTCCGAAAAGATCGAGAACCTGCTTCTCCACCGGGGCTGGTCGCGGGCGAGTGCTCTCGAGCAGGCCGACCTGCTCGTGATCAACACCTGCTCGATCCGAGAAAAGGCAGAGCACCACCTCTACAGCGAGCTCGGCCTGCTGCGCGAGTGGAAAGCCGCCGGTGCGGGCCGTGTGCTCGCGGTGGGAGGTTGCGTCGCCCAGCAGGAGGGCGACGCGTTGCTGCGCCGTTTCCCGCATCTCGACTTCGTCTTCGGCACCCATAGCCTGCGCTGGGTTCCCGCCATGGCCGACGCTGCCCGCGGGGGATCCCGGGCTGCACGGGTCGAGCAAACGCGTTCGCTCGATCGGTTCGACTGGCCCGAGCGTCATCCCGATTTCCCCGACGCCACCCCGGGGCGTGCCTCACTCACGGTGATGGAGGGCTGCGACATGTTCTGCAGCTTCTGCATCGTGCCGCGCACGCGGGGCCGCGAAATCAGCCGTCCCGCCGACGGGATTCTCGCCGAGGCGCGCGCGCTCGTCGCCGGCGGGGCATGCGAGTTGACCCTGCTGGGCCAGACGGTCAACGCCTACGGTCGCCACGACCGGCGCCGCCGGGAGAGTGGACGTACAGGCGGCGGCGACCCGGGTGCGGCCATGACGATTGGCTTCGCGGACCTGCTGCACGACCTGGCTCGGATTCCGGGATTGCGGCGCATTCGCTACACGAGCCCGCACCCGAGTTTCTTCGACACCGCGCTCGTGCGGGCCCACGCCGAAATCGAGGCGCTCTGCCCTCACGTACACCTTCCGGTCCAGAGCGGTTCCGACGCGGTGCTAGCGCACATGCGCCGCCGCTACACGAGACGGGACTTCCTCGCCAGCGTCGAGGCGCTGCGCGCTGCGCGGCCGGAACTCGTGCTGACGACCGACCTGATTGTGGGCTTCCCCGGAGAGACCGATCGCGACTTCTGCGAGACATTGTCCCTGGTGCGGGAAGTGGGTTTCGTGGACAGTTTCTCGTTCAAGTACTCGCCGCGGCCCGGTACCCCCGCCGCCGAGCTTTCCGATTCTCCGGCACCCGAACTGGCCCAGGAGCGGCTAGAGGAGCTCCAGGCCCTGCAGCGCGAGCAGACGCTGACCTACCACCGCAGCCGGATCGGGCAGCGCACCGAGGTGCTCGTGAGCGGCCCCAGCCGGCGCGGAGGCCTCCAGCTTTCGGGCCGCGACCCGGCCCACCGAGTGGTCAACTTCGAAGCGCCGAACGGGGTAGTCGTGGCGCCGGGCTCACTCCAGGCCGTGGACGTGGTCGAAGCCAGCCCCCACTCGCTGATCGGCAGCCTCGCCGGCCCCCATCGGTTGCCAACCACCCAGATCGTCGGCGGTCGGGTGCGAACCGGGAGGTCGCTGCCGTAGGCGAGCGCCGTTGGCCGGGCTAGCTTCGCCGTTCGTCGGGGGATGGGGGGCAGACAGTGAAAGCGCTAATCCTCGCGGTCGACGACCAGCGCTACTTCCGCGAGCTGATTGCCGGGACGCTCTCCGAAGAGGGCTTCGATGTGCGGACGGCATCGAGCGGCGAGGAGGCCCTCCGGATCCTGGACCGGGCCGACTTCGACCTCGTGCTGGCAGACCTGGTGATGCCCGGCATGAACGGGACCGAACTCGTCCAGCGCATCAAGCAGCGGAACCCGGAGCAGGACGTACTCGTCGTCACCGGCATCGTCGACGTCGCGACCGCCGTAGACACGATGAAACTCGGCGCTACGGACTACCTGCTCAAACCCTTCGACCGGCACACTCTGACCAACAGGGTGGCTGCGATTCTGCAAAACCGGCGGCTCGAGACTGAACACGCCCAGCTGCTGGCGGAAAACATCGAGTACATCGGCGAGCGTTCGCTCTACGCGCACGGCCTGGCGCTCGTCTCCACGCTGGAAATCGAGCCACTGGCGCGGCGCATCGCCGACAGCCTGTGCCGCGAGACCCGGGCCCAGGGCGCGGTCGTCTGGCTAGCGAGGGAGGACGCGGGGGTTCTCGAGCTGTCGGCGGCCCGCGGGGCGTCGGCCGTCGACGACGCCCCCGAGCGGCTCGAAACCGCCGCGCTGCCCACGCCGCTCCGCGAGGGCAAGTGCAGCGTGCTCCTCGCCGGGGGAGAGCCGGACGCGCCCAATTTGCTGTGGGGGGTGCTTCGCTGTGACGGTGCCCTCCTGGGGGTTGTCCGACTCAGCCATAAGCTCGAGGACGACGCCTTCGACGCCCTGGATCAGAGCGGCGTGGAGCGCTTCCTCCGCTTTGCGGAGGTGGCGGTCGCGAACGCCCGGCACGTCCGAGCGCTCCAACGGCAGGGACTGCGCGAACCCGTCACCGGCGCCCACAGCTTCGATTACTTCCGCGATGTGGCCGGAAACGAGATCGAGAAAGCGAGCCACTTCGGTCGCCGCGTGGCGCTGCTGTTGCTCGAACTGGGGCCCCGCTCCGCACTGGCTCGCATCGGCGGGGACGCGGTGCTTCACCCGTGGCTTGCGGGAATTACCGACCAGCTGCGACGTCTGCTCCGGAGTATCGATGTGCTCGCGGTCGATTCGAATGGGCGCTTCGCCATGCTGCTCCCGGAGGCCGACGCGGTAAGCGCAGCGCTGCTCAAGCGCAGGGCGCTGGCGGGGCTGGAGGAGAGCGGACTGTTCAGGGGCCTCGCGGACGACGTACGGCCGTCCCCCGCCGCGGGCATTGCCGTCTATCCGAGCGACGGGACCGAACTCGACGCGCTGCTCGCCGTGCTGGAGACGCGGATTGCCGAGAGTCGCGCGAGCCCGGTGAAAACACTGGGACTCGGGCGCATCTCCCTGGCGTCGAGCCTCCGGGCGTTGCTGCAGCGGGGCGCGTCTCAGCGCGATCCGGCCGCGCCGCAGCTGGCCCGCTTGATCCTCGCCGAGCTGGGACGCCGCCCGCGAGACCGGGGCATCCTCTACATCGTTCCTGGAAACACGCTGGCGTCGGCCGTGCGCGACGGGCTCGAGAGCCTGCGCGGGGCGGTGCTACACACGGAACTCGCCATCATCAGCGACGGGCTCGAGAGCCTGCGCGGGGCGGTGCTACACACGGAACTCGCCATCATCAGCGACGGGCTCGAGACCCTGCACGGGTCGGTGCCGGACACGGAACTCGCCATCATCAACGACGGCGAGCGCCTCGAAAGCGATGCCCCGGCGGTGAACTGGGTGTCGCCGCCAAGCAGCGGCGAGCTGCCACCCTGCCTGCTTCAATACGGCGACGCTCCGGCCTACGCATTGGTCTGCGAGGAGAGCGGGAACGGGAAGCCGGCGCTGCTCTACCACAGCAACGACCGCGACCTGGTCGAGCACCTGGCCTTCCGGCTTCGGGAAGAGCTGGCGCTGCCGGATGTGTCCGGCTTCGAACTGGGCGGCGCGTGAGCGCGCGGGTACTGGTTGCCGATGGCAACACCCAGCGCGCCGCTGCAATCGTACGGGCGTGCTCGAAGCGGGGGTTCGAGACCCGGGTCGTCCATCAGGGCGCCGCTGCACTCGAGGCAGCGCTCTCGGAAGTACCGGACGCGATCGTCTGCCAGCTCGGCCTGCCCCTCATCGAGGGCTCGCGCCTCGAGGGAATTCTCCGGGCCAATCCGCACACGCAAGCGGTGACGCTCGTCTACCTGGCGGACCAGACCGCTGACGCGGAGCGGCTCGCTGTGGGCGGCCGGATCCTCGCGCCTCCGATCGAGCCCGATCAGGTGGCAGCCCGTCTGGAAGCCGCACTGGGGACACTGGAAGCCGCACTGGGGGCACCGCCCGAGCCGGTCCGAGACCGGCAGCCCTTCGCTGCGGAGCACGCCGCACGGCTGCGCGAATGGCTCGAATTGGACCAACCGGGCGCACGGCCCCGCCGCGACGCGAAAGTCGTCGTCCTGTCGACGCGTTCCGGGGTCCTGCGCGACTTCACCGCACTCCTCGCACGGCTCCCGGGCGCTGCTTTCGACACCGGCCTGGAAGTGGGGCCCGCGGACCTCGTGTCCCTGGGGCGCGTGAGTGTCGATGCGCAGATCGGAATCGAATTCCTGCATGTCCCGGTTGGCCCGGCCTTCAAACCCGCCTGGCCGGTCGCGGGCCACGGCGCTCTCGCCACGCTCGTGCTGCTGGCCGCACCCCTGGGCCCGGCCGTGGCGGATGTGCGGGCGGCCCGCGAGGGGCTGACGGCGGATCCGTGTGCACGCAGCTACCACCTCGTGCTGCTCGGCAAGGGCGAGAGCGTGGCGGCCGAAGACGTCCGGGAGAACCTGGCCATCGCCGACGAAGGATCGCTCTTCCCGATTCCGCTGGACAGCGCCGACGAGGCCGATCGGCTGCTGCGGGATCTTCTCGAGCGAATGCTGCCCTGAATTCGAGCGACCGCGAGTGCCGGAACTCTCCGACTGGCCCACGCAGGAATACGCTGTCGTTGACCAGGTCGTCACCGATGACTAAACTTCGGAGCCATTCAACGCCGGGTGGCCCCATGAGCGACAGTCGAATCCGTGAGGGACTGACGTTCGACGATGTCCTGCTCGAGCCCGGCGAAAGTGCGGTTCTCCCGGACGCCGTTTCCACTCGCACCCAGCTGACTCCCGGGATCGAGCTTCACATCCCGCTGGTCACGGCGGCGATGGACACCGTCACCGAGCACGAAACCGCGATCGGCATCGCGCAAAACGGCGGCATCGGGATCATCCACAAGAATCTCCCGCCTGCTGCCCAGGCCTCCGAAGTCGACAAGGTCAAACGCTCTGAGGCAGGCATGATCGTCGACCCGATCACGCTCAATCCCGAGCAGCGAATCTTCGAGGCGCTCGAGGTGATGGCCCGATACAAGATCTCGGGCGTACCGATTACCCGCGATGGTAAGGCCGTCGGCATCCTCACCAATCGCGACCTGCGTTTCGTGCGCGACACACACCAGGAAATCTCGGCCGTGATGACCCACGAGAACCTGGTGACGGTGCCGCCCGGCACGACGATGGAGCGCGCCAAGGAACTGCTCCACGCCCACCGCATCGAGAAGCTCCTGGTCGTGGACGCCCAGGGAACCCTGTGCGGGCTGATCACGATCAAGGACATCGAGAAGACCGAGCGCTTTCCGAACGCGTCGAAGGATGCTCTGGGGCGTTTGCTGTGCGGTGCCGCCGTGGGAACGGAAAGAGACCAGCTCGAGCGTGTCCAGGCCTTGGTGGACGCAGGGGTGGACACCATCGTGGTCGACACCGCCCATGGCCACTCGCGCGGGGTGCTCGAAACGGTGGAGGCACTGCACCGGACCTTCCCGGACGTGCCCCTCATCGGCGGAAACGTGGCCTCGGCCGAAGGCACCGAGGCGCTGATCAAGCGCGGCGTCTCGGCCGTGAAGGTCGGCGTCGGCCCTGGGTCGATCTGTACCACGCGGGTCGTGGCGGGTGTCGGCGTGCCACAATTTACCGCCGTTACCGATACCGCAAAGGTGGCGGAACGCTCCGGTATTCCGATCATCGCGGACGGCGGGATCAAGTACTCGGGCGACATGGTGAAGGCACTGGCCGGCGGCGCGTCGGCCGTCATGATCGGCGCGCTATTCGCAGGGACGGATGAGGCTCCCGGCGAGGTCGTGCTCTACAAGGGTCGCTCCTACAAGGTGTACCGCGGCATGGGATCGATCGGCGCGATGACCGACGGCAGCGCCGACCGCTACTTCCAGACCGAGGTGCGCGACCTGAACAAGCTGGTGCCGGAAGGCATCGAGGGGCGCATCCCTTACCGCGGCAGCCTGACGAGCAACGTTCACCAGCTCATCGGGGGCCTGCGCTCGGGCATGGGTTACGTCGGTGCGGCCGACCTGGGCGAGCTGCGTCAGAAGGCCCGCTTCGTGCGCATCACATCGGCGGGTCTCCACGAGAGCCACGTGCACGACGTGGTGATTACCAAGGAGGCTCCGAACTACCGGATCGAGTAAACTCATCGCACCCCCCCCCTCCGCACATCGAGCGCCGGTCCCTTCAGACCGGCCCAGTAGAATCGAGACGCCCCCATGGCTCCCGCTGCGCAGTCTCCGACCTCGGAACGCGATCGCATCCTCATCCTCGACTTTGGCTCTCAATACACGCAGCTCATCGCACGAAGGATCCGGGAGAAGAATGTCTACTGCGAGATCCACCCCGGCACACTCCCCCTCGACACCATCCGCGACTGGGACTCCCGGGGCATCGTGCTCTCGGGCGGGCCCTCGAGCGTCCTCGATCCCAATGCGCCGAGCGTCGACCCCGGCATCGTCGATCTGGGTGTTCCCGTGCTCGGCATCTGCTACGGACTCCAACTCCTTGCCCACCAGCTCGGCGGTCTGGTGGAGCGGGCCGACGATCGCGAGTACGGGCGCGCGTTGCTCAAGCTCGAATGCGACGACCCGCTTTTCCGCGAACTCGAGGGCGGCTCCGAACGCGTCGTGTGGATGAGTCACGGCGATCGGGTGTTGCGTCTGCCCGAGAACTTCGCGGTGCTGGGCACCAGCGAAAGTTCACCGTTCGCCGCGGTCCGCCACGCTGCCCGGCCGATCTGGGGCGTGCAATTCCACCCGGAGGTGATGCACACCGAAGGCGGCGCGCAGATGCTCTCGAACTTCGTCCACAACATCTGCCGATGCACCGGCTCCTGGACGATGGAGACGTTCATCGAGGAAGAGGTGGCGCGCATCCGCGCTCGGATCGGAGCCCGCCGTGTCATCTGTGGCCTGTCCGGAGGAGTCGACTCGTCCGTGGCCGCCGCCCTGGTGCACCGGGCAGTCGGCGACCAGTTGACCTGCATCTTCGTCGACAACGGTCTGCTCCGGCAGGATGAACGCGCGGACGTCGAGGCCCTCTTCGGCGAGAGCCTGGGCATGAGCCTCGTAACGGTAGACGCATCGCAGCGCTTCATCGCAGCCCTCGCCGGCACGATCGACCCGGAGCAAAAGCGCCGCATCATCGGGCGCCTGTTCATCGAGGTATTCGAAGAAGAGGCTCGGCGCATCGGCGATGTCGACCACCTGGTCCAGGGAACCCTCTACCCCGACGTCATCGAGAGCGTCTCCGTGAAGGGTCCCTCGGCCACGATCAAGACCCACCACAATGTCGGCGGCCTGCCGGAGCGCATGCGCCTATCCCTGGTGGAGCCGCTCCGCGAACTCTTCAAGGACGAGGTCCGCGAGGTGGGGCGCCGCCTCCGGCTTCCGGAGCGCGCCATCGGCCGGCACCCCTTCCCGGGGCCGGGCCTCGCGGTGCGGATCCTGGGCGAGGTGACCGAGGAGCGACTCGCGGTGCTGCGACGGGCGGACGCCGCGGTCCGCGACGAAATCGACAAGGCGGGTCTTCACGACGAACTCTGGCAGGCCTTCGCCGTGCTGCTTCCAGTCCAGACGGTGGGCGTCATGGGCGACGAGCGCACCTACGAGAACGCCGTCGCGGTGCGCTGCGTCACCTCCGTGGACGCCATGACCGCCGATTGGGCTCGCATCCCCGGCGACGTGCTCGCGGCAATCTCGAGCCGGATCATCAACGAGGTCAAGGGCGTCAATCGGGTGGTCTACGACATCTCCTCGAAACCACCCGCCACGATCGAGTGGGAGTAGCCGGGTGACTCAGCCGTTCGTTCACCTGCACCTCCACAGCCAGTACTCTCTGCTGGATGGGGCGATCAAGATCGATCCGCTCTTCGAACGCGCAAAGGCCCTCGACATGCCCGCCGTGGCACTCACGGACCACGGAAACCTCTTCGGAGCCATCGAGTTCTACGAGGCAGCGCAGCGTCACGGAGTAAAACCGATCCTGGGCTGCGAGGTCTACCTCGCCTCGGGCTCGCGCTTCGAGAAGGACGCGCGCGCGAGAGACACCCGGGGCTTTGACGCCATCAACCACCTGCTGCTGCTCGCGATGGACGAAGTCGGCTACCGGAACCTGATCCACCTGGTGTCGAGGGCCTACCTCGAGGGCTTCTACTACAAGCCCCGCATCGACCTCGACCTGCTGCGCGAACGCAGTGCGGGGCTCATCGCAACCTCGGGCTGCCTTTCTTCGATGGTGAGTCGGGCGATCAGCGCCGGGCAGCTCGACACGGCTTGGCAGCGCGTCGATGACTTCTCCTCGATCTTCGGCGACCGCTTCTATCTGGAGCTCCAGCGCCATGGCATTGGCGACCAGGACCGGGTGAACGCCGAACTGGTCAAGATGGCGTCGGATCTGCGGCTCCCACTGCTGGCGACGAACGACGCCCACTACCTCGAGTCGGAGGACCACGAGCACCACGACGCGCTGCTGTGCATCGGAACGGCCTCCAACCTGGACGATCCGAACCGCTTCAAATTCGACGGCCACGGCTTCTACGTGCGCTCTGGCGACGAGATGTTGGAGATCTTCCACGACCACCCCTCGGCCGTGACCAACGCCCTGGAGATCGCCGAGCGCTGCAACCTGGAACTCGACGTCGATCCGTCGAATTACCACCTGCCGGAGTTCCAGGTCCCGGCGGGCACGACCCGCGAGCAGGCGCTGGAGGAGGGCTCCTGGGCGGGGCTCCGCACGCGTCTGGGCCTGGCCCCCGACGAACCGATTCCGCCGCGCCACGGCGACTACGTCAAGCGTCTCGAACACGAACTCGGCGTGATCAACGGGATGGGGTTCGCCGGCTACTTCCTGATCGTGGCGGACTTCATCGCCCACGCGCGGGAGCTGGGCGTGCCGGTGGGGCCGGGACGGGGCTCCGCGGCGGGGAGCCTGGCCGCGTACACGCTTGGGATTACCGGCGTAGACCCCATCGAGTACGACATCATCTTCGAGCGCTTCTTGAACCCCGAGCGCGTCACGATGCCAGACATCGACGTGGACTTCTGCATGAAGGGCCGCGACGCCGTCATCCGCTACGTCTCGGAGAAATACGACGGCGAGGGAATCGACGGCAAGCGCGTCGCCCAGATCATCACCTTCGGGAAACTCCAGGCCCGAGCCGTGATCCGCGACGTCGGCCGGGTCATGGCCATGCCGTATGGCGACGTGGACCGGATCGCAAAGCTCGTCCCCGACAGCCTGGGAATCACGCTCGCCGAGGCGCTGGAACAATCGGCCGAACTGCGCTCACGGGTCGAAGCGGACGGACAGGTGCGCAAGCTCATCGAAACGGCCCGCAAGCTCGAGGGCCTGACCCGCCACGCCTCGACCCACGCCGCCGGAGTGGTGATCGGAACGAGGCCCCTCATCGAGACGGTCCCGCTCTACCGCGACGCCAAGTCGGGTGACGTGATGACCCAGTTCGACATGCGCTGCGTCGAGAAGGTCGGACTGATCAAGTTCGACTTCCTGGGGCTGCGAACGCTCACCACCATCGCCGACACCGAGCGGCGTATCCGCGAGAAGGGCGAGCCGGGCTTTTCCATCGAAGCCGTGCCGCTCGACGATCCCGCCACCTACGCGCTGCTTTCGGCGGGAAACACCGAGGGCGTGTTCCAGGTCGAATCGAGCGGCATGACCGACCTCGTGACGAAGCTCCGCCCGCAGAACTTCAAGGAACTGATCCCGATCGTCGCACTCTACCGGCCCGGGCCACTCGGCTCGGGGATGGTCGAGGACTTCATCAACCGCCGCCACGGACTCACCACGATCGAGTATCTGCTGCCCGAACTCGAGGAGATCACGGCCGAGACGCTCGGCGTGATCGTCTACCAGGACCAGGTGCTCCAGATCGCCAACCGCCTGGCGGGCTATTCCCTCGGCGAGGCGGACGTGTTGCGCCGTGCGATGGGCAAGAAGAAGCCCGAGGAGATGGGCCGGCAGCGCGATCGATTCGTGTCCGGCGCCGTCGACCGAGGCGTCGAGGAGCGCAAGGCCCACGCGGTTTTCGACCTGATGGCTGAGTTCGCGGGCTACGGCTTCGCCAAGTCGCACTCGACGGCCTACGCCCTCATCACCTTCCAGACGGCCTATCTGAAGGCAAACCACCCGGAGGAATACCTGGCGGCACTGATGACGACGGAATCGGGCAACCACGACAAGCTCGCCCGCTACATCGCCCACGCCACGCAGAGCGACATCGAGGTGCTCAGTCCGTGCCTGAACCAATCGGCCCGGGATTTCACAGTCGTGGACCGGGGCATCCGCTTCGGGCTCGCCGGTGTGAAGAATGTGGGTGAGGGCGCGATCGAAGTCGTGCTCGAAGCGCGTGCTGAGGGCGGACCCTTCCGCAGCCTCTACGATTTCGCGGAGCGAGTGGACGCGCGCCGTGTGAACCGACGCGTGGTGGAAAGCCTCGTCAAATGCGGTGCCTTCGATGCGCTCCATGAGAACCGGGCGGCGGTGTGGCAGACGCTGGATGGGGCGCTCGAGGCAGGCGCATCCGCGCAGCGCGACCGCGCGATCGGCCAGGAGAGCTTGTTCGACAACCTCGGCGGCACTTCGGTGAACGACCCCGAGTTGCCGGAGGCGCCGCCGTGGACCGATCGTCAGCGTCTCGAGCACGAGAAGGAGGTGCTGGGGTTCTACGTCACCGGGCATCCACTCGCGGCGTTCGAGCAGCGGCTGGCGCGTTTCGCGGATGTGCGCGCCGGCTCGACCGAAGACAAAGAGGGATGCGATGTGCGCGCCGGCGGCATCCTGACGGCGCTGCGGGAAACGCGCACCCGAAGGGGCTCGCTCATGGCCTTCGGGACACTCGAGGACCTGGAGGGGTCATTCGACCTGGTGATCTTCGCCGAGTCCTACGCCCAGTACGGGGGCCTGCTCAAACAGGCGATCGCGGCGGGCAAGGAGGAAGGCCCGGTACCGCTCCTGGTATCGGGAGCACTCGAAACGGGAGACCCGCCCAAGATCCTGGTGAGCGAGGTGCTCGAGCTCGAGCGGGCAGACGAGCGACTCGCGCGGACGCTATCGCTTCGCATCGGCGCTGCGGACGCCACTCGCGACCGGCTCAGTGCCCTCCGCTCCATCCTTTCCCAGCATCCCGGCGATTGCCCGGTTTCGCTCCACCTGGTGATTCCCGAAGAAAGCGAGACCGTGATCGCGTTGCCCGGGCTCGGGGTGCGGCCGGGTACCGCGCTGGTCGACGCGCTCACGGGGATCTTCGGGCGGGACGTCACGGAGCTCTCGTTTTGAGGCGGACGCTCTCGGTTCTGGTGCTTGCGCTGTGTTTCGCAGTGCCCGCCGGCGCAGCGGACGTGCGCCGGGTCGATGCGTTGGGGGCCGCCCCCATGGCGGGCGAGGGCCGGTCGCGGGGATCCCCACGCGACGAGGCATTGCGCCGCGCGCTCCAGGAGGCGGTCTGGCGCATCGCGATCGAGCAGCTCGCCTCCGCCGGAGCGATGCCGGAGGACGCAGTGGTTTCCGGTGCGCTGGGCAACGACCCTCTGGTGTATGCGACCCGCTTCCAAATCGTCGAGGATCGGGGCGAGCGACCGGCGCTCTTCAGCGACGACCCGGAAATCGGGAGTGAATACGTGGTGCTCGCGGAGGTGTACGTGGACGTCGATCGCGTGCGGCGGCAGCTCTCGGGCGCCGGGTTGATGGGCGCGCCCTCCGGAGATGCGGGCGGGCGTTTCCAGACCCGGGTGACGCTCGTCGACGTGCAGCGCTGGGCGGAGATCCAGGCCGTGCGGACGCTGCTTGGAGAGATCGGTGCAGAATCGGCCGTGCCGATCGAGCTGGTGCGCGGACGCGCGGTGCTCGCCGTCGAAAGCCGCCACTCTGCAGCGGAATTGATGGTCGCGCTCCGGGCCGTGGCGCCGCCCGAGCTTCGCCTCGAACTGCTGGGGGCCGGTCCCGATGGGCTCGAACTGCGCGCCCGCTTTCTGGAAAATTCCGGCTCCAGCTCACCCGCCCGATCGTCCCGATTTGACACCACCGGGGCGAAAGGGTATTGATTTCGCGTCTTTAGGACGCCCAGGCACGTAGCTCAGTGGCTAGAGCGCCGCCTTGACACGGCGGAGGTCGGCGGTTCAATCCCGCCCGTGCCTACCAACGAGCTGCGATAGAGCACGTATCTACATGAACCTCCCCCGAACATGATCACGCCCCTCGTCTTCTCGCCCAACGGCGGGACGCGGTCCGCGTGCGCGGGGAGTGCCACCCGGGTGCAACCCGGGTGGGCGTGCGTGCGATGCGGCCGGGTCGGGCGCCCCCCGGACGCGACAACTCGTCGAAAGAACCCGACCAGGAGGAATCACGCCTGAGGGACTTCAGAAGGGCCCCGAAGAAGGACACGACCCGTCTCAACGAACAGATCCGAGTACCGATGATTCGCGTGATCGGAAGCGACGGCGAGCAACTCGGGGTGCTCGCTACCGAGGATGCGCTCACGCGGGCACAGGACGAGGGGTTTGACCTCGTCGAGGTCGCTCCCGGATCCGACCCCCCGGTGTGTCGGATCATGGACTACGGGCGCTACCGCTACGAGCAGCAGAAGAAGAAGAAGGCGGGCCGAAGCAAGGGGCACGCCGCAGCGCTGAAGGAAGTAAAGCTACGGCCTCGCACCGATGACCACGACCTCGAGACGAAGCTCAAGAATGCGCGGCGCTTCCTGCTGGACGGCGACAAGGTGAAAGTGACGGTGATGTATCGAGGACGCGAAATGGTGCACCGCCAGCTCGGGCGCAAGCAGCTCGACCGCGTGGTCGAAATGCTCGGAATACTCGCGACGGTCGAGAACCCACCGCGCATGGAGGGGCGCTTCCTCTCGATGATCCTCGTGCCAAACCGCGAGGGCGTAGCCGAGGCGAGAAAGTTCATCGATGCGCAGGAAAAGGAGGCGGTGGCCGACTGAGCCACCGCGGAGGACGATCGATGCCGAAGATGAAAAGCCACCGGGGAGCTGCCAAGCGCTTCAAGCGCACCGGTACGGGCAAGATCGTGCGATCGAAACCCAACAAGCAGCACATTCTCACCAAGAAGTCGCCCAAGCGGAAGCGGCACCTGCGCAAGAGCGCCATCGTGGCCGCGGTGGATGCCAAGCGGCTCGAACAGATGCTCCAGAAATAGCCGGCCCGCAGGGCCCGCCGCTCGCCGGAGGCGAGCGGATTCGACCAGACGAGGAGAGACCCCATGTCCCGCGTGAAGCGCGGCGTCGCCGCACGGCGACGCAAGAACCGGATCCTCAAGAACGCAAGCGGCTATTCCGGCGCGCGCAGCCGACTTCTGAAGACCGCACGCGAGGCAGTGGAGAAGGGCTGGAAGTACGCCTACCGCGACCGCCGACAGCGCAAGCGACGCTTCCGGGCGCTCTGGATCGCGCGCATCAACGCGGCAGCGCGCGAGCACGACCTCTCGTACAGCCGCTTCATGCACGGTCTCAAGCAGGCCGGCGTGGAGATGGATCGCAAGGTGCTGGCGGAGATGGCCGTCTCGGACCCGAAGGCCTTCAGCGCGCTCGCCGAACTGGTCCGTTCGCAGGCGGCGTAGTTGCCGGGCGAGCCGTCGGGCCTCGAGGAGATCCTCGCGCGGGCCCGGGGCGAAATCGGCGAGGCCGCCACGCCCCAGGCGCTGACGGAAGTCCGCGCGCGCTACCTCGGGCGCAAGGGTTCGATCTCGTCCGAGCTGCGCGCACTGGGCAAGCTCGATCCCGCGCAGCGCAAGGTCCGCGGTCAGGCCGTGAACGCCGCCAAGCAGCGAGTCGAGGAACTGGTTGCAGCGCGGCGTTCCGAACTCGAGGGAGGCGAACGGGCACGCGAGCTCGCGGACAATCAGGTCGACATCACGCTGCCCGGAGCCACGCCGCCGGCCGGCCATCTCCATCCGCTGACCCACGTCACTCGCGACATGGTGAACTTCTTCGCCTCCATGGGGTTCTCGGTAGAGGACGGCCCGGAGGTCGAGACGGACTGGCACAACTTCGAAGCCCTGAACATTCCGCCGGAACATCCCGCACGAGATGAGCAGGACACTTTCTATCTCGAGGGCGGCAACCTGCTGCGCACCCAGACCTCGAACGTGCAGATCCGCGCGATGACGGGGCGCACTCCACCGCTGCGCTTCATCGCACCGGGCCGGGTCTACCGGCACGACACTTCGCTGAAACACAGTCCGATGTTTCACCAGATCGAGGGCTTCCTCGTCGATGAAAGGGTGACGTTCGGCGACCTGAAGGGCGTTCTCTTCGCGTTCGCGCGGCACCTCTTCGGTGCCGACAGCGCCCTTCGCTTCCGAGCCAACCACTTTCCGTTTACCGAGCCGTCGGCCGAGATGGACGTGCGCTGGCGCGGAGAATGGCTCGAGTGGGGCGGCTGCGGAATGATCCATCCGCACGTGCTCGAGCGCTGCGGCATCGATCCCGAGGCATGGCAGGGGTTCGCCTTCGGCATGGGCATCGACCGCACGGCGCTGCTGCGCTGGGGCTTCCCCGCCCTGCGTCCACTATTCGAGGGCGACGTTCGCGTCCTGGAGCAGGTCTGATGCGCCTCGCACTCGCCTGGCTCAGCGAGTGGATCGACCTGCCCGCCGCTGCGGAACTGGTGGAACGGCTCGACATGGGCGGCTTCGAAGACACCGCGGTCGAGGACACAGGGCCAGACCTCTCGGCCATGCGTGTGGGCCATGTCGTCGAGCGCACAGCGCACCCGAATGCCGACCGGCTCTCGCTCTGCCGCGTCGACCTGGGAGAGGGCGATCCGGTCGAGATCGTGTGTGGGGCACCCAACGTGGCGCCGGGCCAGAAAGTGGCGGTCGCATCCCCCGGTGTCACGCTGCCCGGCGGAACGCGGCTGAAGAAGACGAAGATCCGGGGCGTCGTGTCCCGTGGCATGATCTGCTCGGCCCGCGAACTCGGGCTGGGCGACGAGCACGAGGGGATCCTCGTGCTCGATCCCGGCGCCCCCATCGGCGCGCCGCTTCCCGACGTGTTGGCGGCTGGATCTCGCGTTCTGGAAGTGGGGATTACGCCCAACCGCGGCGACACGGCCTCGCTTCTCGGGGTGGCCCGGGAGGTGCGAGCGCTGTTCGGCGCTGAAATCCGGGAGCCCGAGACCGCACCGCCCGAGACGGGCGCCGCAGCAGCCGGGGCGGCTCGAGTCTCGATCGAGGCCCGGAGCGCCTGCCACGACTACGTGGCGCGCATCGTGCGCGGCGTGCGCGTCCAGCCGTCGTCGCAGTCGGTGATCGAACGGCTCGAGGCTTCGGGCATCCGCGCCATCAACAACGTCGTCGACGTCACGAACCTGGTGCTGCTCGAGTTCGGCCAACCGATTCACGCCTTCGACCTCGCCGCGCTGGCCGGGCCGGAGATCCGCGTTCGCAGGGCAGCCGCGGGTGAAAAGCTCGTGACGCTAGACGGAGAGACCCGGGAGCTGGACCCCGAGGATCTGGTGATTGCGGACGCCGAACGGGCCATCGCCCTGGCGGGCGTGATGGGCGGCGCCGACACCGAGGTCGGCGACGCGACCGTTGACGTACTGATCGAGAGCGCGCACTTCCACCCGACGTCGGTGCGTCTTGCGGCCCGGCGCCACGGGCTCCACACCGAGGCGAGCTATCGGTTCGAGCGCGGCGTCGACCGGCAGGGAATCCAGCGCGCGGCCGACCGCTGCGCTCGGCTCATGGCCGAGCTTTGCGGGGGAAGCGTGGCCCCGGGCGTGGTGGAGGCGCGGGGCGATGCGCCCGAGGTGACCGAAGAGGTGCGGCTCGAGTGCCGGCGCACGAACGGGCTGCTCGGCACGGCCCTGTCGCAGGACGAGATGCGGGCACTGCTCGAGCGCGCCGGTATCACATCGAGCGTGGCCGAGCCCGGGGTACTCGTCGGCCGTGTGCCCAGTCACCGCAACGACATCCACCTGCACCAGGACCTAACAGAGGAGATCGCGCGAATCTACGGCTACGACCAGATCCCCAGCACCGAGCCCGTCGGCGTGCTTCGACCGGTCGAGCCAGCACCCGCGCGGGTCCTGGCCGAGTGCGCGAAGGATGCCCTGGCAGGGGCGGGCCTGGTCGAGACCGTCTCGTTCCCCTTCATCGCCCAGGCGGAACTCGACGCACTGGGGTTTCCCGCGTCCGATCCGCGCCGGACGACTCTGAGCCTCGCAAACCCCATCAACGACGAGGAGCCCCGCCTGCGGCCCATGCTGCTGCCGACACTACTGCGGCTCGTGCGCCAGAACCTGGCTCGCCAACTCGACCGGGTGGCGATCTTCGAGGTCAGCCGCGTCTTCCTGCCCGGGAATCCGGGTGAGCTGCCCCGGGAGCCCCTCCAAGCAGCGGCAGTGCTGACGGGCGACAACGCACCAGACCTCTGGGGGGGCAGCGCGCCGCCGCTCTTCTTCTCGGCCCGAGGCATCGTGGAAAGGCTATTGAATCTGCTAGGTTATCCAGTGTCCCTGCGGCGGGAGGGAAGCCCGGGCTACCTGCACCCCGGCGCAGCAGCGACGATCTGGTCGGGAGGTGCGATGCTGGGAGCGGTCGGCGAGGTGCATCCCGAAGTCCGAGCACACCTGGGAATCGACGTGCCCTGCGCTGCGCTCGAGGTAGACCTCGAGACACTTCTCACGCTCGAGCCGGCCGAGGCGCAATTCGCCGAAGTATCGCGCTTCCCGATGATCCGGCGCGACCTGGCCGTCATCGTCGACCGCGACATAGCGGCCGGCGAGATCCTCGAGGCGCTGCGCGGCTGCGCGGGCAAGAACTGCGCAGCGGTCGAACTCTTCGACCGCTACGAGGGGCGCGGGGTTCCGGAGGGCCGCGTGAGCCTGGCCTTCCGACTCGTGTTCCAGCGGGACGACCGAACCCTCACCGATGCCGAGGTCGGGCCCGCAATCGACAAAGTGGTGCGAATGCTCTCCCATCGCTTCGGCGGAGAACTCCGCCAGGGCGGCAAAGAGAGACCGTCAGGGGGATCAGTGGAATGACGAAAGCGGAGATCGTCGAGCAGATCTACGAGCAGGTGGGCTTCTCGAAGAAGGAGTCGGCCGAGCTGGTGGAAAAGGTATTCCAGACCATCAAGGAGACGCTGGCGCGGGGCGAGAAGGTCAAGATCTCGGGCTTCGGCAATTTCGTTGTGCGGCCCAAGAACGCCCGCAAGGGGCGCAACCCGCAGACGGGGCAGGAAATCGTTCTCGAGGCACGGCGCGTGCTGACGTTCAAGCCGAGCCTGGTGCTGAAGAACATCCTGAACGACGGGCCGGTCGTCGAAGAGGAGCAGCGCCGCACACCGGACTTCTAGACACGCGGGCCGTGACGACAGGGGGGGGAGACCATGGCGAGTGGGAAAACCGAAGAGACCGGGGGCGACAAGCGCTACTACCGGATCGGCGAGGTGGCGAAGATCACGGATGTAAAGCCGTACGTCCTGCGCTACTGGGAATCCGAGTTCCGCTGGATGGCACCACAGAAGTCGAAGTCGAAGCAGCGCCTCTACCGGCGCCGCGACATCGACATGATCCTGCTGATCAAGAAGCTCCTCTACGAGCAGCGCTACACCATCGCCGGCGCGCGCAAGAAGCTGCGCGATCTCGGCACGGGACGCGCCCTCGATGAGGGCGCGCTCTCGGTCGAGCCCGATCACCGCGCCCGCTTCCAGAAGATCCGCGAGGAACTCGAGCAGATCCGCGCAATGCTCTAGGCGGGGGGCCGGCGCGGGCAAGCCCTTCGGAACCCGAGACCTGGGTCACGCCTCGCCTTCGCGGGGCACCTCGAATGTCGAACCGCACGCCAGCCCGAGCCAGACCGGGCCGAGGCGGAAAAAGCGCAGCGGCTCGGCCAGACCCCCCGCGTGCACGACGACCTCGACGCTCACGACCTCGACTCGGTCGTCGAGTTCGCCGATGCCCCGCACGTTCGGGATCGGTGCCATGCCCTTGCGGATGTAGAAGCCGACGATGTCGGCGGCGTCGAGCGCGGGCGTGGTCGGATCGTTTAGCTCCGGGTATTCGACGTTTGTCGCGTCGGCTCCTGCGAGCACATACCGATCGTCGGCACCGCGGCGGAAGGAGGCCCCCTCGGCGTGCTGGAGCCGGAACTCACGGCCTGCGCGGCCGCGGATCCCGAGAAAGATGGGATCGTCCGTCGCCGACATCCGCCCCTCGCCGATGCGGATATCGACCTCGATGCGCTCCACCGGGTTGCGAATCGTCGGCTCAGCCACGCCGGGGCGAGGGTAGGTCGCGCCGGCGAGACGGGTCAAGCCGTGCCGGGGTTCGCACGCATCCCCCAGTGGGGTAGAGTCGCACCGAATCGGGCCGTGGCGCAGTCTGGTTAGCGCGCCTGACTGGGGGTCAGGAGGTCGGGAGTTCGAATCTCCCCGGCCCGACCAAGAAAATCACCCGGGCCCGAGAGAAGTTCGAAACCTCGGGCTGCGTTTCCAGCAGCGTCCGAGCCATTGACCTTCTGTCGATCGGGGACTGGGAAGCGGGGCCTGCAGCGGGCCATGCGTCTCTTCCGCGCCTGAGCCGCGGAAACGCCAAGGGAAGCAGGGCGAGGACTCCGACGGCTCGTGTAGCGAGCCGGTACCGGTTGAGTGGCCGTGCGCGCAGCGAGCTGGCCTCGACCGTTCTTCGCCGAAGAGCACCGAAGCGGCGCCGTGCAGAGCCGGCATCAGAACAGGGCTTCTCACCCAATTCGCGAGGTGCAACCCGTCGCAGTCGCAGTTCGGCGGGTAACCGGACGGCACCTGAGAGGCATAGAGTTCCCAATCAGAGACCACATCGCCGCGACCCGTGCAAAACGATCCCACTGTCTATATTCCGCTGACTCTTCTGGCCGCCCTGGGCTTTGCCGCGGCGGCCGTCCTCCAGCAGACCCAAGCCGCTCGTCAGGATCCGGGCGCCGCGGGGGGGGATTCCTTCGTCCTCCAGTTGCTCCGCCGTCCGCTCTGGCTGCTCGGCCTCTTGGCCTACGTCGCCGCCTATGGGCTCCAGGCATGGGCCGTGAGCCTCGGACCCGTGGTGGTGATCCAGCCGCTGATCGCGGCCCAACTCGTATTTGCACTCGTGCTCGACAGCCTTTTCACCGGCCGGAAGGCCGGCACGCGGGAATGGCTCGGCGCCATCGCGGTGACACTGGGACTCGCGGGGTTCATCGTCGGCACCGATCCCTCGGCCGGCGACCCCGACTCCACCCCAACCCGCTGGCTCGTCGCGACGGGCGCGACCGTGCTCTGTGTGCTCCTCGCGCTCGGTGCAGCATTGCGCACGCGGGACGACGCCCGGTCTGCCCTCTACGGAACAGCAGCCGGCCTGTGCTGGGGCTTCATGATCGTTTTGATGAAGGTGGTGACCCACCGCCTGGGGGAAGCCGAGGGCTGGACGGCGCTCACCTCGATGCTGGCCCAACCGTTCGTCTACGGACTCGTCGGCACCGCAATCGGGGGCTTTCTTTTACTGCAGCGGGCCTTCCAGGCGGGCTCGCTCACCCACGCCCTCGTGAGCTACACGCTGGTCGAGATTGTCCTGGCCGTCTTGCTCGGGATCGTGCTCTTCGGTGAAAGGCCCCACACCGGCGTTATATCGCTCGCCATCACCGCAGCCGCCGCGACCCTGATGGTCGTGGGAATCGTCTTCCTGGCGGGTGCGGGGGCCCGGGACACTGCGCAGCCACCTGCCTACGCGCGGTCCGCCCCCGAGCCGGATTGAAACGCGCCCGCGGGCGCTCTTTCGGACTCCGGCGACCGCGTGAACTTCACGTCGCCGTGCCCCATGCGCTCCTGGACTTCCCGGGTGGGGTCCCGGCTTCTAGGAGGAGCCCAGGGGGCCTGGGTCGCCGGTCCCTGGGGATGGCTCCATGACGTGGTTGCGGCCCGGGTTCACGTCGCACCCGCCGGGACTCTCACAGCCATTGTGGGACGGTCCGCCGGGCGGAAGGGGAAGCGGAGCCGCGGCGCGCTGCGGGGGAGCGGCAACGGGGGGCGTCGGTGCGATGTGTGCGATCGGAGCGATCACCGGCCCCGGGTCACAGGATCCGGCCAGCGCCGCAAGCTTGCGGCCTTCGACGCCGTCCGGCACCAGGCGGAGGGCACCCGAGTCGACCGCAGCGCAGCGTCCCGGTTCCAGGCGGGTTCCGTTCACACTCAGCAGGCCGCTATGAGAACAGATCTCCCCGGCACCGCTGGCGATCCGCGCCTCGGCATCGTTGCGCCGGATATCTGCCTTCGCGCCCAGCGCCGCCAGCCGGCCGGCGGCACCCTCCGGCCGGGCGTCGATCATGCGCACCGTGCCCTCCTGGAGTTCCACGTCCGGCGTCCCGGCCGGGGTCATGGCGAGTTTCGCGCGGGTGTTCTCACCGATCTGCGTCAAGATGCCGCCGTTCAGGATTCCGACGCTGCCGCCGGCTCCCGTGGCGACGAGGTCTCCGACGCAAAGTTCGTCCCCGCAGGCGAGAGTGCGCTGCGCTGACCGGGTGGCGACCACGTCGCTGGTGATCGAGACGACGCGGCCAGCAGGCGTGCAGTCCGCAAATCGCGTGGGGTCGGCCTGGACCACGCTCGGCATGGCCAGCGCTACGGCGCTGAGTACCAGAAACGCGGCGCGATTGAATGACAGCTTCGACACGGGATGCCTCCGTTCTGCTCCGCGGGGAATCATCAGTCGCCAAATGCGACGGTGATGTATGCGCCCACGACATGACGCTGGTAGTTAAAGACGTCAGTATTCGAATCGTTGTTCCAATAGGTCCAGATGACCGACGCGATCACATCCTTCACGATCGGCCGCTCGATCACGGCCCGTATCCGGAACAGGTTGTCGCGCCGCTTCTTCGAACTCTCCCCGGGCAAGAGAAACGACGATCGGTGCTCGTAGCGGTCGTGCTCGAAGAAGAACTCCAACTCCCCAGCAAACTTTGCCGGCAGATGCTGGGTCACCCCGATCCAGCCGCCGAAACCCCGGAGATCCCATTCCTTGCCCTCGGCGTCGTAGTAACGGCCGAGCGGCCCGCCCTCGAGCAGGGTGCTGGAGGTCACCTCATAGCTGTGGTCGTATCCGAACCACACGTCGTTGCCGTCGCGGTTGCGAAATGACTTCTCCTCCGGCGGCGGTGCGATCGGGTAGAGATAGTCGTTGTAGGCGTAGCGCAGCCAGAAATTCCCCGTCCCCGCGCTGCCCCAGGGGTGGAGGTAGTCGGCGCGAAAGCCGTAGAAGCGCAGGTAGTCCTCTTCGTCGTAGTAGATCGTGCCGAACATGGGCTGGAACCTGATGAAGGAGTCCGAGCCCAGGCGCCGCTCCAGCCAGAAGCTCGCGTTTACGTAGGTCTCGTCGAACTCGTACTCCCGGAAGTAGGCGCTCCCGAAATAATTGGCGAGCACGCCGGCACTCCACTGCCCGTCCCTGAAGAGTTCCAGCCCCCCCTCCAGGGCCCATTCGCCGCGGCCGTCGGATTTGCCCGAGATGACATCGGGACTGGTGACGTCAGTGCCAACGAGAGCGACGTTGCTGTCGTAGGCGAGACCGCCCTGCGCGACGAACCAACGGCGCGTCCCGTAGGTCTGCGGCGCCACCTGGGCGGCGGCAAGTGCCGCCTCGGCCTGGCGATCCCACTCGCTCCCCGGCGCGAGCGCGCTCACCCGGCGCAGCGCGGCCTCGGCCTCCGCAGCGCGCCCCAGACTTTGGTGAGCGAGTCCCGCGTAGTAGGAAGCCATCGGCTCCATGTTCGCGGTGTCGATACGAGAGGCGTGATCGAAGCGGTCGGCGGCCTCCTCCTCGCGAGCCAGATCGAGGAGTGCGAGTCCGCGATACAGCGCAGCCTGCGCGTTGTCCGGCTCCAGTTGCTCGGCGCGCGCGAGGGATGCCTCGGCAGCCGAGGAATCTCCCACGTGATACTCCGCCATCCCCAGGTGGAGCGCCGCATCCGCCGAATCGGGGGCGAGGCGCACCGCGTCCCGGAGCGGCTCGAGCGCGTCCTGGTAGCGCTTGGCATGAAGCAGGCACTGCCCCTGGAGCAGAGCCGCCGGCGCGTCTTCGGGCGAGCGCTTGCGCGCCTCTTCGAGAAGCGGCAGGGCTGCATCGCAGCGTCCGGCGGTAGCCAACTGCGCGGCCTGCGCGCGCAGCACGAGACCTTCGTCAGCGGCCCCTGCGGAGCTGGCGACGACCAGCAGCAGAAGAATTTGAACTGCCTGTCTGATCGGCAGCAAAAAAACTTGAACTGCCTGTCTGATCGGCAGCAAAAAAACTTGAACTGCCTGTCTGATCGGCAGCAGAAGAATTTGAACTAGCTGGCGTTTCACCGATGATGTCGCCTGAACGCTCCCAGCAGCAGAAGCCCGGCGGCAAAGAGCATAGCGGTCGTCGGCTCGGGAATGGGCGTGAAGCCACGGCTGACCATTAGTTGCGGCAGGTTGTAGTAACTGGACGGGGCCTCGATCAGAGGCTCCTGGACGATGTACTTGACGTCGAAGGCATCGGAAAAGTCGTTGGGGCCATCGAGGTTCTTCAACTCGATCATCGGGTAGTAGTACATGTTTTGCCCGCCATGAACCGCGAGAATCGACCAGGCGAGATCTGCATCGATTTCCAATCCCACCTTGTCGGGCTCATACACGATCGGAACGCCTGATTCTGCGTAAACCCCGATGTGGGTGAAGACCAGATAGCTCGTTCCATTGAAGCTCTCGGTGGAAATATTCTTCACCTTCCAGGACGACGTCGCCCGGTTGTCCGAAGTTGTCGGCGGATTAGGACTCGAACTTCCGAGGTCCTGATCGAAACCGTAATACGACTCGGCGGTGCCGAAGACCACCGGGGCGATGAATGGGATGCCTTGGCTATTCGCAGCCAGAGCGGAGTTTTCGCTCATCCCATAACCCGACGGCCCATTGAAGAATACATTTACCGGAGTCGCCGCGGCGGGACCTGCCCACGCAATCAGCAACGCGAAACCGAAAAGTCCAGCAAAAGTCCGGCGAGACACGTGCTACTCCGTTCTGCGAGTCCCCCCCCCAGAAGGCGAGGCACTCCAATTGCCTGCGTAACATTCGAGCTACGGGATATGGGTGGTCGGGAACGCCCCGAAATGTCACCGGCGGGGAATCGAGGGCTCCCTGGCAGCGGACCCCCGGGAGCCCAGCACGGCATTTCGCGCGCAAGGCGCCGCGCCCGATATTGCGCGGGAGCAACGGACGCACTGGGACCGGTGACCCATACTCCGGTGGAAACCCGACGCCCCCGGGGGACGCCGTATCTCCAGGGCCGTGCGGTCCCTACACGCGCTGCGCTCCGCCGGGCGTCGCGGCCCAGCCGGGTCGCCCGGCGGACGCGGTCGCCGCCGAGGCCGGCCCGGACGACGCGGCACACGAGGCGAGGGCGCCCGAAGCTTCGCGGAGCATCGGTTTTGCAGCGCCTCGAATAGCTGGGTGATAGTACCGGGCAAGGCCGTGGACCGGCTGGAGGAACCGCGATGAGGTTTGGAAAGGGCGCCTGGGCGCTCGTGACTGCGCTCGACCTCTGGCTCCTATCGGGCAGTCCGTGCGGGGCAGAAGCCATGCGGCCCACGCCCATCCGGGCACTGATGGATGTACTGGCCGAGGACCGCGATGCCAAACATTTCGACACCTGCGGTGCGGCTCCGAAGCTGCAACTCAACGAAGTGTGCAGTGTGGGCACGGAGTGCGATTCCGATGTCCGGATTGCGGACTTCGTCGAGGTCTACAACCCGACAGGTCAGGCCGCTCCGCTGGCCTGCTATGTGATCGCCAACGACGAAGACCTGCCCTTCGTACCCCGAGGGCAACTCGAGCCGGGTTCGCTCGATGCCTGGGGGGAGAGCCAACTGCAGTTTCGGATCGCGAAGAAGCGCGACCAGGTCACGCTCTACCGGATGCACGCCATCGATGGAAAGCCAGGACTCGAGGTGCTCGATCAGGTGGAGGTCGCCGCAACGCAGGCCCTGGCCTATCGATCACCGGATGGGGGCGGTTGGGTGCTGGTTCCAGCGCTCGACGCGGAATGGGAAGGCCCCGCCAGCTTCAAGCGGCCGAATCCCTGACGCGAGCGGCGGCGGGAGCCTCGGAAGGCCCCGCGCGCCGGGTCGCTTCTCCGCACCCGGCTTCCGCGAAGCCGCACCCGGCTTCTGCGAGGCCGCACCCGAGAACCCTCGAGTGGTTTCGAGAGATGCGCCGGACTCCCGAAGCACCTCGAATCCCGACCGGCGCTCGCTAGGCGTCGGGGGCGCGCCCCAGGGCCCGCTCAGTGGCGCTGGTCAGCAACTCGAGCCGGACATCGAGGGCGCGGCGCAGAGCCTCCAGGCGCTCGCCCTTCGCGTCGGGCGGCACCTGGATCGGGTCTCCGTAACGGCACAGCACGCGGGCGAAGGGCAGGGGCAGGAGCATTCGGTCCCAGCTGCCGATGCGCACACAGGGGCGCGCCGACAATGCCACGGGCACGATCGGCACCTGGGCCAGACGCGCCACCTGGACGATGCCGCGCTTCGAAACGCGGGCGGGACCGAGGGGGCCGTCCGTCAGGACGGCCACGACCCGTCCCTCGCGCACCAGGCGAACCATCCTGCGCAGCACCGACACCGCTCCGCTCCGGCTCGACCCCCGCGGCGGTTCCCCCAGGCCCAGCCGCTCGATGACCGCGACGATGAGATCGCCGTCCGCGCTGCGGCTCACGGGGACGCAGACACCGCTGTCCCGGTAGACGCCGACAGCGACCAGGACGCTCCCGTGCCACAGCGCCCCCAGTCTCCCGTGCGGCGGGCCGGGCGCGAGCGGGTCCTCGCCCTCCACACGCACGCGCCACGTCGCAGCAAGGATGCGCATGACGCCTGCAACGAGCGGCACCAACAACAGTGCACCCGCGCGCACGCGCCGGCGCGCCGCCTTCAGCGGGCGCCGCTTCCGACTCGTCTTGGACACCGCCGCGACTCTACACCGGAGCGCGGGAAGTGACCCCGCACATGGTCCGAGCCCGGGGGCGAATACACCGGGCAGCTGCTCGGGCAGATCTTCGTCCGGCCTCGCTATGATGAGAACGCGATGAATATTCTCGGTATTTCGGCCTTCTATCACGACAGTGCAGCCTGCTTGGTGCGCGATGGCGAGATCGTCGCAGCGGCCCAGGAAGAGCGCTTCACGCGCAAGAAGCACGATTACCGCTTTCCGCAAAACGCCGTGGATTTCTGCTTGGCCGAGGCCGGCTTGCGCGCGGAGGATCTCGATCTCGTCACCTTCTACGACAAGCCGCTGCTCAAGTTCGACCGACTGCTCGAGACCTACATCGCTTACGCCCCGGCCGGCTTTCGCCTGTTCCTGATGGGGCTCCCGCTCTGGATCAAGCAGAAACTCTTCACTCCTCGAGAACTCGACCAAGGCCTCCGCAACGCCTACCGGGGCCGCTACGTCTTCCTCGAGCACCACGAGTCCCACGCCGCAAGCGCCTTTTTCCCGTCCCCCTTCGACGAGGCGGCCATCCTGACCCTCGATGGCGTCGGCGAGTGGGCGACGGGGAGCATCGCGGTAGGGCGGGGCAACGAGATCGAATTGCTGAAGGAACTGCGGTTCCCGCATTCCCTCGGGCTCCTCTACTCCGCCTTCACCTACTTCACGGGCTTCAGGGTGAACAGCGGAGAGTACAAGCTGATGGGGCTCGCCCCGTACGGCGAGCCGGTCTATCGCGACGTCATGCTTGAAAAGCTGGTCGACCTGAAGGAAGACGGCTCGTTCGTGATGGACATGTCCTACTTCGCGTACTGCCACAAGGACGTGATGACCTCCAGGAGGATGGACGCTCTTTTCGATGGCCCGCCGCGGAGGGCGGAAACCCCGATCACCCAGCGCGAAATGGACATCGCCGCCTCGATCCAGGCGGTCACGGAAGAGGTCATGCTGCGCATCGCGCGCTACGCGCACGAAATCACGGGCGTGAAGCAGCTCACCATGGCGGGGGGAGTCGCGCTCAACTGCGTCGGCAACGGGCGCATCCTTCGCGAGTCGCCCTTCGACAAAGTCTGGATCCAACCCGCCGCGGGCGATGCCGGGGGCGCGCTGGGTGCGGCGCTCTTCGTGTGGCACCAGTTGCTGAAAGAACCCCGCGACAACGGCGGTATCGACAGTCAGCGCGGCTCGCTCCTCGGGCCTCACTACGAGCCAGAGGAGGTGAAGGTCTTCCTCGACGGGGTCGGCGCCGTGTACCGCCAGATCGAGGACGAGGAGAGGCTGGCGGAGCAAATCGCCGACCTGATCGCGACCGAGCACGTGGTGGGCCACATGGCGGGGCCGATGGAGTTTGGCCCCCGGGCGCTCGGCAGCCGCTCAATCCTGGGCGATGCGCGCTCGCCGAAGATGCAGTCCGTCATGAACCTGAAGATCAAGTTCCGGGAGTCCTTCCGGCCCTTCGCCCCGGCGATCCTGCGCGAAGACGTCGACGAGTACTTCGAGATGCGGCCCGAAGAGGACAGCCCCTACATGCTGCTCGTAGCGCCCGTGCGTCCGGACAAGCGCACCGGGGGCAGCGGGAGCGACGCCAAGGGTCTCGACAAGCTCAAGGAGGTGCGGTCGGTGGTGCCGGCCATCACCCACGTCGACTACTCCGCGCGGGTCCAGACCGTCGACTCGGAGCGCAACCCGCGCTTCTATGCGATCCTGAAGAACTTCAAGCGGAAGACCGGTTCACCGGTCGTAATCAATACGAGCTTCAACGTGCGGGGCGAGCCCATCGTATGCACGCCGGCCGACGCCTACCGCTGCTTCATGGCCACCAACATGGACGCCCTCGTGATCGAGAATTGCGTCCTGCTCAAGACGGACCAACCGGAAGCGCGCGAGATCGACCGCGACGCATACCTGGCCGAGTTCGAACTGGACTAGAGAGATCCGCCCGATGAGCATGATCGAACTCGATTTCCATCCGGACGAGAAAACGCTGCGCCAGTTCGGGTGGATCGCGCTGGGGGGCTTCGGCCTGCTCGCCGCGCTCAGCTGGTTCGAACTGCTGGTGTTCTCGTTCGGCCTCGGCGGCGCCCGGCTGCCGGTGACGGCGGGGTTCGCGGGCCTCGGCTGTCTGGCGGCGATCTTCTCTCTGGTAGCCCCCAAGGCGAACCGGCCGATCTACGTGACCCTCGCGGTGATTGCCCTGCCGATCGGCTTCGTGCTCTCCTACGTGATCCTGGGGACGATCTTCTACCTGCTGATCACGCCGGTGGGTCTGGCATTCAGGCTGGCCCGCCGCGATTCACTTCACCGCGCGTTCCCCACCGAAGCCGAGTCTTGCTGGGTCGATGCCCCGCATGCAAAGCCTCGGGAACGCTATTTCAGACAGTTCTGAACCAGGCGAGCGCGGCTCGCCGCGGCGGGAGGCCGAGATGAGCGATCGAGACAAGCCGGACGACGACGACACCTTTGACGTGAAGGCAGCCGGGCAACGAACCGGGCTGGCAAGCGAGTTCGTCGCTTTCCTCAAGGACAACAAGAAGTGGTGGCTCGCACCCATCATCATCTCGATCCTGGGTCTCGGCGTGCTGGTGATGCTGGGAGGCTCCGCTGCAGCCCCGTTCATCTACACGCTGTTCTGAGTTCCAGCGGGTGCCGCTCCCTCTACACGCTGTTCTGAGTTCCAGCGGGTGCCGCTCCCTCTACACGCTGTTCTGAGTTCCAGCGGGTGCCGCCAGCGCCACCCCGGTAAAAACGCGTGCGCCATCGCAGGCGAAGCGGCCGCTGAAGTTTCGGGTACCGGCCGCAGCGGGGACAGCGTCCCTGACCACGGTCGCGGTGAAGCTGGACTCCGCAGGCGAGAACGCGATCTCGACATCGTGGAAGCCGAGAAAGGTTCGAGTCAGCGGGTAGTAGCACTTGTAGGTGCTTTCTTTGGCGCTGAAGACGAGCTTCTCCCAACTCGTACCCGGCGGCGGCGCGCAGTCCGCCATCCGCGCGAGTTCCGACGGTCGGCAGATTCGGGAGACCAGTTTGGGATCGAGCGGTGCGGCGACCTCCGCGTCCAGGCCGAGACCCGCGAAGTGCTGGCAACGCGCCACCACCGCACCGCAGTAGCCGCCGCAGTGGCTGATGCTGCCCACGACCCCTTCGGGCCAGCGCGGCGTGCGATCCGAATTGGGGAGCAGCGGAGCCGGTGGCACCCCGAGGCGAGCCAGCGCTTCGCGCGCGCACAGGCGCCCGGCCGTGAACTCGCGGCGTCGCTTGGCCGCTGCCCGCTCGATGCAGGCCGCCTCCTCAGGGAAAAGGCTGCCCTCCCACATCGCTTCGCTGGCGACCAGCGCGATGGCGCCGTCCGGAAAGAGCGCCTCGATCAAATTAGCGCCCGAGTTCCACCCGGCGGAATACCGCCACCAGAAGCACCGCACTGGCGACGGCCCAGGCGAGCGCTCGGGCCGTCACCAGGGCGACATTCACACCCTCCGGGGCCTCGGGTCCGAGCCAGGGCGCAAGCGCTGCAATCGGCGCGGCGGCCAGCGGCGGTCCGATCGCTGCGAATGCACCAATGGGTCCCGAGAATTCGCTGCCCAGCTGCGTCGCCACTTCGATGCTCGCCAGTCCCCAGACGCTCGCCAGAACGGCGAGCGAGGTCAGCGTGCTCCCCAGCCAGAGCGAGAGCGCCATCGCCAGCGCCGCCACGCACACCCCGTTGAGCAGGATGAGGCTCGTTGCAGCCACGGCAGGCCCGGCGATGAGGCCCTGCCGGACGTAGAGCAGCCAGGCGGTGGCCCCCAACACGACGGCCCCCGCCAGAGCCGCCATCGCCCAGGCACCGGCCAGGCGGGCGAGGGCGTAGCCGACCCGCGAGATCGGACGAGCCAGCAGCAGGTTCGCCGAGCCGTCATTCAGGGGCTCCGTCAGGTGGTCAGCCGCCAGTACGCCCGCCAACACGGCGGTCCAGAGTCCCAGGAGCACCATCATGGCGAGCCCGCCGGCGCCCGCGACCTGCGGAAGAGTGACGGCTTCACCGCCGCTCGTCAGGCTTGGGCTGCACGACGTGCACGTATCGATGAAGAAGAGCGAGATGAGCGCCAACGCCGCAATCGCGGGAACGATCCGGCGCCGGACAGCATCGGAAAACGCCTCGGCCGCAAGCCATGCGAAAATGCGGGGAGCCGCCGGCATCAACCGCGCACCGCGCGCACGAAGGCGTCTTCGAGAGTCTCTCCCGGCCGGGTGAGTTCGTCGATCGCACCCTCCGCCGCCACCCGACCCTCGTTGACGATGACCACCCGATCGCAGATGCGCTCGACCTCGGAGAGCACGTGCGAACTCACCAACACCGTACAGCCCCGCTCGCGTTGCTCCCAGATCCAGTCGCGGGCGTCGCGAATACCGAGCGGATCGAGGCCGCTGGTGGGCTCATCGAGGAGCAGCACCTCCGGCTTCCCGAGCATGGCCTGGGCAAAGCCCACCCGCTGCACGAGACCCTTCGAAAGCTCGCCGAGGCGCTCGCTCGCCCGGTGCGCGAGCCCGGTCCGCTCGAGCACGGCAGCGACATTTCGCGCGAGGTCGATGCCCTCGAGCCCGGCCAGCCGGCCGTGGAGCTGCAGGAGGCCGACGATGCTCATCCGTGCCGGCACCCGCAACCGCTCGGGCAGGTAGCCAACCCCGGCCCGAGACGCGGCGAAGCGGGTCTCCCGACCGCGCAGGCGCACCCTGCCAGCGGTCGGCTGGGTGAAGCCCAGCAGCAGGCGCAGCGCCGTCGTCTTGCCGGCGCCGTTGGGGCCGAGGAGCCCGAGCGCCACGCCCCGGGGCAGCTGCAGGTCGAAATCCCGCAGGGCTGCGCGACGGCCATAGCGCTTGGTAACTCGGGAGATCTCGAGGGCCAGCATCGGGCGGAGAACCTACCATCCACGCCAGAGATCGGGCAGGCGCGTTCAGGCAAATGCCGCGCGCGGTCGAAGAAGAGTCCATGGCTGAAGCGGCTCCTGCCGATGAGCGCGAGCGGCTGCTCCGGGCACTCGACCACGGAGCTGCGGCAGCATGCGATCTCGCCCGTTGGATGAACGCGCACCCGGAGCCATCGCTCCAGGAGCGCGAGACCCAGGCGCGTTACATCCGCTACCTGGACGAGCACGGCTTTGCCGTAGAAACGGGCACGGCGGGCCTGGCCACGGCCTTCGTCGCCAAATGGGGCGCGCCCGACGCGCCGGTTTGTGCGGCGCTGCTGGCCGAGATGGACGCGCTGCCCGAGATCGGTCATGCCTGCGGCCACAGCCTCTCGGGTCCAGCGAGCCTGCTCGCAGCCGCAGGCCTGGCCGCGGTCGTGCCGTCCGATGCCCTGCGCCTGCAGGTGGTGGGCTGCCCAGCCGAAGAAACCGGTATCGGCAAGCGCCGCCTCGCGGCGGCGGGCGTCTTCGAAGGCTGCGATGCGGTGCTGGTGGCGCACGCATCAGATATGCGCCGGGCTCACCGGCTCTTTCTGGGCAACCGGAAGTTCGAGTTCGTCTTCCACGGCCGCGCGGCACACGCCGCTGCCTACCCGGAGGAGGGCACCAATGCCCTCGACGCGGTGATCGCGACTTTCGTCGCGGTGGGGCTCCTGCGTCAGCAGCTCGCGGACGGCGTGCGTCTCCACGGCATCGTCTCCGAAGGCGGCAGCGCCCCGAACGTGATCCCCGAGCGGGCGAGCGCCCGGTTCTGGGTCCGGGCACTCGATCGGGCGGTCCTCGACGACGCCGCGTCGCGGCTGGTCCAATGCGCGCAGGGCGCCGCCGCGGCCACCGGCACCCGGCTCGAGGTGCAAGAAGACGAGAGCAGCTCGCCGCCGCTGCGCCCCAACCAGGCACTTGCCGATCTCTACCGGCGCCAGCTCGACCGACTCGGACTCGAGGAAACCGCCGACGCGCCCGGTGCACGAATCGGCTCGAGCGACATCACCCACGTCTCGTACGTGGCGCCGACGATTCACCCGAACTTCCCGATCGGCCGGGACCTCCAGCTCCACACTCGCGCCTTCGCCGAGGCCGCGGGCACGCCCGCAGGGGAGGCGGGAATGCTCGAGGCCGCCCGCGCCCTTGCGCTCACCGTGCTCGCGTTGACGCGTGAGCCGGAGGCCCGCCGCGCCGTGGCGGACGCGGCTGCCTAGCCGATGGTTGCCGGAGCACGGCCGGCCCGGTGCCCACGGATCCTCCCGGACCGACCGCCACTAAAGGCGCATCGGACAACGGACCCCAGGGACCGCCGGACGGTCCCGATCGCGCTGCCGTCGCACCGGGAATCGAACGTTGTTTGCGCCTCCCGGGGTCGTTTGCGATTCCGGGGGTTTTCACCCTAACCTGCAGCCCGGGGTGTGAGAATGACCGCTTCGAGAGGGATCGGGGGCGGGGCGTATGCCCGGGCCCGGCAGAGGCTCGTGAAGAGCCTGGCCCATCAGGCTGTGGCTGACCAGCGAGTACTGGCGGCCTTGGGGGCCGTGCCACGCCACCGGCTCCTGCCCGAGGCGCTCCGGGAACGGGCCTACGCAGACCTGGCGCTGCCCATCGGCGCCGGCCAGACCATTTCGGCCCCGAGCGTCGTTGCCGCCATGACCGAGGCCCTCGAGTTGCGCGGCGAGGAGAGCGTGCTCGAGGTGGGAACGGGATCCGGCTATCAGGCGGCAGTTCTCGCCCGCCTGGCGGCTCGGGTCGTCTCGATCGAACGACTGCCGCGCTTGGCGGCCGACGCGCGCCGTGCCCTCGACACACTCGGAGTGACGAACGTGCTGGTCCACCTCGGAGATGGCAGCAAGGGACGCGCGGCCGACGCCCCCTTCGATGCGATCGTCGTTACGGCCGGCGGCCCCGAGGTTCCGCAACCGCTCCTCCAGCAGCTCGCCCCTGCGGGCCGGCTGGTCGGGCCGTTTGGCGCCCGTGAGGAGCAGGCGCTGGTGCGCATGCGCCGCACCGGCCCCGACTCTTTCGAGCGCGAGGTGCTGGGCCGATGCCGTTTCGTCGACCTGGTCGGGACACACGGATGGGCCGCGTAGGGCGCGGATTCGCCACGCTGGCCTTGCTGATCCTGGCGGGAGCCTGCAGCTCGCTTCCCAAGGGCGGCACCACGCATGTCGTGCGCCCAGGCGAGAATCTCTGGCGGATCTCTCGCCACTACGGCGTGACGGTCGACGAGCTCCGGCGTGCCAACCGCGTACGCGACGCTCACGCGCTCCAGGTGGGCCAGCAGCTTCGCATCCCCGGCGTGGAAAAGGCACCGCCCTCGGGCACCCTCGGGGGAGAACCGCGTGCGCCCCGTGAAAGGCCGCCCCCGGGAGACCGCGCGCTGGCGCTCAGGGAGGCCGACCTGCGCTTCGACTGGCCGGTCGCGGGCAGCGTCAGTTCCGGCTTCGGTTGGCGGCGCGGAAGGCGCCATGAGGGCATCGACATCCCGGCGAAGCAGGGCGCTGTGGTTCGTGCAGCCGAGGCGGGCCGCGTCATCTATGCGGGCACGCTCGGCGACTACGGGCGGGTGGTGATCGTCAAGCACGCTGGGCGCTACTCGACGGTCTACGCCCACAACCACCGCAACAAGGTGCGCAAGGGCCAGTTCATCGAGAAGGGCGACGTAGTCTGCACGGTGGGAAGAACCGGCAACGCGCGCGGCTCCCACCTTCACTTCGAGGTGCGCCGCGACCGCGTCGCCAGCGATCCGCTGCGCTACCTGCCGGATCACCGCCGCACGGCCAGCCGCTGATTCAGAGCAGCTCCTCGACTGCAGCGAGTACCTGCTTCGGCTCGAGTTCCGCGAGGCAGCGATTGAGCGTACAGGCCTTGCGCGCCGGCTTCTTGCAGGGGCTGCACGCAATCCCGGAGCGCACCACCCGCGCCGTGCCCCGTTGTCCGTAGGGGCCGTGGTGCGCCGAGTCCGTGGGGCCAAATAGCGCCACCGTGGGCACGCCCAGCGCCGCCGCCAAGTGCATCGTGCCCGTATCGATCGAGACGAAGACGTCTGTCCGCGCCACCAGGGCGGCAAGAGTGCCGACGCTCGTCGCGCCGGCCACGACGAGCGGGGCCAGCTCCGGCGGCGCCCCGGCACGTGCGGCGATCTCCTCAGCCAGCGCGCGCTCGCCGGCCGTCCCGGTCAGCACGAGCCGCGCTCCGCGCTCCGCGACAAGCCGCCGCGCCAACTCGCCCCAATGCGCCGCGGGCCAGGCCTTGTAGGTCTTGTGGCGAAGTCCCACGCTGCGCAGCAGGCGGTCCGGAAAGCGCGTGTAATGCGCCCCGGCCTGGATTCCCACCAGCGGCCGCACCGCTTCGGCCGCATGCGCGCGGAGCAGCGCGTCCGCCCGGGCAATGTCTTCCGGTCCTGGGAAGACCTCGTACGGGCGCGCGTCGGGCACGAGACCCAGCGGCGTGAGCAACCGCAGGTGCTTCTCACAGCTGTGCACGGCGGGCGGCAGCCCGGCCGGTTGGACGAGGCTGCTGCGGCTCATCACATGGCGCACTCCGGCCCGGGCGCAAACGCGCTCGAGCCAGTCGCGGGTCGGCTGGTCGGATTCGAAGACCAGGGCCAGGTCGTAACCCCGGCGCGCGATCTCGCGCACGAGCCACGGGCGCCGCAACACCCAGTTCGGCCGGTGCCAGCCCGGCTCGAACCGCAGCACTTCGTTGACCGCGGGGTGGTGGCGCACCAGCGCACCAGCTGGTCCTCCGGCGAGATAGTCGATGCACACCCCCGGCAAGCGTTCGTGCAACAACGACAGGGCCGGCGTCGTGAAGATCACGTCACCGAGACGCGAGAAGCGGATCGCAAGCACACGACGAATCCGGCCCGCGCGAGCGTCGACCTGCAGCGCGTCGCGGCGCGCCGCGAGCACAGCAGGTTCGCGGGAACGGCTCGTCGTGGCCATGGGAGACGCGTCGCCGTTGGTAGCGCACGCCCCCGGGCTACGCCCGACGACCAAAGTTCGATAGCGTGGCTCCCACGCCCCCGTAGCTCAGAGGATAGAGCGTCGGTTTCCTAAACCGTGCGTCCCAGGTTCGAGTCCTGGCGGGGGCGCCAGGAGTCACCCTCTCGCCCATCGAGGAAACCATGAACGTTGCGAATCGCGTAAATCCAGGCGCCGAGCAAATCGAGCAATTCCTCGGAGTCGAAGGACCCGTGACCATGGTCAATCTGCTGAAGTTTCGTGGAAACGCGGCCTACGAAGACGGGCGCGACCCGGAACTTTCGGGGGCCGAAGCCTATGGTCGCTACGCGAGGGAGATGAAGAAGCTCGTCGAGGCGAGCGGTGGCCGCTTCGTGTTTGGCGCGGACATCGCAGGCCTGCTGCTCGGCGAGGTCGAGGAGCTCTGGGACCAGATCGGAATCGTCGAATACCCTTCCTCGAGGGCGCTGGTTGCGATTGCGGCCTCGCCCGAGTTCCAGGCGATCGAAATCCATCGCGTGGCGGGACTCGCAGGGCAGCTCAACATCACCACCCGGGAAGTCGGCGTCGACGGCATCGGCCGCTGACCGCGGCAATCCCACCTGACATTCACACCCCCAACCGATCCAGGAGACAGTTTGATGTCCGACATCCCCGTTTTCGTCGTCGCCAATTTCACCATCGAAGACGCCGGAACCTACCGAAACTACGAAAAAGGGTTCTTCCCCATCCTCAAGAAACACGGTGGGGAGTTCCTGACCTACGACGATGAAAACTCGATTCTCGAGGGCCCCGAAGCGCCGCAAGGACGTGTGGTCCTGTTCAAGTTTCCCTCGGAAGAAGCGGCCCGGAGCTGGTATTCGGATCCCGACTACCAGGCCCTATCCGAGCACCGGCGCGCCGGAACGACGTTGAAGTTCCTGACGATCGTGCACGGTTTGCCACCGCGCGGCTGATCCGAGCCGGAGCATGCCCTCTCGTCCGCCGCTGCCGGGACGTTCTCGGTCGGCGCCGCCTCCGGACTTCATCGCAACGCATGCGGCACTCCTCAGCACGCGAGCACACGCCCCGTGGACACCGACAGCCACCGGGTTCATAGCGTGCAGCGGAGCTGCGAACTCATGGCCCACGCGATGGCTGCCCGGGCGGCAACGGCTCCTTGATCTCGCCGATTACGAAGACCGGGTGCTCCTGTAGCGTCTCCACCGCCAAGCCGTCGAGCCAGGCGTGCCGGTGCAGCTTCGCCCAGAGATCGGGCGGGAAGGCCCCGTAGACGGGTCGGCCCGCTGCCAGGTGAAAGTCGACGAGGGGACGGAAGTCGGCGAAGCGGTCGCGGCGCGGCAGCGCGATTCGGACGCGGTCCGTATCGAGGAGCCCGCAGAAGGGGTCCGGATGGGTGGTGAAGAGGATCGAGTCCGGGCGCACCAGCGGGCCCACCAGGCGCGAAAGATCGGCGTTGTAGCTCCGCAGCCAACGCGCTGCCGGATAGTCGTAGGCGAACGCGACGAGCGCGGCCCAGGTGAGCGCTGCCCCGGCCGCCGCACCAGTTGCCGTGCGCAGGACGCGGCCCGCACGTTCACCTTGCAGAGCGAAGGTGAGGCCGCTGACGGCGCAGGCCATGGCCAGGATCAGCGGCACGCCGAGCACGGCGGTCTCGGCGCCGGCGGAATCGCCGTCGCCCCGGCGAACGAGCACCGCGTAGACGACGATCCCCAGCCAGCCGGACACCCAGGGAGCTGCGCCGGCGCCGGCGCCCCACAGTTCCCGCAGCGTCCATGCCGTGAGGATGGCGAGGAAGGGAAGTGCCGGCGTCAGGTAGCGCAGGTTGAGACCCATGCCCCCGTCCCAGGTGAAGTAGCCGAACGCGGCGAGATAGCCGGCGGGTACGAGGCAAAGTGCTGCGAGCCTGCCGCGATCCGCGTGACCGCGCAGCATCGCGACGCACGGAAGCACCAGCAGGCCCAGGTAGGGAAGGCTCTGCAGCCAGGCCTTCTTCAGGTGCCCGAAGTAGACGAGCCCCCCAGTCGCGGAACGCGCCAGTGCGGGCCTCTCGGCGTCCGCTGGAAACCAGCGCAGATCGAACACGAGCGTCCCGACGCCCCGCGTGAGGCGTACCAGCAGCTCTCGCACCTCAGGGAATGCGAGCAGTGCGGCCAGCGCAATCCCGACAGCCGCAACGCCGCGGATGCCGCTGCCGCGCAAACGCGCCCGCGCACCGGGGTGCATTGCCGCACGGACTCCCGCCAGGATCGCCAGGCCGAGGGCGGCAACTGGAAGGTAGTGCAGCCACTCGCCGGCAGCGGATACACGGGGGCCGTAGGACAAGGGCGACCAGGTGTCGAACTTCAAGTGATTGATGAAGGAAAGTGCTACCAGCCCCGGCAGCATGCCGACGACCACGCCCAACGAAGCCCACGGGCGGCGCCCGTGCGCGAAGGCAAACGGCACCAGCAGACACGGGGCCGCCATCAGCACGTCGAGGCGAACACCCGTCCCGACACCCACGGTCGCGCCCGCCAGCAGGCACCACCCGAGGGCGGCGGGCTCGGTGCACGCCTCGAGCCCGCGCCAGGCGGCGGCGAATGCGCCCACCACGGCGAGCGTCGACACCGCGTGGGGCCAGGCGCCCTGAGAGTACTCCCAGAAATAAGTCGCGAGGCCCAGCACCAGCACCGCGCCCACGGCCAGGCCCCGATCGCGGAAGAGGCGTAGCGCCAGAGCTGCGGTGAGCGCCAACGCGCCGAGGAAGGCCAGGTTGTTCAGCAGCAGGAGCCCCGGGTACCCGAGCAGGCGATAGAAGGGCCAGGCCAGCCCCGCATAGAGAGCCGGCGTCACCGGATAGAGATGCCCGTTGCTCGGCTCGACCGAGACGAAGACCAGCTCCCGGCTCGGGTATTCCTCGTAGCCGTTCCAGAACGCCAGGCTTCCAGCGTCTGCGGCACGGGCCATCAGGTGGTAGGTGCACTCATCGACGCTCAAGTGCCCGGGCACGGCGCCGAGCCACGACGCCACGACGTGAGCACCGAGCAGTACTGCGAGCAGCACGCCGATCTTCAAGGCCCTACCGCCGCTCTTCAGAGGCGCCGTGTCGGCCCCTCTCCCGGCGCGCGATTTCGGCGAGCGGCGCGCTCAGTCCCAGCACGATCAGCACCGCGCCGAGCGGCTGCGCGTTCTGGCGCAGCCGAAAGCTCCACTCGTCGCGGTGACGCCCGTAGTAGTGGTTGCCGCGCACCTCGCTCCCGGACGCGAGCCACAGCCCGAGCACGAGCAGGATCGCCGTGGCCCAGCGGATCGGAATTCGGCGCGCGGACCACCACGCGGGCAACACCGCCAGGGGCACCGCGAGGAGCAGGTAGTAGTGGATCCAGATAACGGGCAAGAAGAGCAGCATCAGCGCTGCACCCAGGGCCAGCTCGAGTTCGAGGCTTCCGCGCCCCGGGTCGTCGTCGCGTGGCGGCGCGGCGGGCCACACCAGCGTGCGTCCGCCGCGCAGCCAGAGCAGGATCCCCATGCCGAGCAGGCTCGCGAGCAGGGCAGCGCTCACCGCCAGCGGACGCGCCGTCGTGTCCCAGTCGACGAGGCTCTTGGTGCTCAATACCCGCATGAATGCACCGTCCAGGCTCTGGTTGTTGAAGGCGGCCTGCGCACCGCCCAGGTTGTCGAAGATCACACGGTCCGCGTACTGGCCGAGCAGTTCCGGCCCGAAGGCCAGCGCCGACACTGCGACGCCGGCCGCAACGACAGCGGTCGCCGCGAGCGCCGCCTCGAGCCGCCGGCGCAACCCGAGGCCGACAACCAGTACGAGCGGTGGAATCTTCACCAGGCAAGCAACCCCGAGCAACGCACCAGCAGTGCGCCGCCAGCCCTCGCGGTGGAGCAGGTGGAAGAGGGCGAGCAGCAGCACCACGAGGGGCGTCGACTGCCCCTGGGCCAGGCTGCGCTCCAGCACGGGTGCAAAGCTCGTCAGGACGGCTCCCACCACGAGCGCACGGCGCGCCGTCAGGGGCGGGAAGTGCCGCGCTACCAACACGAGCGCAACGCCGAAGCTCAGCGCGAAGCAGGCCGCCTGGAGCCCCCAGAACAACCGCCAGGCCGCCTCGTAGTCGAGTCGTCCCAGCGGTGCGAGCGCCCAGGCCACCACTGGCAGATTCGTGAACCACTTGCGCTCGGGCGCATAGAGATCCCGCGTGTCGCCGCTCAGGACGACCCGGGCGGCCCCCCAGTAGCCCTCGAAGTCGTTGAGCCGCACTTCCGCCGTGGGCGCGATCCCAACCGCGAGCCACAGCACCAAGGCCGCCAGCCCCAGCAGCGCCAGCAGTGTCCCCCCGCGCCGCGCTCCCGCTGTTCCGGCGCCCACCACGCCGGAATCGTATCTCACGTTTCCCCCGAGGGCCGTAAAAACCCACGATCTCGCAACCAGTGTGCGATTTACGCGCGCCTATCACCACCTATCTACGGACCCCGGAAACGCTCGGACAAGAGCGCCGGCCGGACAAGTGAATTCAAAGCTTTGGAGGGACCGTGGAGATGCGACTGCTGCGGGTTCTATGGGGAATCGTTGCTCTCTTGGGAGTGGGGTTCGCGAGTTCGGCGCAGGCGGGCTCGATCAGCACAACTGGAGCAAGCGAGGACTGGCCCACAGAAATCCTCTCGGGCAACGGAAAGCTCGAGTTCAGCCACTTCCACGTGTACGGAATCGACGTGTCAGACCTCAACTGGGAAATCCTCGAGGACGGGCTGAGCGTGGCCCCCAATAAGAGCACCGAGGGGCATTGGGATTCCGATTTTTTCATGATCTCCTACAAGGTGACCGCCGTAGAAGACTCCATGCCGATTTCCGAGGCCTGGCTCAAGCTCGATTCCTCCACTGGGGACCACGGCTTCAGCAAGGTCCTCGCGATCGAGAAGCTCCTCGGGGTTGGCAATGGATTCCCACCCGAATTCGACTCGCTCCACACCTACGACATCCGGAACAAGTACAAGAAAGCCACCGACCACACGACATTCGATACGCCGAGAGATTCCGTCTACGTGACCAACAAGATACTCCTCTTCTCGGTTGGCTCGACCGCGACGTGGATAGGTGGCGAAAACCGATTCTCCGTCGTGCCCGAGCCCACCACCGCCGGCCTCCTCGGGCTCGGTCTGACCGGGCTCTTCATCCTGGGACGGCATCGCAACTAGTCAGGAAACGGGCCGGCCCCACTGCGCCGCAGCAAGTCGTCGAAGTAGTCGATGGTATGACGCAGACCCGTGTCCAGGGGCGTCTTCGGCTCCCATCCCAGGGTTTCTCTCGCGCGCGTGATGTCCGGGCAGCGCCGCACCGGGTCATCGCTCGGGAGCTCCGCGAAGCAGAGCTCCGAGCGGGAGGCGGTCAGCTCCAGAACCTTTTCGGCCAGCTCCCGGACCGTGAATTCTTGGGGATTACCCAGGTTGATCGGACCCGTCACCGCATCGGGGGTCCGCATCAGCCTCACGATGCCATCCACGAGATCCTCGACGTAGCAGAAGGAGCGGGTCTGCTCACCGCTTCCGTAGAGATTCAGCGGTGCGCCCTGGAGTGCGGCAACGATGAAGTTCGAAACCACCCGACCGTCGTTCGGGTGCATCCGCGGGCCATAGGTGTTGAAGATGCGCGCCACCTTGATGCACAGTCCGACTTGCCGCCGGTAGTCGAAGAAAAGGGTCTCGGCGCAACGCTTCCCCTCGTCGTAACACGACCGGATCCCCACCGGATTGACGTGCCCCCAGTAGTCCTCGGTCTGGGGATGCTGGTGGGGATCTCCATAGACCTCGCTGGTGGAGGCCTGGAGGACCGGAGCCCCAAGTCGTTTGGCGAGACCCAGCGTGTTGATGGCACCGTGGACGCTCGTCTTCGTGGTCTGGACCGGGTCGATCTGGTACTGCACCGGCGAGGCGGGGCACGCGAAGTTGAAGATCTCGTCCACCTCCACGAAGAGCGGGAAGGTGATGTCGTGGCGCAGCAACTCGAAGCGGGGCTCGCCGCTCAGGTGGTCCACGTTCTCCTTGGCGCCGGTGAAGAAGTTGTCCGCGCACAGCACCTCCTGGCCGTCCCCGAGCAGACGGTCGCAGAGATGCGAACCGAGGAACCCGGCCCCGCCCGTGACCAGCGCCCGTCGACGTCGAAAGTTGTCCACCCGCCTCCTCCTGCCCTCAGCGACGCAGGTTGTACTTGAGAATGCACCAAGCCGCCCAAACGCCATCGCGCCAGCCGATCTTCTTGCCTTCCGCGTAGGTCCGCCCGCTGTAGGACACACCCACCTCGTAGATCCGACAGCCGAGCTTCGCGACCTTTGCCGTGATCTCCGGCTCGAAGCCGAAGCGGTCCTCCTCGATCTCGATCTGCTCCAGCACCTCCCGCCGGAAGACCTTGTAGCAGACCTCCATGTCCGTCAGGTTCAGGTTGGTGAGCATGTTCGAGAAAAGTGTCAGGCCGCGGTTGACCAGGGAATGCCAGAAGTAGAGCACCCGGTGGGGCTCGCCTCCCGCAAAACGAGACCCGTAGACGACATCGGCTCGGCCGGCCGTGATGGGCTCGATGAGCCGCACGTAGTCCCTGGGGTCGTACTCGAGATCTGCGTCCTGGACGATCACCACCTCCCCGGTGACTGCCGTGAAACCCGTGCGCAGAGCGGCCCCCTTGCCCTGGTTGTGCGGGTGCATGAGGACCCGGACCCCGCGCGGCTCCAACTTTACCCGCAGCAACTCGCGAGTACCGTCAGTCGAACCGTCGTCGACGCAGATGATCTCGGCCTCTTCCCCCAGAACGGCGATCACGCGATCGACGACCTGTTCGATCGTCTTGACCTCGTTGTAGACGGGTATCACCACGGAGAAGCTCGGCATGGGCATCCTTCGAAAGGGTCTTCGGCCTCCTGCCGACAATCCTAGAGGAGAGACCCTTCCCCCCCAAGGGACGGGGGAAACGATACGCTCCCGCCCCATGGTCTCGCACGCGGGACACGGCTGGTGGCCCTACTGGGTTCCGCTCTTCAGCTTCCTGATCCTGGGAGAGATCGCCGGGCGTGCGCCCGAGACGTGGCAACCACTCTCCCTGCCGATCAAGGTCCTGGTGCCCGGAGTCCTGTTCGCCTGGTTCTACGCCCGAGGCGCCTACCCGGAGCTTCGCGGCTGGCGACCGCGCGGTCGCGACCTGCTGCTCGACACGACGGTCGGCGTGGTCGGCGGCGCCGTATGGATGGCACCCTACCTGCTGGCACTGCGCTTCGATCCGCCGCTCTGGACGGCACTCCCCGAATTCTTCCAGCCGAGCCCGGAAGACGCCTTCGACTCCGCCCAGCTGGGCCAGCACTTCGTGGGCCTGGCGCTGGGGCTGCGGGTACTCGGGTACGCCGCCGTCACGCCGTTCGTGGAAGAGGTATTCGTCCGCAGTTGGCTGGCGCGTTTCGCCGATGTCTTCGACCAGCGGATCGACTTTCGGGACGTTCCCCTGGCCCGCTTCTCCTGGCGCAGTTTCTGGTTGGTGGTGATCTTCTTTACGGCGAGCCACGTGCCGTGGGAGTGGCCGGTTGCAGTGCTCTGGATCGTGGGCACACAACTCTGGTTCTACCACCGCCGCCAGCTCGGGGCGCTGGTCGTGGTGCACGCGTCCTCGAACCTCTCGATCTTCCTCTTCGTCTGGCTGATGGACGGCCGTTGGCTCGGGCCGAACGGGTTGCCCCAGTCGCTCTGGTTCTTCCTCTAGCGGGTCTAGCGCTCTGGTTCTTCCTCTAGCGGGTCTAGCGCTCTGGTTCTTCCTCTAGCGGGTCTAGCCAAGAGAACCGCGATGAGCGCGGCGAGCGCGCTGCGCCAGCTCCGTGAGTTCCACCAGTTCGCTGTGGGCCTCCTCGGACTTGCCGCGGTCCGCAGCGTACTGGACGCGCTGCGCTGCAGTCGCCAGGATCTCGTAGCCCACCCACTCGGCGTCGCGCGCGAAGCTCCGCGCCATCGAACTCAATACGTCGGTCTCTCCCCGGAAGTGGGCGTCCTGAAGCTCGTCGATTCGCCCGGTGAGCGCGAGGAGGAAGTCGCCGAGATCCCCGGCGATGTCCGGGTCGTCTGCTCGGACCGAAAAGAGAGGCCGCAGGGATTCGGATTCGTTCATGCCAAGGCGTATCGGTGTCCCTCATCCCGTACTAAACGCCGCCGCTGGCGATTGCGGCGCCTGCAGAGCTGGAGCAGCTTCCGGGCATGAACTGCTTCGGATGCGGCAGTAACGTGGCTCCCGCCAGCGGCGAGCGCATCGGGTTCCGAGACGAATGCGCGCACTGCGGCGCCGATCTCCACGTGTGCAGCAATTGCGCGCACCACGACCCGGCGGCCTACAACGAGTGCCGGGAATCGAGCGCCGAACGGGTTGGCGACCGCGAATGCGCAAACCGCTGCGAGTGGTTCCGCCCGGACAGCGGCGCTGGGCGCGACCCCAGTGGAGAAGACGACGAGACGCTCTCCGCACTCGACGCGCTATTCAAGAAGGGCTGAAGCGCCGGGCCGGCAACTGCGACCCGACCCGCCCGGCCGGGCTCTATCTTCAGGCCAGCGGCTGTTGGCCTTGGGAATAGCGGGGTCTCAAGCCCCGCGGCGTCGGCTCCGATACCAGAGGAAAGCGTACGTCGGAGGGGACCCAACCGGCCCGGACGGGCACCACCTGGGAGGAAACCATGCCGGTCATGCAAGCCGGGGCTGTCCTCGTGATCTGCAACGGCCAGTTCGAGGGCACGCGCCATCCGGTTCGGCGCGACGAGACCCTGATCGGGCGCAACCCCAACACCGACATCACCCTGCTCGATGAGAGCATCAGCCGCGAGCACGCCATCGTCGCCTGGGACGAGTCGCGCAGCATCTACACGCTCGATGATCTCCAGTCGACAAACGGTTCGAAGGTCAACGGGAAGCGAATCCGCTCCTCCGACCTTCGCCACGGCGACGAGCTCGAAATCGGCCATACCAAGTTCAAGTTTCTCTTGAGCAAACCCAGTGAGTCACCCGCCACTTGAGCGTTAGGTGAGCTTCCGGTGCTTCAGGGCGGGGAGCTGCTCGCGGCTGCGCTCGAGTTCTCGGAGGTCGCAGACCGCAGTGATGACACCCGGCCGATCGCCGGCCTGTGCCAGGATCAGGCCCCAGGGATCCACGATCAGCGACCGCCCATAGCTCGCGCGGTTCTCGCTGTGCCGACCGCATTGCGCCGGGGCGAGCACGAAGGCCTGGTTTTCGATGGCCCGGGCCCGCAACAGGATCTCCCAGTGGTCTTTGCCGGTCTCCGGCGTGAAGGCCGAGGGCACGCATAGGAAGCGGACATCACCCCGCGCGGCCATTGCCCGGTAGAGTTCTGGAAACCGCAGGTCGTAGCAGACGGAGAGTCCGATCCCGCCGGCGGGCGTGTCCGCGACCACGACGTCCTTCCCCGGAGCGATCGACGCGGATTCGGTGAAGTGCGCGCCGGCGCCCAGGCGCACGTCGAAGAGGTGGATCTTGCGGTAGACGGCCTCGACCGCACCGTCCGGGCCGATGAGAACGCTGGTGTTGTAGACGCGATCTTCCCCCGGAATGACCTCCGGAAAAGTGCCGCCCAGAATGCGCAGGCGATGGCGTCGCGCCCAGGCGCGCACCGCCCCCACGATCTCACCGTCGAGTCCCTGGGCGCAGGGGAAGCGCAGACCCTCCCGGCGCAGGTACGCGAAGTTCTCTGGCAGGGCGACGAACTCTACTCCGAGCAGCGCCGCCGCATCCACGAACCGCTCTGCTGCAGCCAGGTTGGCCGGCAGATCGTCCGTCGAGTTCATCTGGACGATCGCGACGTGCATGGACCTAGCCTACACCGATGGCGAGCGGTCTTCTCCTAGCGGAAATTCGAGGGGTCCACGCCGGTCCGACGGATGACGTCGTAGAAATCCTTGCGGTCCTTCTTGGCCAGTCGAGCTGCGCGGCTGATGTTCCCGCCACAGCGCTGCAGCAACCCGCTGACGTAGCGGGTCTCGAAGGCGCGCTTCGCCTCTTTGAACGACGGTACGTCTTTGTCGTCGGTGGACAACAGCAGCGCCTCCGCCGAAATGGCTCCGCCGCCCACCAGCTTGACCGCCTGCCGCACCCGCTCGGACAGTTCGCGCACATTCCCCACCCATTCCTCGGAAACCAGCGCCTCGCGTGCTTCCGGGGTGAAGCCGACGGGCCGCACGCCGATGTCGTCGGCGTGGATCCGCAGGAAGTGCGCCGCCAACGGCAGGATGTCCTCACGCCGATCGGCCAGCGCGCTCAAGCGGATCACGTGATGGGGCATGTCGTCGAAGACAGCTCGCTCCGGCGGCACGAGCGCGGTGGTCATGATCCGCGCGCGAAGCAACTGGATCCACCCATCGCCTTCGCGGCTGAAGCGTCCATCGGAGATCGCCCTCACGAGCACCTCACGAACTCCTTGCGGAAGCTGGTCGATCGCATCGATGAACAGCGTTCCGCCGGCGGCCCGGGCGAGCCCACCGGGGTATTCCTCCGGGAGACTCGGGTGCAGCGACTGGGAACATCCCAGGATCTCGCGGGCAAGCAGCGACTCGGTGACAGCTGTGCACGACACCATGACGAACGGACCGGACCTGTGACTGCTCCAGCCGTGAATCGCTCGAGCGAGATGCTCCTTGCCCGAGCCCTGGGGACCCAACAGGAGAACGGGTCGATCGGACCGTGCCACCGCGACCGCCTGGTCTACGGCTTCCTGGGTCGCACGACCCGCACCCACGACGCGGTCCCCGCGACGCCGCCCTGAGGGGCGCTCGGTGCTCCGAGCGCTCTCGGAGACAACCCGGACGCGCGGTATCGGGTCCTCCGTCATCGCCGCTCTCCCTTGAGATATCGATACAAAGTCAAATTGTTCGGAGAAACAGGTACCTACGTCATCGCCGATCCATGGAGAGCCACTGCTTCCCCTGGCCGGCACTTCCCACGGACGCCATGATACAGGTCTAGGAGAAAAAGTGTGACTCCCGGCAGTTCGAAACCCGAATCAGGCCGGCCCGTGCGGGCGCTGCCCGACTCGCTGATCGACCAGATCGCGGCCGGAGAAGTAGTCGAACGCCCCGCATCGGTCGTGAAGGAATTAGTTGAAAACGCGCTCGACGCAGGGGCACTGCGGATACGGGTCGAAGTTCGCGGAGGTGGAAGAGACTTCGTCGGGGTCACGGACGATGGCTGCGGCATGACACCAGCTGACGCTCGCCTCGCCCTCGAACGGCACGCGACGAGCAAGCTCGCGAGCACGGACGACCTCCAACGCATCGCCACCTACGGCTTTCGCGGCGAGGCGCTACCGGCGATCGCGTCGGTATCCAGCCTTCGACTGCGCACGCGGGAAAGTTCGCACAGCGACGCCCACGAGATCCGGGTGGACCAGGGCCGCCTGGTGGGAGAACGCCCTGCCGCGGGACCCATCGGAACGCGCGTCGAGATCGCGGACCTCTTCTCGAGCGTTCCGGCGCGGCGGAAGTTCCTGAAGAGGCCCGGGACCGAGTGGGGACATGTCTCGGACTGGTTGGCCCGCGCCGCACTCGCGCTTCCAAGCGTGCACTTCGAGGTCCAACGCGATGATCGACCCGCGCTGACGTGGCCGGCGGCGGGCGACGGACTCGACCGCGTGGCCGCCGTGCTCGGCGAGGAGGCGGCCGCTGGGCTGGTCCCCCTGGCGCGGAATGAGGGCCCCATCGTTGTCGAGGGTTTCGTCTCCCGACCGGACCGTCACCGTCCGACGCTGGCGGGTATTCAGCTCTTCGTGAACGGCAGACCCGTGCGCGACCGGACGGTGCAGCACGCGCTGGTGGATGTATACCGCGACGTTCTCCCGCGCGGCCGCTTCCCGAGCGCCGTGCTCTTCCTGACGGTGCCGCTGGAGCAGGTCGACGTGAACGTGCATCCCGCCAAATGGGAGGTGCGGTTCGCGGAGCCTCAGGCGGTTCATCGGGCCGTGCGCCACGCAGTGGACGCGGGGATCCGCCAACGGCGCTGGGTGGGGGAGGGCACCCCTGCGACGACCCCCCGGGCGCCGTGGAGCGAGCGTCCGGCCACGGCCGGTGCGGGACGCGGGGTGGGGGAGGGCACCCCTGCGACGACCCCCCGGGCGCCGTGGAGCGAGCGTCCGGCCACGGCCGGTGCGGGACGCGGGGACTGGGTCTTCGCGAAGCCAGCCGTGCTTCCGGGATTCGCGGTCGCCGACGATCCGGGCTCCGATGCGGGCGTTCGCTTCGGCAACCTGCAGCTGCTCGGACAGCTCCTCGCCACCTACCTGGTGCTCGAGGCAAAAGACCGGCTGCTGCTGGTAGACCAGCATGCCGCCCACGAGCGCATCCTCTACGAGAGGCTGCGCGCGCAGTGGCACGGCGGGAGGGTCGATCGCCAAGGACTCCTGGCACCGCTCAGCGTTTCGCTCGAACCCGCCCAGCTGCACGTCCTGCTCGACAAAGCCGATGCTCTCGCCGAGCTCGGCTTCGAGCTCGACGCATTCGGAGAGAACACCGCCCTGTTGCGGGCCGTCCCAGCCCTGCTCTGTGACCGCGACCCAGCGGGACTGGTGCGGGACCTCGCGGATGAACTCGCCGCGGGCGGGACCCAGGCGCTGCGACCCGAATCTCGAGCCCTCGAGGCAGCGGATCGGCTCTTCGCAAATCTCGCCTGCCGAAGCGCGCGATGCAAAGGCGACGTCCTCGAACCCCGCGAGCAGCGCGCACTGCTCGAGGGGCTCGACACCATCCCGTGGGCTCCCACCTGTCCGCACGGGAGGCCCGTCGCCGTCCCGTTTGAGCTCGCCGAGATCGAGCGTCGTTTCGGTCGACGATGAGTACCGCCGCTGTGCGCGACGCTGCGCAGCCTCCGGTGGTCGTGGTCACGGGTCCCACGTCCGCGGGCAAGACCCGCCTTGCCATCGCCCTCGCGCGGCGATTCGACGGCGAAATCGTCAACGCCGACTCGATGCAGGTCTACCGGGGAATGGACATCGGCACGGCGAAACCGACGCCGGAAGAGCAGGCCCTGGCGACACACCACCTGCTCGACGTGGTGGCTCCAGACACCCCCTACAGCGCCGGTCGCTACACCCGCGATGCGCGCGCCGCGGCGGCGCGCGTGCACAGCCGCCACCGCCCCGTGATATTGGCGGGGGGAACGGGCCTCTACATTCGTGCGTTCCTCGAGGGCCTCGTCGGCGCCGGCGGCGCCAACCCGGAGCTGCGCGAGAAGCTGGAGGGCGAACACGCTCAGGCCGTTGCAGCAGGAGAGCCGCTGCGGCTGCACGCGCGCCTCGCGGCCCGCGATCCAGAGAGCGGCCGCTCGATTCACCCCAAAGATCTGAGACGCATCGTCCGCGCGCTGGAGCTGGCCGAGCGGGGCGGTGCTCCCGCCTCGGCGCAGCGCCGCGAACACGGCTTCCGGGAGCGCCCCTACCGCGTCCTCCACCTGGCTCTCGATCCCGGCCGCGAGGCACTCGGAGAGCGCATCGACGCCCACTGCCGTCGCATGCTCGACAGGGGCCTGCTCCAGGAGGTGCGCGCGCTCGTGAAACGCGGCTACGGCTTTGAGCTGCGGACGATGCAGGCGATCGGTTACCGGCACATGCAACCCGTGGTCACCGGCACGCAAACCCTCACCGGCGCACTCGAAGCCATGTGCCGGGACACGCGTCGCTATGCCCGGAGACAGCGCACGTGGCTGCGCAGTGTATCCGAGGCCGTCTGGGTGAAGCCCGAACCCCGGGCAGCGATCGAAGAGCGGGTGGAGAAATTCCTCTCCACCGGCGAGATCAATCGAGGTAGTTGATTCCGATTTTGATGCTGAGCCAGTCAGTCTCTTCGTCGATCAGTGCCGGGGCACGCTCGGGGGGCGCGAAGAGGGGGCTCATGTCCGCCTCGAAAGGCAGCAGAAGGATGCCCGGGACCATCTCCAGTACGCCGGAGAAGACGCGCAACACGCTGCCGCCCATATTGAAGGCTGTGTTCCAAACCACGCCGGGAACGGCGTAGACGATGCGCACCCCCGTACTGTCGTCTATGTCCTCGAGGTTTCTGTAAACCCCCGTGGTGCCGGTGATCGGTGAGAGCGCAAAGTCGAGGGGACCGAAGGCCAGATTCGTGACGGCGCGTTTGAGCGTCGCGGAACTCGCGGAGGCCGGCACCGCCACCCCGACCGTGAAGCAGACGGCGATGAGACCGAGGAGTACGCCATGCAGCGCGCGGCGGAATGTCATGGAGAATGACCCTATCCGCCGAATCCCACGGCTGTCAAGGCAGTACACGAGTTTGTCCCCTCGACGGACCCGCGTTACCCTGCGGCGCTCTTCCTGAACCAGAACCACGCCATGCCGAGCCCCCGAGAGCTTCCGATCGTGGCGATCGTCGGCCGTCCCAATGTCGGGAAGTCGACCTTGTTCAACCGGTACGCCCGGACCCGGCGGGCCCTGGTGGCGAATCACCCCGGCATCACGCGCGACCGAATCGCAGAGGAAGTGGAAGTCGAGGGCCGCTCGGTGCTGTTGGTGGACACGGCCGGGCTCGATCCGGCAGCGGACGCGGGGCTTCCGGCCGCCATCCAGGCCCAGGCTCACGCCGCGCTCGAGGAAGCCGACGCGATCCTCTTTCTGGTGGACGGGAGGGCAGGGCGGCTGCCCGCGGACGAGGCGCTGGCACGGCTTCTCCACCGCGCCCCGCAGCCGGTGAGCCTCCTCGTCAACAAGCTCGACCTCGTCCAACACGACTCCGAGCTGGCGGACTTCTTCTCCCTGGGCTTCGAGCGCTGCCACCCGGTCTCGGCCGAGCACGGCCGCGGCGCCTGGGACGCATTCGAGACCCTGGTGGCGCTGCTTCCCGCCGGTGGAGAGCCCGCCCCGGCCGCCGAAACGGGCGTGCGAGTCGCCGTGGTGGGCCGCCCGAACGCGGGCAAGAGTTCGCTCGTCAACCGCCTGTGCGGTGCGCAGCGCGTCGTGGTATCCGACGTCCCCGGCACGACACGCGACGCAGTCGACACCCGAATCGAGCGGGACGGACAGGTCTTCACCCTGGTGGACACGGCCGGGCTGCGCCGTTCCGGACGCCGGGATCGCACCGCCGAACGCGGTAGCGCCCTCATGACCGTGCGCTCGCTCGAGCGCGCCGACGTGGCCCTCATCGTGGTGGACGGCCAGGACGGAGCCACCGACCAGGACGCACGCATTTGTGCCCTCGCATTCGAGCGCGGTTGCGCCTGCGTCATCCTGGCCAACAAATGGGACCTGGTGGCGGCAGACGCTTCGGAGCGGGGCCAACGGGTCCGCGAGGAGTTGGATCGAACCCTGCGTTTCGCGGGCCACGCACCGGTGATCCAGGTCTCCGCAAAGACCGGCTCCGGCGTTCAGCGCATCTTCCCGCTAGTGGAGAAGGTGTCCCGCGCCGGCGAACTCCGGATTCCCACTGCCGAACTCAACCGCTGGCTCGAACGCACGGTGGCACGGCACGAACCCGCCATGGCGCAGCGCGGAACGCGGAAGAAACCGGTCAAGTTTCTGTATGCCACCCAGGTCGGAGTGCGCCCACCGAGCTTCACCTTCTTTTGCAATGCGCCGAACGAGATCCAGGACTCCTACAAACGCTTCCTGGAAAACCGCTTGCGCGAGGAATATGACCTGCAGGGGACACCGCTGCGGCTATTCCTGCGCGCACGGCGGAGGGACTGACCGTACATTCCCGCGCGCACGGCGGAGGGACTGACCGTACATTCCTGCGCGCACGGCGGAGGGACTGACCGTACATTCCCGCGCGCACGGCGGAGGGACTGACCGTACATTCCCG
>MPLZ02088905.1_pt1 | contig 99375 bp, 99 predicted proteins | sample 1617311 | NCBI WGS metagenome assembly MPLZ02 (sample SAMN05944806, study PRJNA350692) | marine metagenome | biome: marine; feature: ODZ; material: water; isolation source: 160 m water sample filtered on 0.2 um supor filter | place: Pacific Ocean | collected 2012-04-08 | depth 160m m | reverse complement strand
TTGTATCCCCCAAGGCCTGTTGTATCCCCCAAGGCCTGTCGTATCCCCCAAGGCCTGTCGTATCCCCCAAGGCCTGTTGTATCCCCCAAGGCCTGTTGTATCCCCCAAGAAAAGGAAGCCCCGTGCCGAAGCCCGACATCGCCAACGACCCCCGTCTCGACCCGCGCATCAAGGCGCTGCTCGATAACTTCCCGGATCCCGAGATCCACGACTACGACACGCGCGAGGAACTCCTGGCCGCGCAGAACACCCCCGAGGCGGAAGAAAGGCAGAAGGCCTTGGAGACCTTTATGCAGTTGTGCGACAACGAGGACGTGTCGCCTTCGAAGGGGCTCGCGGTTTCGACCCTCGAGTTCACGTCACAACCCGATGGCAACACCATCAAGGTGCTCTTCACGAGGCCCGAGGGGGACGAAGTCGTTCCCTGCGTCTACTACATCCACGGGGGTGGGATGATGATCCTCTCTGCCTTCTACGGGAACTACAGGGCCTGGAGCCGATTGATGGCACAGCAGGGTGTGGCCGTGGCGATGGTGGATTTCCGGAACTGCATGACCCCCTCGTCCGCACCCGAGGTGGCTCCCTATCCGGCGGGCCTCGACGATTGCGTCTCGGGCTTTCACTGGTTGCGGTCGCAGGCACGGGAACTCGGCATCGACGCCTCCCGCATCGTAATTGCCGGCGAGAGCGGGGGTGGCAATCTCACCCTCGCCACCGGGATGCGACTCCTCCGGGAGGGGAAGAGCGACGAGGTGAAGGGCCTTTACGCGCTCTGCCCCTACATCGCCGGGCGCTGGCCGTTACCCGAGAATCCCTCTTCCACCGAGAACAACGGCATCCTCCTCGACCTTCACAACGAAGCCGGGGCCCTGGCCTACGGCATCGAGGAACTCGAAAAGAAAAACCCCTTGGCATGGCCAGGCTTCGCCAGCGAGGCCGACGTCCAAGGGCTTCCGAAGGTGATGATCAGCGTCAACGAATGCGACCCGCTGCGCGACGAAGGAATCGGCTTCTACCGGTTGTTGCTTCGCGCGGGCGTACCCGCCCGCTGTCGCCAGGTGATGGGGACGGCGCACGCCTCGGACACCATGCCCATCCTCTGCCCGGACATCTGCGGCGACACCGCGCGCAGCATCGCCGACTTCTGCCGCGAGGGCTGAGCGGAGCCCGGGGCGAATCGACGGCCTCATCCGCGGGCGCTCGTCTCGGCGCAGGCTCCGGAAACAGCTCGATCGGCCAGGTGTCGTCGTCGGCCTCCCAGAGTGCGTGCTCGGGCTCTTCGAGTAGCCGCGGCGTCGTGCGTCTTCGGCTGCGCCAGGGCGCTGCGGGCGCGCCCGCACTCGTCCTCGTGGCGGGTCTCTTCGCACTCCACTGGAGTGCTCTCTAGCGCCCGCTGAACTTGGGTTTGCGCTTCTCGAAGATCGCCTTGACCGCTTCGCGCCCGTCCTCGCTGGACAGAGCGCGCCTAGCGAGCTCGAGCTCGTCGCGCAGGTGGCCATCGAGGTCCGCGAGAAGACCTGCTCCGGTCACGAGACGCTTGGTCTGCCGCGACGCGAGGGGGGCGACCTCTGCGATCTTGTGGCAGTAGGCGACGAAGGCATCCTCGAAGGCTTCTTCGGAAACCACCTCACCTACCAGGCCGAGGGCAAGCGCCTCGTCGGCAGCGTGCATCCGAGGCTCGAGCAGAAAACGCATCGCGCGCTCGTGACCGATTGCCTGGGGCAGGGTCCAGGAGAGTCCGCAGTCGGGCGAGCTGCCCGCGCGCGCGTAGCCCGGATGGAAGCGCGCCTTCGAGCTGGCGATCCGTATGTCGGCGCAGAGCGCGAGGGAGAGGCCTGCGCCGATCGCGATGCCGCCGATGCCCGCGACGACCGGTTTCTCGCAATCGACACGAATGCCCCTCACCAGCCGGATGACATGGTCCGCCGTGTTCGCGCGACGCGAAGATCGAGCACCCGCGGGCCTTGGAGCCAGGTCCGCGCCGGAGCAGAAGGCGTCGCCGGCGCCCGTGAGGCCGACCACCCGTACGGCGGCGTCGGCCGCGGCCGATGCGAAGCCTTCGTTGATGGCGTCGATGAGATCACCCGAGAGGGCGTTCTTCTTCGCCGGCCGGTTCAGCGTCAGGATTCGAACGTTGCCACTCGTCTCTTCGAGAAGCACCGGCTCCGTGGGTTCGGTCATGCTCTCCTCCGGTCGCGGCTGCCCGAAAGCTCGGCCATCAGCTCCATGCCCTCCGGCCGAACGTTCGCGAGGGTCAGGCCCGTCGCGCCGGAGCTCTCCCAATTCTTATAGCGGTCGCGGATGCGCTGGGGCGGCCCCACCAGCGAGGACTCATCGCAGTAGTCGTCGGGGACAGCCTCGATCGCCTCGCGCTTGCGGCCCGCCAGGTAGAGCTCCTGGATCTTCTCGGCGGCCTCCGGGTAGCCGCGGCGCACCATCATGTCGTTGTGGAAGTTCTTGTCGCGATGGCCCATGCCGCCCACATAGAGGGCGACGCCGGGCTTCATCTGCGCGAGGGCCTGTCCGACGTCGTCGGTGACGCGCACCGAGACCATGGGCTGGATCTCGAAGTCGGCCAGGCTCTTGCCTCCGCCCGCGCGGCGGAAGCCCTCCTCCAACCAGGGCCTGTAGAGGTCCATCATGCCCGGGACGAAGGCCATCGGGAACCAGCCGTCGGCGATCTCCGCCGTGAGCCGCACGTTGCTCTCGCTACCCGTGCCGAGCCAGATCGGGATCTTCGGGTTCATGTGAAGGATCGACTTCAGCGGCTTGCCGATCCCCATGGCGCCTTCGCCCCGGTAGGGGAGCGAGATTTCCCTGCCCTCGTGGGCGACCGGCGCCTCGCGCTCGAAGACCTTGCGCATGATCGAGACGTAGTCGCGGATCCGCCAGTAGGGCTTGCCCCAGGGCTGGCCGTACCAGCCTTCGACGATCTGGGGTCCGCTCACGCCGAGCCCGGCAATGAAGCGATCGCCACCCGCCAGGGCATCGATCGTTGCGGCCTGCATGGCAGCCATGGCGGGGGGCCGCCCGGCGAGCTGCATGATCGCCGTGCCGAGCCGGATCTGCTGCGTCACGGCGGCCAGGTAGGCGAGGGGCGAGGTGGCGTCGGAGCCGTAGGCCTCGGCCGTAAAGACCGAGTCGAAGCCGAACTCCTCCGCGCGCTGCACCAGCTCGACGGGGAGGGTCATCTCCGCGCCGGAGTATCCGAGCATCAGTCCGAGCTTCATCGTTCGTCCGTCCCGAACTTCATCGTTCGTCCGTCCCGAACTTCATCGTTCGTCCGTCCCGAACTTCATCGTTCGTCCTTCCCGAACTTCATCGTTCGTCCGTCCCGAACTTCATCGTTCGTCCGTCCCGAACTTCATCGTTCGTCCTTCCCGGGCCAATCCGGCAGGTCGGTGCTGGCGCGGAGCTTCCACTCGGGCGGGCGGCGCTCGAGAAAGGATCGGACGCCCTCGGCGGCGTCGGGCTGCTTCCCGGTCCAGTCGAGGAGCGGCTTCTCCTTGGCCATCGTCTCGGCCGGCGTCTCGGTGACACCCTCCCAGAGGAGCCGCTTCGCGATGGCAACAGAAGCCGGCGCGGCGTTCACCGCCACGTCCCGCGCCCATTCCCGCGCACGGGGCAGAACAGCCTCTGCGGGGAGCGCCTCGGAGGCGACGCCCAGCGCCGCGGCCTCCTCGCCGCGGAAGGTTCGCCCGGAAAGCAGCAGGTCAGCGGCCCGAGAGAACCCGACGACGCGGGGCAGGATCGCGTGGGAGCCCAGCTCCGGGATGACGCCGCGGCGCACGAAGGCGAACGCGAGCTTCGCCTCACGGGCGACGATGCGAAGGTCGCACTGCATCGCGAGGGTGAGCCCCACGCCGACGGCGTGGCCGTTGATCGCCGCGACGACGGGCTTTCGCACCTGCCATGCCGCCAGGCGGTGCGCGCGGGCCCCGGGGTCGGCGGCGCGCCTTCCGCCCTCCACGTCGCCGAAGGTCTTCTCGCCGCCGCCCATGTCGGCACCCGCGCAGAAGGCCTTCCCGGCACCGGTGAGGACGACTGCGCGGACCGCGTCGTCCTCGTCGCAGCGCGCGTAGGCGTGCTCCAGCTCCGCGCCGAGTGGGAAGGTGAAGGCGTTCATCCGCTCCGGGCGGTTGAGGGTGATGGTCGCCACGCCGTCTTCGACACCGAAGATGATGTGCTCGTATATGTCTTGGTCCACCAAGAGGCCTCCCCGCTCGCTCATCTCCGCGACCTCGCCCTCTCCCAAGGCGACGACCCACGGCGGTTCGCGTGTCTCGGTACCGAAGCGAAGCAGGCGCTCAATGCGGCGCCACGACGACGGCCGTCGCCACGACCGTCACCTGTTTCCGCTGATTCGTGCCCTTCAACTTCAACTCGACGCAGCGTCGCCCCGCGTCGTCGACGTACTTGTCGCTGACGGCACCGCTACACCAGGTCGCGTCGCCGATGATGTTCAGACCCAACAGCTTTCCTTCGAACCTTTGCAGATGTGCGTTGTCGCCCATCCAATCCGTCACTGCGTGCATCAGCCACGCGAATCGCTGGCCGCCGAAGTCATAGGCATCCGGAAAGCCACACTCCCGCGCCCAGTCGCCATCCCAATGCGCGCGTTCAGGGAACTCCGGGATCCGCATGTAGCGATCCGGCGCATTGGCGCGCGGATGATCGCGGATGTAGCGATGGATCAGCTCCGAAGCCATGATGAAGGGCCCCCCCCAACCCGTCACGAAGGCGACCGTCTCGGTGACGCTCAAGGGACCCTTCACGACCGTCCCGATCTCCTCGCCAACGCACACATCGTCCCAGACGAGATCGTCCGCACCGCGGCGACACTCCTTCTCGACGTCAGCCGTGAGCCGCGCCAGATCGTCGTCACTCCACACCTGCCGCTTGATCGGCTCGTGCTTGCTCCCCTTCGAAGCCGCAAGATTTCGTCCGTAGTGAACATACGCGACATCGTAGGTCGCGAGCGTCTCGCCCCGATCGTCGCGAAAGGTGTACCGCGTGACGACCTCGACAGATCGACCGCCGCCGAACCGACTCGGGCGAACATTGGCCTCCGTCGTCCGCTTCGTGGTGTGGATCGGAGTATTGCGAAGCGTCGGCCGCGGCCACTCCCATCGGTCCCATGCCCACACGGCGTGGAGCCCGGGCAGCCCCTCTCCGCGCGAAGGCTCGCTCCGAAAATGGTTCGGGCCCTGATTGCAGCTGTAGAAAAAGGAAGGCGGTGCGAGGTTCGCCCCGTACCGGGTCTTCGCGGCGTAATCGGGCTCACTCCAGAGAGGGTTGTCGTCGCCGATCCCCCAGGCCCAATGCCGGATGGGGTCGAGGCCCGCCTCGGAATGCCATTGCCGCTTCAGCGGAACCTCCACGGAGCTCTCGACGGCCGCCACGAGCTTCTCGATCACCTCGTCCGTGAGCGTCGTCTCCGTATTCAGCTCGACTGTGGAGTTCGGAGGCATCGTCGGCATTCTCCTCGTGGACGGTTCGCGTCGACCTAGGCGGCCTGGCTCACCCGGTAGCGAAGCGGCAGCTTCTTCAGACCCACCACGAAGCTGGACTGGATCTGCTCGGGCTCCCCAGCGAGCTCGAGTGAATCGATTCTGCCAACGAGCTCGTGCAGCAGCGCGCGCTGCGACGCGCGTGCCAGGTGGGAGCCGAGGCAGAAGTGCTCGCCGATTCCGAACCCGAGGTGTGGATTCGGCTTGCGGTCGACGCGGAAGGTGAACGGGTCTTCGAAGATCGCCTCGTCGCGATTCGCAGAGCCGTAGAAGAGCACGAGATTGTCGCCCTTGCGGAGCTTCTGGCCGTGGAAGTCGAGCTCCTCTGCCACCACCCGCTTCATGTAGTTGACTGGCGAGGTCCAGCGCACGATCTCTTCGACGGCGCTGGGGATCAGCTCCGGATTGCGCTTGAGCTTCTCGAACTCGCCGGGGTTCCGTGCCAAGGCGCAGATGCCGCCGGCCAGCGCATTCTTGGTGGTGTCGTGGCCAGCCGAGAAGGTGATCAGGTAGTAGCCGAGGGTCTCCTTCAGGCCCATGGGCTCGCCATTGACCTGACCGTTGGCGAGCAGACTCGCCAGGTCGTCCCGCGGATTCGCGCGCCGATCCTGGATGATCCCGCTGAATAACAGAAAGAACTCCTTCCCCAGCTCATCGACCGCCTCGAGCCGGTCGTCGCCCCCGCGCCGAAGGTCCCGATCGTCCGCGCCAAAGAGCTCGTTGGTGAGCCTGAGGATCTGGGGCTCCAGCTCCCGGGGTATACCGAGGATCGTCGAGAGGACGCGAAGCGGATGCGCGGCGGCGATCTCAGTGGCGAACTCGCACTCGCCGTCACCCCCGCTGCCCCTCTCGACCAGACCGTCCACCAGATTGCGCGCGCTCTCCCTTACCACGGGGCCAAAGCGCTTGACACCTCGTGGCGTGAACGCGGGAACGGCAACCTTGCGGAACGCGCGATGCTCGGGCGGATCCATCCCGATGATCACGCGCATCTCACCGATACCTTGGTTCTTTTCGAGGATGAGCTTCTGCTCGCCGCTCTCCAATACGATGCCGAAACGGTTCGAGAACAGGTCGGGCTGCTTGGAGATCTCGCAGATATGCGCGTGGCGCACGACAGGATAGAAGGAATCGAAGCCCGGGGGCTCACAGAAGTGCAGTCGGTCCAGTCGGCGCAGGTCGCTCCATTGGTCGTGGGGGATGCCGCGCTCGCCGTAGACGTGCGGCGAGATGAGATCGAGTCCGTCGATGTCGGTCATCTGGTCTTCTCCCCGGCGACCGGGATCCCCCGGACAGGTCACGCCACGTTCGAGGAGCATAGGAAGTTCAAGCTGCGTTTTCCCCGGGTCCGATCAGGAGACATTCTGCCCGATAGAGCCGGGGGGTGGGACCCGGCCCCAATACGGGATCTGAAAGCGTAAGGCGGAAAGGCCACACACGGGATCGTGGCGGCAGAGGAAGCGTCGCTGGCGGGGACCAGGACCGTTCATCTCCCATGGGTCACCCTCCAGGAATCCGGTCAGAAGAGTGAATACCGGGGGCCTCTCGGTCTGGGGAACTTCTCGGTCTCGGGCAGGGTGCAGATCCGATCCATCCGGGTGACGCTGCCGTCGGCGTATTCCCAGACCAGCTGGTCACCGTCGGGATAGCGCCTCACGACGATGGGTCCCCAACCGAACACATGGAAATCGAGAACACCGCCGTTCCAGATCATGCTGGCCGACGTCCGGGGGCAGTACTCGCGATCGCCGATCGCAAAGAGGACGGCACCTTGCGTGTCGTTGGTGGTGTCACCGAGGCTGCTATTCGGTCCGGCATCGTGGATGTTGCCCGAAGAGGTGATCACCGTACGGCGGCCACACTGCTCCACGCGCTCCACGTGGCCCACGTGATCCCCGTCGACGCCGATCCACAGGCCGCGAATATCGGCTGCCCCTTCGACGAGCGGTTCCGTGCATTCGGCCAGAATCAGGAGCGGAAAATGACTGTAACTGCAGCCCGGGGTATTCCCTTTCGGGATATCCGCCGCCAACTTGCCGCTGCCGCCCAGCACGGGCAAATCGCAGTAGTCGAGGGCGCTGCCATCGCCTGCGAGGGTGGCCGGATCAATCGTCAGCGGTGGCCGCGCCGAAAAGAAAAGCTGCCAGAACGCGGCCAGGAACAAGATCACCACTGCGGCGGCGATTCGAATCAACCACTTCTTCATTGGACTGTGCTCTGTTTATTGGGCTGTACTCTGCGCAGCCGTCGAGTCTTCATGCGCTGAGCCGAGGTGCTCATACAGGGCCGCGAGGATGTAATCTGGATCCGATCTTCGCTGGTAGTTCTCCGGTTGGTCCATCCACAGCACCCGCCCATTTGCATCCACCAACAGGGACGTCGGGACGGGCAGGGCCTTCGCTCCGATCGGCGGGGGAGGGCCCGAGTGGATGCCTTTGTTGCGGAGGCCGAAGCGGTCGGTCACCTCGAGCTCGCGGTCCGAGAGCATCGTGGCGCCGAGCCGGTGCTTGCGGTGTCCCTTGGCGAGCTCGTCCGGGGTATCCGTGCTGATCGTCAGGATCCGCACGCCACGCTCGTCGAATTCGGGCCTGAGTTCTTCCCATCGCCGTAACTCGGCGACACAGTAGGGTCACCAGTGTGCGCGAAAGAACTTGATCAGGACCGGATGCCCCGTCAGGCTGTGCGAGTCGAAGGTCTGCCCGTGTTCATCGGTGGCCGTGAAAGCGGGAATCGTGGCCCCCACCCGAATGGCGCCTTCGCCGACCTTCTGGCCGCCGATCGCAACGGTGAACAGAAAGAACATCGACGCGAAGACGGCGAACCCGGCTGAAATACCGCCGAGCCATCCCGGTTCACCCGCGAGGGCCGTCACGCCCAACCCCGCTGCAACGACCCAGGCGGCCACGAAGCCGCCGCGGTTCTGCGGTATCTCCACGCGCTTCAGTGCACGGATCCAGAAGCGGATCGAAATCGCAACGACGGCCAGGGAGGCCAGACCGAGAACCGTATCGCCCATACGTGCTCTTCTCCGCTTCGTTGATGGCCAGTCTACCGAATACCCGCTGCACGGCAGATTCCAGCTACCGAAAACATCGGAAGTTCACGCTATCTTTCCCCCGGGTCCGATCCGTAGACATTCTGTCAGATAGAGGCGGGGGGGGTCCCGATGCGACCCCGCGTCGAAACGCGGCCCGCAGCCAGCTTGCCGCATCACGCCAACCTAGAGTCATCCCAACAAGAATGCAGTCGATACTTGGTTGACTTCAACCGGCTAATTTACGACACTTTTCTGTGGGGAGGGGCAGGAGATCCTTTCGCATGCCCTTACGTATCCCCTTCGTCATCGGGCTCGTCTTGGCGCTTGTGTCGCCCGGCGCGTCGAACGCACTGACGACGATCGAGTCACAGCGCTATCTGCTGATCGGGAACTCGATCAACGACTCGGTGCTCGCCAGCAACTTCGAGATTGGCGCGAACCAATCCTCCGTACCGCAGTCAGGACTCACGCTGGTGGAGCCGTTCCCGCCGTCGGGCACGCTCCCGGTGGGCGTGGGCATCACCTACGATGGCAACGTCGCCGTAGTGGATCCGTTTGGTCAGTTCAACTTCTCCGATCTCAACATCTTCGCCGATCCCATGATCGGAGTGCAGTGCGCGGGGTCGGCGGGAAGCTGCAATAACGGCGATTCGAGCACCACCTTCAACGGGCTCGCCTTCCCTGCCAACGGGCTGACCGGCGGTGTCGATTTCACGAATCTCACGAACGAGTTGAACACCGCAAGGACCGAGATCAACGGACTCGCGGCGACCGACACGATCAACCTCACGTCGAGCGGTGGAAAACTCTCCGGGGGGACAACGACGATCTCCCTCGATTCTGGCCTCAACATCATCGATATCATCACGAACACAGGCGGCGAGACGGACTTTATCCTGGAGAACGCAAATCTCGTGATCGACGGTGGCGCCGACTCCTCCGTGATCTTCCGCGTGGAAGACGATGCCAACATGCTCGTCTCTCAGTCGGCCATCCTCGTCGGTGACGGTGGGATCGGCCTGGAAGACGTGTGTTTTTTTCCGACAAGGACGACAACAACACGCACTTCGACCTCAGCAATGTGGTGTTGAACGGCATCGCCTTCTGGGACCTCTCGGAGTACGCTGACCCGAGTGAGATCAACTTCAACAACGTGCAAGGCTGCACGCAGGCAGTCGGGAACAAGCTCAATACCGGGCAAAACGTTCGGCTCACGAGATGTGGCTTTGCGCCGGTACCCGAGCCGAATACCGGCCTCCTCCTCGTTGCGGGGCTCCTGGGCCTAGCCATCCGACGCCGTACTCCCTCCTCGGTCACCGGATCCGAACCCCCGGGTAACGGAGCCGGTACCCGCACTGACATATCCGACCCCGGACACAGGGACGTGTAGACGCGGCACGAGCTCGCGTTGGTCTGCGTGGCGTAGGCGTCCATACTCGGTCGTCTCCTTCTCGGCGCACCCGCCGCCCGTGGAACAAAGAGCCCTCGCTACGCGGGTACGCGAAGCGCATAGCCACTCGACTCACACAGTGTGCGGTTCCCTCGTGGGGAGCCCAGATCTCAGAAGAAGAAGGCCGGCCTGGTGGAACTTCGTCTCAGCAGTGCCGCAGCCGATGGGCGTTCTGGGATGTCGTCCATCCCGCGCCGCGATGACCCTGCCACAGGCCCGGAGCGCGGACAAGACGCGAGTGTGGCTGTGAAGGGGAAAGCACGGACGCGCGGTTCTCGACCACCAACGGGGGCGCGGTGCCCCCCTCGGCTGCCGGCACAAGGCTACTCGCGCGCGCGGCTATGCACACGCCGCACAGCTCCAACCCCGCGCAATCCAAGAAGAAGAATGGAGCCGACGATCCGATTCGAACGGACGACCTGCTCATTACGAGTGAGCTGCTCTACCAACTGAGCTACGTCGGCTCTGGCTGCCGCGGTGGTGTGCAACGGACGTCTCACCCCCGAAACCGCGCAGGCTCAAAAAAGATACCCCCAGGGTCTGAGAGTCGCCACGCCCCTGCCCGCGACGCCCGGCGCGCCCGGTTGATCTTGCCGAACCCGGAGTGGGCCATGGGCCCCCGGAAGGCCACGCCGCTCGGGTGCGCCGGGTCTTCGTGGTTTCCGGTGAGCCGTCGCCTCCGCGCGCAGCCGTTCGCGTCCAGGGGAGCGGCTCCGTGTCTGAGGAACTTCCCGAAATTGACGGTGAGGTCACAGGCCCTGGGGGAAAGGGGTCTCGTTCCCGGACCTCCGATAGATAGACGCACCTACCAAATCGCACGAAATCCAAGAGGGGGGGGCAGATGCGGTGGTGCAACCTGGTCTGCGCCGGTGGCGGACGATTGCCGGAAGCGCGACCCGCGCCCCACTCCGGGGAGAGACAGCGCCGGTCGGGTGGACCTGCGATCGCCCGATCGGTTGACTACTGGGAAATACACCCTACGGTAAAATGGAACCCAATAGGTAAAACGCCCTGGCTGTTTTCTGAAAGCTCCACACAAAATGCACTGCGCTCCCCCCCCCAAATGGGCGCTCCTCGCGGCATTTCTCCTGGCCACCTGCCAGATTGCCGCCCCCCCCGCCTCTGCTTCCCCGTGGCCCGGCGGCTCCGAAACCGCGATCCTGATCACGGGCGGTTCCAGTGACCTCAGTGGGGGCACCTGGAATGCCGAGAGCCAGTCCCTCTGGGTCGTGCGTCAAAACAGGCAGGTCTGGGAGTACATGTACAACTCTGGATCGAAGAGCTTCGAACTCTTCCAGACGCTCGTGCTCCCCTCCGGAATCGGCAGCGACATCGAGGCTTGTGCCCAGGTCGATCACCCTGCGGCCGACGAACTCTACACGCTCGCTGAAGACGATGGCCGAATTGCGCGCGTCGTGGATATTGACGGGACTCCGACGGTGCAACGAGTCTGGAACCTGCTGGTTATGAACAACGGGTACGCCTTGCCCCCCGAAACCGGAGGTGCGGGACCCGAAGGGCTCGAGTTCGTTTCCGATGCCGATCTGCTTGCAGCCGGCTTTCGATTCCCGGATGGCAGCACCTTTAGCGGCAGCACCAGAGGGATGGGGGGCCTGATGTTCGTGGGGCATCAGATCGATGGGCAGTTGCACGTCTTTGATGTGAACCCGGACATATCGGAGGACTTCGTCAACCACGGCTCATTCCACACATCGACCACCGAGATCGCCGGGCTCCACTTCGACCGCACCAGCGGGCTGATGTACATCTGGCACAACCCCTCCAACGTCAATTCACTCGAGATCTCGACACTCAGCTCGGATGGATCGGTAGGGACGATCGACACCCTCGAGCTTTACGACAGCGCGATGCCTACGGGAAACCTCGAGGGCATCGCTGTCGTGGGGCGAGCCTCTTGCGGTGAGTTCGGGGCCGCCGACTCCGAACGGGTGTTCTTTCTCACACGCGACGGTGGCTCCCCGAACCTTCTCTACTTTTCGATGTTCCCCTGCGATTGCACCGGAGCCGAGAACGAGGCCGAGTTCGACGCATGTACCGTGCGGGGTGATCTCGGGGGTGGGTGTGTCTGCCTGGACAAAGATCTCGACGGCGATGTGGACTGCGACGACTTCGAACCGCCGATCTCCGCGAACTGCGAGGGGCTGACGCCGGTGCCCTTACTGGGTGTCTGGGGGCACGCGGGCATCGCCCTGCTGATTCTGCTGGCCGCTGCCGTGGCCCGGGTGCGCGCCTCGAAGCACCACGGGTGAAATGAGCAGCGCGAGGCTGCGGGTGCGCTTCACAGCCGCGCAGGTCCCCTTGTTCCCTCGAATTGGACCGATCCCTGGTAGAATCTCCGGGTGAGAAAAGGAGTTCATATGCTCAAGCGAATTCGGAGTTTCTTGATTGCCGCGCCGCTCCTGTTCACGGCGGACGCTGGCATCGCACTGGACGACGAGGGCGGCTGCGTCCACAACCGAAGCGTGTATCCGGAAGGGAGTGAGCTGTGCCGGAGCGGCACGCTCGTGCGTTGTGAGGAGAGCGCTTGGTCGGATATTGGCTTTTGCAAGGACGAACCCAGGCACCAGCCTAAATCCGGCGGTGGCGACGCAGTCGTGCAACCCGAACAATGAACTTCGACTGACTGCCGTTCTGTGGTCGAGATGACTTCGACTTCGGGCTGACGGCGGGAACGCAGCTGGGGCTTTCCATTCGCTCCGGTGCCAGAACGCTCCGGTGCCAGAGCCCGGCACGGAGCGATGGGGCTCAGCGACCCCCGGGCAGATCGAGCAGCTTGGCAAGGAAGCGCGTCGGACCGGAATCGCCGATCACGAAGTCCGAGAAACCGAAGCGTTCGTACAGCTGCAAGGCCCGGCGGTTGCTGTCCTGGACTTCGAGCGTGAGCTTGCAACAGCCCCGCTGCCGGGCACGATCTTCGGCTGCCGCCAAGAGCGCGCGGCCGACACCCCTGCCCCTCCATTCTGGAAGCACGGCCAGGTCGTGGATGTTGAGGAGCGGGCGGGCCTGGAAGGTCGAAAACCCAAGAAAGCAAACCGCGACGCCGACCGGGCGCTTTCGCATCGCGGCAAGAAGCACCATTGCGGTGGGATGATCTCGTAGCGCGGGCACGAGCCGCTCACACACGCCTGCGCTGAGCGGCTCGCCGCCTCCCACCGGGTCGGAAGCATACGAGTTCAGGACGTCGAGGATCCCGTCGCGGTGTGCCGTATTAGAGAAGTCCGCGTCTACAACGTCAACTTGCATTCCGACCCGCACTGGACCCGCGTGGTACCGGGGTCACATCCATACATTGGTCTGCCCGGCGGCACCTTGCTGCCGGAGTCAGAACACCTCATCCCTTTGCAGCGTAGCCCAGATTCGCAGCGGCAAAGCCCAGCCGGTTCGTTGCAGATCCTTGTTAGGCTACGCAATCTCGAAGCGGTACTGAAGGCGCTGACCGTCTTCGTAGGCCACCTCGTTTACCTCGATATCGCCAGACGCGAACTCCTCGACGCAGCTCAGCCAAAAAGCGGCAGCCGCTGCGTTCCGCGGATGGACTTCGACTCGCCATGCGCCGGAAAAGCGTCGCCAGACTTCGGCCAGAGAAGCGCGCCCCAGACCACACCGGCGAAATGCGGGACGAATGTAGAACTCAGACACCTCGGTGATGGATTCCTTCTCGATCTCTCGAATCAAGACAAACCCGGCACGGGCTCCTTCGGCGACAACGAAGAATGGATGGCGTCCCGGCTCCTGCCAGTAGAGCGAGAGATACGGGTAAGTCGCCGCGTCGGTTGGCCCTACCGGAAACTCCCGATAGGTGCCGAGCTCCGACAGGTACGCGTCGAGAAGACGATCGAGCGCGGGGCGGTCCGCGCGATCAATACGGCGCAGTTCAACCGGCTGAGAAGTGGGCACCTACGCCCCCCAACGAGTCGGCTGCTCAGCGGCCGGACTTGCCGCCGATAGCCGGCCGAAGCGCCCACGCTTCAATGCCAGGCCGCACCACGGATCGATCGGGCCCAGGCGAAGCCCGCTCCGCTGCAGCGGCACACCGCCGGCGCCGGAGTCCTGGAAGCCGACGTCAGACCTGTAGCTCGAAGTCGCTTCACCGAGTGGGCGCACGGCAACAGCTCTTAGAGCCAGCGACGCACGGAGTTCTTGTAATCGCGGTAGGAGTCGCCGAACTTTCGCTCGAGGTAGGCCTCTTCGTGACGAATAGCCGTGATGTGGACTGCGACACATACGACTGGAACCAGCAACAGGATCCAGAGATTCCCCAAACCGATGCCGATCGCCGACTGGCTGAGGGCGAGGCTCACGTACATCGGATTGCGCGTGAAGCGGTAGACACCACGGGTGACAATCTCAGGAGTGGCGGCCCAAGGCATGGGATCTTGGCCGGTCTCGCGAAAGAGCCTCAAAGCCCCGACCACAAGCGGGGTACCGAGGAGAGCAACCAGCAGGGCCAGCGCGACGCGGGGACCCCACGCCAGCCCGATGGATAGGGGCCAAATGAGCTGCAGTCCGATGCCCGCGACTACGGCCACAACGTAGGTCAGGGGCGGCGGAATCCGTACGGCTGCGCCGTCTCTGCTTTCCGTGTCCATCTGCTGAATTCCTCGTGCTGCCCGACGGATCGGCCTGCAGTGGCTTGCGGCGACCTAGCTCGCGGCCGCTGACTACCGGGGATACCCGCAATGCTACCACGCACCAGCAGGGCTCAAGCGTTGGCAAATCCGCTGCGACAGGTCGGGCGGCGCGCGCGCACGGCCGAGATCCTTTCGAAGGGAGCCACCCGGCGGGGCCTGCACCCGCGATGAGGCACGGCGAGTGGTTCAATCCGCCTGCTCTCGTATGGGACGCAAGGCTATTCGATACACGGTGAGAATATGACCTTCCGCCACGACCCATCGCTCCACCGTTCCGTGGCGCTTCGTTTCGGGAAATAGTGGATCGGCCCACCGGTCAATTAGATTCGGCTCTAATTAGACTCAGCTCCGGCATGTGCCCCGCAACTAATCCTCTGACACGCTCCCATCCAGCATGGCCTGTACGCGCTCCGGGTCGATTCGCTGCATCAGATGCTCGAACTTCGCAACCGGAGCACCCTCGATCGGCCGCTGTGCGTCCTCGAAACGGCTGGATCCCTCCTGGCCCAGCAGGGCGTTGGCCCTTACAGAAAGCTCGGGCAGGATCGGCTGCAGGTAAGTGGTGAGCTGGCGAAAGAGATTGAGCGCAACACTGCAGATCTCGCGCACCTCTTCTTCCTTTCCTTTTTGTTTCTTGAGTGCCCAGGGGGCACCGGCCTCGACGTATTCGTTGGCGCGATCGGCCAGCCCCATTGCGATGCGCGTCACCTTGTTGGTGTCGCGTGCCTCGTAGGCAGCCGCAATCTCCTGGCCCTGCGCGGAAGCCCGTTGGAAGAGGCCCCCGTCGTCTGGATACGGGTCGCAGAGATTCTGTCCCTTCATGAACCGCGCGGTCCGGCTGGCAAGATTCACGAGCTTCCCCACCAGGTCCGAGTTCACCTTGGCGATGAATTCGTCGAGGTTGAGATCCAGATCGGTCACGCCGGAGCCGAGCTTGCTGGCGTAGTAGTAACGGAGATAGTCGGGCGAGAGATGCTCGAGATAGGTGCGCGCCAGCAAGTAGGTGCCCTTGCGCTTGCTCATCTTCTCGCCGTTCACCGTGAGGAAACCGTTCGCATGCACGCGCTCCGGAAGCTCGTAGCCCCCGGTCTTCAGCATGGCTGGCCAGAAGAGGGTGTGGAAATAGACGATGTCCTTGCCGATGAAGTGGTGGATTTCGCGTTCGCTGTTCTGCCACCAGTCGGCGAGATCCTTGCCGTTGCGGTCACACCAATCGCGGGTAGCCGCGATATAGCCGATGGGGGCATCCACCCAGACATAGAAGAAGTGTCCGGGTGCATCGGGAATCTCGAAGCCAAAATATGGAGCGGGCCGGCTCACGTCCCAGTCGCGAAGCCGGTCCGAGAGGAAGGAGCGCTCGAGCTGCTTCGCGATCTCGGGCTGGAGTCTCCCCGGTGTCTGCGTCCACTCGTCGAGAAAGCCGTGAAACTCGTCCAGCGTCACGAAGTAATGGGGAGCGGTCCGCAGCTCGGGGGTGGAGCCGCTCAGCGTACTGCGGGGGTCGACCAGTTCATGCGGCTCGTAGACGCCGCCGCAGACCTCGCAATTGTCGCCGTATTGCTCGGCGGCCCCACACTTCGGGCAGCCTCCCTTCACGAACCGATCGGCCAGGAACACTCCGGCTTCGGAATCGAAGAGCTGCGTCACGTCTCGCTCGGCCACTCGACCCGCCTGGCGAAGTGCAGCCCAGACGCCGTAGACGAGTTCGCGATTCGACTCGCTGTGCGTGCTCCCGTAATGGTCGAAGTCCACCCGAAAGTCGGCGAAGTCTCGCTGGTGCGAGACGCTCATCTCCTCGAGCAGCGCCTCCGGCTCACGACCCTCCTGGCTGGCGCGAATCATGGTCGCCGTCCCGTGGGTGTCGTCCCCGCAGAAGTAGCCCACCTCGTTTCCGCACATCCGCTCGAAGCGCACCCAGATGTCCGCCTGCACGTAGCCCACCAGGTGGCCCAGGTGCAGATGCCCGTTCACGTAGGGCAGCGCGTTCGTCACGAGCAGTTTTCGACCCGCCATGGGGGCGAAGAATAGCTGCTAGATCGAGGACAAAGAAGCTCCAGCCGCGTTTCTGTCCCGTTCGACCCTCTGCATTTCCCCGTGTCCCCGGGCTCGGGGAAAGACAATGCCTCGCCGAGAGGTGCCAGGGTTCCGAACCGCACGCTTCGTGGCCGAGCAGGAGGAAAGGCCCGAAGCCGGGATCGGCCCCGCCATCGATGCGGTGTTCACGATGTGCCCGACACCCACGAGAGCTTCGCAAGCCTCGTCTTCTGGAGGCGGAGTCGCGTCGTTCCGAACTGCGTCGCTGCAGAAACGGAAGACACCGGATACCGCGTGCTGTCCAAGTAGAACCCGGGTACACGTGGCGATCGAATCGCCACCAATGCGCGCCTAGGGTGCTTCGTTATTCATCGCACCTTCGGCATTCGGGAGAGCTTCCGGGTCCGACTCGTCCAAGGTGGCAAGATAGCTGAAGATCGCAGCCAGCATCAGAACCAGGGCAATGATGTTCACCCAGCTCATCTTCTGCTTCGCCTTCTGTCTTTTCTTGCTCGCCTTCCGTCTTTTCTTGTTCGCAGCCATGCCCCTCCGATCGTCCGATGGTCGCACCGAACGTCACGGCATTGTCGTCTGGCGCCCCAGGCTACTGCACTTCGGTGGCCAGAGAGGCGGGCTATTCCGGCTTCTTTTCGCCGGCGTGCTCCATGCCATGGCCTGTGTCTTCCATGCCTTCACCGGCGTGTTCCATGCCATGACCCATGCCGTGCTCCGCGCCATGCGCACCCTTGACCACGCCTTCCTTCGTCTTCTCCCAGGCTTCCTTGCTGCCTTCCTTCGTCTTCTCCCAGGCTTCCTTGCTGCCTTCCTTCGTCTTCTTCCAGGCTTCTTCGCTGCCTTCCTTCGTCCCGTCCCAGGCTTCTTCGCTGCCTTCCTTCGTCCCGTCCCAGGCTTCTTCGCTGCCTTCTTTCACCTTCTGGGCAGCGTCGTGGCCCGCCCAAGCGGGGGAGACGCTGCCCGCGACGAGACCCAAGGCGAGAGAAAAAGTCACCAGAAAACTCTTGATCCTGAACATGGGGCACTCCTCGATTGGGAAGCGCTTAGCCTAGCAGACCACATGGCGCCAGAGCTGCTGACCTGCTGCCACGCCCCCCTTGTCTTTGCCCCGCAACCGGGGTTCCGGCACCGGCCCCCCCAAAAAAAACTGTGGGTGCCCGGGACTCGCCAGCAGCGTCTTGACCGAGTGACGGATCTGGTGTTTGGACCGCCCGGAAGCAGCGGTGCCAGGCTCGACCACGGGCAGCGCTACACGAGCCACGCACCTCGAGGTCGCAGAATCCTCAGCGCCGAGATCGGCGGCTGGAACACCGCGTGCGTCTCATCCGGCCGAGTCCTGGATCACCCGCACAGCGAAGCGGATGCCCTCGCCCGACGCGAAATCTTGCATGGAACGCAACATGGCCTGCGCCTCGCCGCGCGGCGCCTCCGCGCAGTCGAGCGCGAAGCAGACGTCGCGTCCCTCGTAGTCCGGGTACTCGCGCACCAGGTAGCCGCCCTGCACGTAGCTCAGATAGGCGTTGAACTTGTCCTCGAGTTGGTGGAGCTGCCGCGGCTCGCTCTCCCACGGACGCTCCTCGAGCATGAGGAGCACCACCTCCTCGCGCTCCGCGTCCCAGGAGATCAGGTCGACGACCTTCGGATTGAAGACGCCGCGCGCCTCGTTCTCCCGCTCGGCCAGATCAACCTCCGAAGAGGCCGCCATTTACGTGGACGACGCAACCGTTCACGTAGCTGGCGCGGGTGGAGAGCCAGGCGACCACATCGGCGACTTCTTCCGGGCGGCCCATGCGCTGCTGCGGCACGCGGGCGAGGATGCCTTGCTTCACTTCCTCGGGGAGCTCGTCGGTCATCTCGGTTTCGATGAAGCCCGGCGCCACGGAGTTGACAGTGATGTCGCGGCCGGAAAGCTCCTGGGAGAGCGACTTGGTGAATGCGTCGAGCCCCGCCTTCACCATCGTGTACGGAATCTGACCGGGGTTCCCCGTGTGCCCGACCACACTCGAAATGTTCACGATGCGCCCGGTCTTCTTGCGCAGCATGAAGCGCCGCAGCACGAGCTTCGTCAGGTACCAGGTTCCTCGCGCCACGCCGAATACTGCGTCGTAGTCGTCGAGCTTCATCGAGAGCATCGGGGCGTTCACGTTGAAGCCGGCGTTATTCACGAGCACGTCCACGCGTCCCGCACGCTCCTTGAGCTCCGCGACCAGCGCGTCCACCTCGTCGGAAATTGCGAGGTCGGCGGATACGCTGAAGGCGCCTTCCAGGGATTCGGCCAGCGCGCGCGCCTTCTCCTCGCTCGACCGGTAATGGACCGCGACGCGCAGGCCCTCGGCGGCGAGCGCGCGGCAGCAGGCCGCTCCGATCCCGGTCCCGCCCCCGGTTACGAGCGCGACCCGCTGCTCGCCACCCGTTTCCGCCTCGCCCATGGTCCCTCCGCCGGCTGGCCGAGCGTAGCCATGTGCCCCGGCCGGCGCCTGCCCGAAAGCCCCGGTACCCGGCCCCTCACACCGGCGCGTCGTCGACCAGCTCGACCCCCGCCTCCCGCAGGAACCCATCGAGCCCACCGGGTTGGGCGACGTGCACGTCGCAGCCCGGGGGCAACGCCTCGCCCAGGCGCTCGAAGTAGCGCCGGTCGGTGCGGCCCTCGACGATCACGACCAGCCCGCGGTCGTCCTCGGTGCGAATCAGGCGCCCGGTCATCTGTTTGAGGTTCAGCAACATCTTGCCGAGCGTGTACCGGGCAAAGGCATCCTCGCCCATCTGGCGCAGCCGGTTCTCGCGGCGCTTGCGCAGCTCCGTCGGAACCTCGAACGGGAGCTTCTCGATCACCACGGCCTGGAGCGCCGGGCCCGGAATGTCGAGCCCCTGCCAGAACGTGCGTGCGCCCAGCAGCACACCGCCGCCGCCGGCACGGCTGAAGCGTTCCACGAGCGCCGAGGGGTCGTCGGTTGCACGCCGAGGCAGCAGAACGTCGAAGCCCTCGCCGCGCAGTTCCTCGGAGAGCAACTCGGCGACCTCCCGCATGCGCCGCAGGCTGGTGAAGAGCCCCAGCGTGCGTCCGCCGAGTCGGCGCGCGAGCTGCGCCAGCACGGCCGCCGTCGCCTCGACCAGCTCGCCCTCGGGCTCGAGCGCGACCACCCGCATGTGCTCCGTGTACGGGAATGGGCTCTCGACACTCACGCGCGCTGCGCGAGTGCGCCCGGGACCATGCTCCAGCTCGAGTTCGCCCAGCGATGCAAAAGAATCACCGCCCACGAAGAGGCTTGCCGACACGCAGACGAGCGCCTCGAGACGGTCCGCGAACCGCTCGTGAAAGAGATCTGCCGGCGCGACCTGACGCACCACCAGACGCCAGCGGTCGAAGGGCGCATCCAGGCGCTCGAAGCCCGCCACCGCATCCGCGTCGCCCCCGGAGAAGGCACCGCGCAGAGCCAGCGCGGCGTCGCGCAGATCGGCGACCCCGCGTGCCGCCGCCTCGGCCTCCTCCTCTTCGGCTCCGCGACCGTCGGACAGCCGCTCGGCGTGCGCGGCGACGATCTCGAGGCGTTCGGCCGCACGCTCGGCCAGTTCGGCCGCATCGGCAAAGCTCCGCTCGGCGTGAGCGGGCAACTGGACCTCGCCGTATTCGCTGGCGCGGTGCGCCAGCGAGCGCCCGAGAGCCACCAGATCCTGCTGGAGACCCCGCCGCCAGGCTCCCACGTCGCGCGCCACTCCTCGCAGGCGTCCGGACGGCAGCAGCGACTGCGAAAAGGGATCACCGGACCGTCCGAAGAGTTCGTCGAAGCGCTCGAGCACATCGACGGGAGACACCTCGAGCGCAAAGACCTCGTCCGCAACACCCGTCAGCTCGTGCGCCTCATCGATGATCGCGTGAGTCACGTTCGGGTAGTCCGGGGGCCAGCGCAGCAGGAGATCGTGGTTGGCCACGACGAGGTGTGCGTTGCCCAGGGCGGCGCGGCGGCGACCGAAGGGGCAGCCGCGCTCGTGCGCACACTGCTCTCGGGTGCACTGCTCGGCGCGGGCGGCCACGGCGCGCCGGCGCAGGTCGCGCAGGACGGGAAAGCGGAAGAGAAGCGCGCCCGGCAGCGTCCCGATCTCACCGTGCGGGCGTGTGCGCGCACAGGCGGCCAGGGCGGCGTAGGCCAGCCGGTCCTCGGCAAAGATCCGCAGCTCCTGCCCCTCGGCAAGGGTCGCCCCCAGCCGCCGCTCACAGGCGTAGTTGGCGCGTCCCTTGATCGAAAGCGCGCGCAGCTCCGGATAGCCGAGCATGGCTGCGGCGGCCGGAATGTCCTTGGAGAGAAGCTGGTCCTGCAGGAGCTTGGTGCGCGTCGACACGACCACGGGCTCGCCGATACCGCCGGCAGCGCGCTCGATGGCAAACGGAATCGCCGCGGCCAGGTACGCCAATGACTTTCCCACACCCGTTCCGCCCTCGAGCAGGAGCCGCCCTCCGTCCGAGAGGACCTGCGCAAACTCCCGGGCCATTCGGACCTGCTGCTCGCGCACGCGGTAGCCCTCGAACCAACGCCGGCCCCGCGCTTCGTCCTCCAGGGCTGCGGCGATGGCATCCGGGTCGAAGGGCACTGCCTTCTCCGGGCTCTCGGCGACCTGCACGTACTGGGGCTCATCGACCGCGGCAGCGGGGGCCGGTCCGCCCCGAAGCAGTCGAATCCAGCTCGACTCCGGCGAGAAGCGCTCGAGCGCGTTGCGAGCTGTCGCGTAGCGCCGCGAGCCGGCGCGGGCACCCACCGCAGCGAGCGAGAGCACGCGCAAGGTATCGAGCGCATCGGAAAGCGCGCGGTGGCGCTCTTCGGTGTCGAGCAGATCGCGGGTAAAGGTCTCGAGCCGCAGGTCCGGGGCGTCGGGATGGGTGAGTGCGAGCAGATCCTGAGTATCGAGATAGGTCGAATCGCCGAGCTGTGGATCGACGAAGCGGGACAGAAAATGGCGTTCGAACTCCGCGTTGTGCGCCACCAGGGTGCGGCCCGCCAGGGCGACCGCCACCGGCTTGGCCACCTCCTGCACCGGCGGGGCGCCGGCCACATCCTCCGGCGTGATGCCGGTGAGTCGCTGCACCGCCCGGGGCAGCAATCCGCGCGGGCGCACCAGGCTCTCGAGAGTCACGATCGCGTCGCCACCGGGCTCGACGAGCACGGCCCCGAACTCGAGCAGTTCGGACTCGGGGTCCTGCGAAAGCCCCGTGGTCTCGAGGTCGACGACCGCCAGGGGACCCGTGGTCTCGAGAAAGACCTCGAGCGCCCCCAGATCCACCCCCAGATCCGCGGGCCGATGGTGCTCGACGCGCAGCGGTGAAGGTGCGCTAGGCGTAGATGGCGCCTTCTTTGAACATCCGGTCCTGTCGGATGATCACGTTCACGAGCGATGGTTTTCCGGAAGCCGCGGCACGCTCGAGCGCCGGACGAATCTCCTCGGGCCGCTCGACGAACTCTCCGTGGCCGCCCAGAGCCTCGACCACCTTGTCGTAGCGCGTGTAGGCAAGCTCCGTCGCGGCGAGCCGCTCCCAGCCGTAGATGCCGCCCTGGGGCCGCAGCATCTGCCCCCAGGCGGCGTCGTTTCCCAGCACGCCGACGATCGGCAGTCCGTGGCGCACGGCGGTGTCGAACTCGAAGCCGTTGAGCCCGAAAGAGCCGTCGCCGTAGACGATCACCACCCGGCGGTCGGGGTGCGCAACCTGCGTCGCCAGCGCAAAGGGCATGCCGACACCCAGGGTCCCAAGCGGCCCGGGATCCATCCAGGCGCCCTCCCCCTTCACGGGAATGATCTTCGCGGCGGTGGCCACGATATCGCCCCCGTCTCCGATCACGATCGGATCGCCGAGCGTCTCGAGCCAGTCGCGCACCTCGCGGCACATGCGCTGGGGATCGATCGGCACCTCGTCACTGTCGAGCGCTGCCTGCACCTTGGCCTCGGCCGCGTTCTCGACCTCGCGCAGCTCGTCGCGCCAGACCGACCAGTCGAGGGCGATGCCCTGATTCTTCATCTCCTCGAGCATCAGATCGAAGGTGCAGGCCAGGTTCCCGACCAGCGGCACATCGGCCTGCCGGTTCTGGCCGATCAGCGTCGCGTCCATGTCGAGCTGGATGATCTTCGCGTCCGCGGGAATCGACTGGCCAAAGCGCATGCGGAAGTCGAGCAGCGTCCCGGCCAACACGATGCAGTCGATCCGTTTCATGGCATCGCGCCGGGAGCGGTTCAGGAAGTCCGGCGAATCGTGTGGAACCGTGCCGCGCCCCATCCCGTTCGTATAGGTCGGGATGTGCGTCTCCTGAATGAAGCGGTTCAACTCGGCCGTGGCGCGAGACCATTTGACCGAAGTGCCGGCCATCAGCATGGGCCGCTCGGATTTCGTGAGGATCTCGATGGCGCGGCGCACCTCGTCCCGATCGGGTGAGAGGCGCGGCGGCTCGGTCCGGATACAGGGAATCGGCGCCGCCTCGGGCTCGGCCCCACCCATGAAGATATCCATCGGAATCTCGAGGTACGCGGGACCGGGCACGCCCGACACCGCGTGCCGGATCGCGAGCTCGATGTACTCCGGAATGCGGTGGGTCTGGTAGACGGCATCGGCGTATTTGGTGATGGGTCGCATCACGCCGACGTGATCCATTTCCTGGAGCGAGCCCCGGCGAAGGTTCTCGAACGGTCCCTGTCCGCCGATCACGAGGATCGGCGAGTTCGCGCGCCATGCGTTCGCAACGCCGGTGACGCCGTCGGTGACGCCCGGCCCCGCGGTGATCGCGGCAACACCGATGCCCCCCGGGTTGCAACGTGCCCAGGCATCGGCGGCGTGGACGGCCGCCTGCTCGTGGCGCACGTCGACGATGCGGATGCCCTCGTCGATGCAGCCGTCGTAGAGCGGCATGATGTGTCCGCCGCAGAGGGTGAAGATGCACTCGACGCCGGCCTCCTTGAGGGCCTTTGCCGCGAGTTTTCCGCCGTGAAGGGGGGGCATGACCAATAACCTCGGTACGCGGCGCGAGAAGAGCGCAGCCGCAAGGCAGACGCGCCGACGGTATCACCCGTCGCGCAGAGCGGTCAAATCATACGGCGGCTGGGATCAGGTATCCGTCTTGAAGTCACAGCGTCGGTTGTAACGCCACGCGCTCTCGTCGTGGCCCGCAACCGCGGGACGCGTCTCGCCGAAGCTCACCGTGCGCAGCCGGCTCGCGGGAACTCCGAGATCCACGAGGTAGCGCTTCGTGGCGTTGGCGCGGCGTTCACCGAGCGCGAGGTTGTATTCCTCGCTGCCGCGCTCGTCGGTATTGCCTTCCACGACCACCGTGCCCCAGTCCGCATGCTCCCGGATCGCATCGGCGTTCTCTTTCAGTTTCGAACCCGCGTCCGCGCTGATGTCGTAGCGGTTGAAGGCGAAATACACCGTCTCCAGCGAAACGGGCTTCCGGCTCCCCGATCCGGCCGAATCGGCCGCACCCTGGTCGAACTCACTGCCGGTCTGCGAGCTCGAATCGGACTTGCTGGTGCCCTTGGACTGGCAGCCGACCTGTGCGAACACGAGCATTCCGGCCGCAAGCACGGCCCAGCGCGCGATTCCAACACGCTTCATGGTGTCTCCCTTTTCGTGACGTGGTCGATCGACCCCTCGGGGGGGGATAGTAGTAGCCGCCCCGAGATTCGCCAGCAGTGCATGGAATGGCTCGGTGCCGCCCGAGCGCAGCGCAGATTTCAGTCGAAGGCGGCGGTCAGAGCCACCAGGCTCGACTCATCGAGGCTCGCCAGATCGGAATGCCACTCGCCGGGGGATCCGTCCGCTGTCAGGCTCTTGATGGAGGCTGCGAGGCACCGGGGCGGGAGAGCCGCCGTGAGCTGCCGGCCGAGCTCGGCAGCTTCGTCTCCGGGCTCGATGCCGAAGCGCAGCACCTGCCAGGACGTCCCTTCCCGCCCGATGACCAGGTCGAAGACCACTGCACACGGACCCTGGGGCTCGCCCACCTCCGCGACGTGGGCGCGCAGAATTGCCCCCCACGAAAGCAGGCCTTCCCGATGCCGCAACCCGTCGGCCTCCGGCCGTACGTCCACGAGGGGGCAGACCGCGTAGCGCGAACCCACCTCGTCGGGCGTCGGAAAGAGGGGAAGCGATTCTTCCACACCGATAGAATCGACTCACCAGCGGGACAGCTTGACACCAACCACGCCTCCACCCGATCCGATACCCTAGGGCCATGCAGCAGCAAGACGGTCCCCGGACCCCGTTCGAAGTCTTCTGCCACAACTGCCGCGTCACCTTCGCCGCGGGCACAAAGCACTGCATCCACTGCGGCGCGCGGCTGTCCGGGTCCCGGAACCGCCCCACCGTCGAGATGCCGCCCGATTCCAAGGAGTTCGAGATCAAGAGCGAACGCCCGAAGCGGTCGCTGCCGTTCTCGCCTATGACCCTGCTCTGGGTCATTCTGCTGCTGGGGGCCGGACTCCAGCGCGCCTGCCACCCCGGCTAACCCCCCGATCGGGCGATGCCTAGCACCCCAGGCGGTCGGCCAGCTCTGCGAGGGACGAGAGCGTCGCAAAGGAGCGGGGCGCCGGTCGCGGTGACTCGCCACACCCGTCCACGTCGATCCACGCGGCGTGTAGCCCAGCGTCCAGGGCACCCAGGACATCGCAAACGAAGTTGTCTCCAACCATCAGGCTGACGTCGGGGTCCACTCCGAGGACACGCGTCACGCTGCGATAGACCTCGGGCTCCGGCTTTCCGGCGCCGAACTCGCCCTCCACCTGGATGTGGTCGAACCAGTCCACGAGATCGAAGCGTTCCAGCTTTGCCCGCTGCGGGAGGCTGGCACCGTTGGTCACCAGAGCGAAATGCGCAAAGGCGCCACGCAGCCGGGCCAGAGCCTCGCCCACACCCGGAACCAGCCGCTGGCCCGCATCGCGCCGCCGCGTGTAGACGTGTGCGGCACGCCTTGCGAGATCGGCGTCCCCGATGCCGAGGCGCGCCAGCGCCGCACCGATGATTTCGCAGCGCGCCTCCACCAGGTCCAGGCGCCCGCGGCGCTCCCGCGCCGGATCCGACCAGAACCAGTTGGTCACGCTCGAGATCGCCGCCCGGAGATCCTCGGGCGAGAGCCCACCGCACTCGCCACAGGTGAATTCCACCGTGACGTTCCAGGCCGGGAGCAGGCCGCTGCGATCGTCGAGTATCGTATCGTCCAGGTCGAGCAGCAGCGCGCGAAGGTCCGCGACTCGGGGAAGCGCCATCGACGGAGGCTAGCCATGGGGAAAGACGCCAGCACCCTGGTACTGCTCCGTTTCTCGGGCGACATCCACATCAAGGCACGCGCCACACGTCACCAGTTCGTGCGACGCCTGCTCCAGAACCTCCAGGACGCTCTCACCTCCGAAGGCCTTCCCCCGCGCGTTCGCGCGTCGCACGACCGGATCTTCGTCGAGCTGCCCCCGGGCGCACGCATCGACCCCCTGGTCCGCGTCTTCGGCGTGCAATCGGCATCGATAGTCGAAGTGCGCTGTACCGACGAACTGGCTGGCATCGTTCGTGCGGGAACCGCCAACTTCGCCGAGCGCGTGCGCGGCCGCCGCTTCGCCGTGCGCGCGCGACGCGTGGGCAGGCGCGATCGCATCCGTGTCGATCCCCGCGACATCGAGCGCGAACTCGGCGCCGCGTTGCTTCCGGCGGCGGCCGGTGTCGACCTGGGGGCACCCGAGTTCACGGCCCGGGTGGAACTCATGGACGGGGAGGCCTTCCTCTTCGGCGAGCACACCGCGGCGAGCGGCGGCCTGCCGCTCGGCGTCGAGGGACGCGCCGTGACGCTGCTATCCGGCGGCTTCGACTCGGCCGTCGCATCCTGGCAGCTGCTGCGCCGCGGCGTGGCCCAGGACTACGTCTTCTGCAACCTCGGGGGCATCGCTCACGAACTCGGGGTGCTCCGGGTCGCCAAGGTCCTCGCAGACAACTGGCACTACGGGCAGCGGCCCAAACTTCTGTCCGTAGACTTCGAGGCCGTGGCGGCAGAACTCCGAGCGCGGACGACGAAGCGTTACTGGCAGGTGCTGCTCAAGCGCCTCATGCTGCGCGCCGCCGACCACATTGCGCGCCAGCGGCGCGCCAGCGCGATCATCACCGGCGAAGCGGTGGGTCAGGTCTCTTCCCAGACCCTTCAGAATCTCTCCGTCATCTCGCGCGCCACCGACCACATGATCCTGCGTCCCCTGGTCGGGGCGAACAAGGACGAGATCATCGATACGGCCCGACGCATCGAAACCTTCGAGCTCTCGAAGGTAGTGGGCGAGTATTGCGACCTGGTTCCGCACCGACCCGCGACGGCAGCGAGCTTCGACGCGATCGAGAGCGAGGAGGCGCGCATGGACCCGAAGGTGCTCGCCGCGTCCGTCGACCAATGCCATCACTTCGACCTGCGCGACCTGGGTGAAGAAGAACTCGAGATCCCCGAGTTGGAGGTGACACACCTGCCGGTGGACGCCACCGTCATCGACCTGCGCGGGCGGAACGAGTTCGACACCTGGCACCACGAGAAAGCAATGTGGCTCGAATTCCACCGGGCGTTGGCCGCCTACCCGAGTTTCGAACGCGACCGCAGCTACGTCCTCTACTGCGACTACGGCCTGATGAGCGCTCACCTGGCCGGTGTGATGCGCAAGGATGGATTCGATGCTTTCCATTTCCGCGGCGGCACGCGCGCCCTGCGCAGAGCAGAGGAAAGCTAAGACGGCAGGAGTTGTACGTGGACCTTTCGCTTCCGCGGGCCGTCGAACTCCATCAGGATGATCCGCTGCCAGGTTCCGAGCACGAGTTCTCCGTCGCGCACCGGGACGAGTTCCGAAGGTCCCAGCAGGGCCGCCTTGATGTGGGCGCTGGCGTTGTCGTCGATACGGTCGTGCAGCCACCCGTCGCGGTCCGGGATGGCGCGATCGAGTGCCACGGAGATGTCGGTGCCGATGTTCGGATCGTCCGTCTCGTTCACGACGACGGCGGCCGTGGAGTGCAGCACCATCACGTGGCACAGGCCCGATGCGAGTCCCGAGCGCCGCACGACGTCCCGCACCGCGTCCGTGAGGTCCCGGTGCTGCTCGGGGGCGGTCGTCTCGATGGCGACGGTCTCACTCGCGCGCACGGCCGAGACTAATAGCCCCGATCCCTGAGGAGCTCCTCCACGTAGGCCTCACGCTCGTCGGGCGGCAACCCCTCGAGCTCGTCCCAGGCCTCGCGGAGCTCCTCTTTACGCTCGGGGGAAAGAGCGCGGAAGCGCCGGGTGTTGTGGCGAATGCGCTTCTGCTCGCCATCGCCGAGCGCACGGAAATCGGCCAGGCGATCCCGCAGCTCCTGCTGCTCCTCCGGCGGGAGCTCCCGGAAGCGCGCGATCTGGCCCATGAGCACTTCGCGCTCCGTCTCGGGCAGGTCGGCGAGTTGCCGCCGCACGTTGCGCCGCTCTTCCGGAGAGAGCCTCCGAATGTTCCGGCGCAACGCTCGTCGCTGCTTGGAAGGCAGCTCGTCGATGTGTCGGCGCAGCCGCTCGCGCATCTCACGCCGTTCCTCGGGCATCGCGCGATGCAGGCGTTCCCGGGCGTGCTGCCGCCGCTCGTGCAGTTTACGGCGTTCGGCCGGTGTCGCGTCGTGCCAGCGCTCTCGCACGTGCCGCCGCATCTTCCGCCGCTCGTCGGGAGTGGCATTGCGCCAGCGCTCCCGGGCGTGGCGGCGCATTTCCCGGCGCTCGCGGGGTGAGGCGTCGCGGTAGCGTTCGCGCTGCGCTGCCCGGTGCTCGCGGCGGGTCTGTTGGGCGCCGCCGCGACGCGCATCGACGGAACCGCGCTGGCCGACGTCGTCGCTCACCGCTTCCACCGCGAACACGGGGTTCGCCAGGAGCGCGGCCGCGAGTACGACGGCGAGGGGGCGGCTCATCAGACGCCCTCCGGCGGACCGAGATCGACGAGCATCTCGAGCAACTCGAGGTTGGCGACAAGGCCCCTATCGTCGGATTCCGCGAGTTCCGCGACGGCGAGCAGCAGTGCGACGTCGTCCACATCCCGGTCCGCGAGGGCGGGCAATCGCTCGAACCCCGCCTCGTCGCGGCGCTTCGGAACCGGATCGACGGCCGCGAGTTCGACGCGCGGCTCGGCCAGCTCCGGCTCGAGAGCCAGCAGCGGCTCGGCCAGCTCGGGCACCGCAGCCAGCTGGGGCTCGGCCAGCTCCGGCTCGAGAGCCAGCCGCGGCTCGGCCAGCTCGGGCTCGAGAGCCAACCGGGGACTGCGCTGCGGCGGCTCGCCGGGAAGACCCAGAAAGACCGCCACCGCCACGACGGCTGCCGCCGCCAGGGCACCCGCGGCGCGCTGCCAGCGACGCGCGGGTGGCGGCGCCCGCCGGCGGCGCTGCACGACCGGCGCTCCGGTTGTTGCCAACCGCGCCGCCAACCGGCGCGAAAGATCCGCCGGCACCTCGGAAACGGGAATGTCGGCCAGCGCCCGGTCGACGCTGCCCAGCGCCTCGAGGCGCCCCGCGCAATGCGAGCAGGTCTCGACGTGAGCGCGCACCTCGGCCTCTCGCCCCTCGTCCAGCTCCGAGTCGATCAACGCCGAAAGATCCTCGTCGAAGGGCAGGCAATCCACCGGAATTTCGGGCACGGCTATCCCTCCTCCCCTGCCAGGCGCCGCGCCAGCGAGCTGCGGGCTCGGTGCACCAGGGACTTCACGGCCTTCTCGGTCACATCGAGCGCCTCCGCCACCTCGGCGTACGAAAGCCCCTCGACCGCGGCAAGGCAGAGCGCTGCGCGTTGCTTCTCGGGCAGCTCACCGAGTGCCCGTGCCGCGGCGGCACCCCGGCGGCGGGCGTCGACCACCGCTTCTGTGCCGGGCCCGGCGTCGGCGAGCAACGGCACGCCCTCCTCGTCGGCGCTGCGGTGCACCGCTCGGTGACGGGGACGACGCAGCTCGTTGAGCGCCAGGTTCGTCGCAATCCGGTAGAGCCACGTCGAAAAACGCGCATCCGGCCGGTAGCGCTCGCGAGCTTCGTGAACACGGATGAAGGCCTCCTGGACCAGTTCCTCGGCGACGGCCCGGTCGCGCAGCATGCGTTCGAGGTAGCGCAGCAGCGGACCGGACCAACGCCGAAAGAGCACGTCGAAGGCGGCAGCATCGCCCGCGCGCAGCGCCAGCATGAGCTGGACGTTCTCCTCGGGTGCGAGCAACACTGCCTCCGCCGAGCCTTCGAACCCTTCGGACGGCCCCGGGTTTCGGTCCCCCGGGGGCCGGTTGCTGTGCTGGCCGCTCAAACTCCCGCCGCCCGCAGCTTCTCCAAGAAGCGGAGCAGCGCGGTGTCGAAAGCTCCGCGGTCCTCGATGTTGACGATGTGCCCGGCGCCGGGGATCGTCACCACCTCCGCCTCGGGCAGCCGGGCCGCCATCACCTGGGCAGCCCGCTCGTAGGCAGCGTCCTGCTCGCCGCGCAGCACCAGGGCGGGGGCTGCGATCTCGCCCAGCCGATCGATCACCGGAGGCGCCAGCCCAGCGATCCGGCGGCCAAAATGGGCGAGTCCGTGGGACGTCTGGGCCGCGATGGCCGCCTGGGCCCGGCGGGCCGCCGGCAACTCGGGGCGCCGGCCGATCGTCATCTCGGTCGCCCGTTGCGCGAAAACCGCCGCGCCCTTTCGCTCGATGAAGCCCGCCGTGTGATCCACCGCTTCGGCCCACTGCGCCTGGGCCTTCGGGTTCTTGAAACCGGGACCCGAACCGGCGAGCACGAGTCCGAGCACCCGCTCCGGGTGAGCCAACGCGAAGTGGAGCGAGGCGAGCCCACCAAAGGAGAGCCCGGCCAGCACGGCACGCTCATCCGGGGCCGCCCAATCGAGCACACAGCCCAGATCCGACACCACGCGATCCATGCTGTAGGCGTCCGGATCCTCCGGAGCGTCGGAACGCCCGTGGCCCCGGTAGTCCCACAGCACGACCCGGTAGCCTCGGGGCACGAGGGTCTCGACCTGCTCACGCCAGTTCTCGTGGGTGGTATTGAGCGCGCAGGAGAAAACCACGGCGGGACCTTCCCCCGCCAGCTCCGCGTAGAGCGAGATGCCGTCTTCCGATCGGACCCGCGCCATCAAGCGTCGTCGCGAGCACAGCAGCACCGCGGGGTGCCGGGCACGGGCGTGAACTCCTTCGCCAGGTGCACGCCGTTTCTGCTCACCGCTTTCAACGGATCCGCAACACCAGGGGCGGCACGAGGGCCGGCGCGCCCTGAGCCAACGCCGCCGTCAGGGTCTGGAGGCGTTCGACCAGCGGCGACCAGCCGGGCGGGAGCGCCGCCCGGACGACCGAGCCCTGCAACACCTCGAGCACTTCCTCGGAGAGCGAGCGCGGTGCGGGGTGAGGGATCAGGGCGACGTCGGCGTCCTCGGCCAATCCGAGTTCGCGCTTCGCCACGCGCACCGCCGCGTGCAGACCGCCCAACTCGTCCACGAGACCGCGCTCGATGCCCTGTGCACCGGTCCAGACACGACCCCGGCCCACGGCGTCCACCCGCGCCGGCGAAAGGCCTCGGCCTTCGGAGACCCGTGTCACGAAGAGGTCGTAGACCTCCTGCACCTCCTGCTCGAGGCGCGCCCGGCCGGATGCCGTCAAGGGACGGCTCGACACGAGGATCTCGGCGTCGCGCCCGCGCGTCAGGCTCGCAACACCGATCCCGAGCTTGTCGAGCAGACCGCCGATCTGGGGCCGAATCATGTAGACCCCGATCGAACCGACGAGACTTCCGGCCGATGCGACCACCGCGTCCGCACCGGCCAGCACGTAGTAGCCGCCCGAAGCGGCCACGTTCGATACGGACGCCACCAGCGGCTTGCCCCGGCTCTTCGCGCGCTCGGCCGCGTGCCAGATGATTTCAGACGCCAGCGGCGATCCCCCGGGACTGTCCACCCGGAACACGATCGCGTCGATCGACGGGTCGTCCGCCGCGTCGATGAGCGCCCGGCTCACCGAGTCGGAGCTGAACCGTTGGCCCCCGGTCGGGCTCTGCAGCCCCTCTCCCATCACCACCGTTCCCGATCCGTAGACCAGTGCAAACTGGGCGACTGGGGCGAAGCCGACCTCTGCCGGATCGACCGCCTGATAGTCGCTGCCGTCGATTCGCACCTTGCCCAGCCGGGAAACGGCCCCCTCGAAACTATCCGTTCCGTCGACGAGGCCAAACGTTTCCAGTTCTTCGGCCGTGACCGGCGAGCTGTCGATCGCTTCGCGCACCGCCCGAGGTTCGAGCCCGCGCCCCTCTGCGATGCCAGTGACGAACTCCCCCCAGATCGAGTCGAGCAACGACTCCGCCATCTCTCGGTAGGCCGGGGACATCCCGGTCCCGGCCAACACCTCCACAGCGCTCTTGTACTCGCCGACGACCACCACTTCCGGGTCGACTCCCAGCTTCTCCCACAAGCCTCCGAAAAAGAAGAACTCCATGCCGAGACCGACGAGCGGACCCGAGGTTCCGGACGAAAGCAGGACCTCGTCCGCGGCGCTCGCCACGTAGTACTCGAGGTTCGCGCCGAGCGCGCCCGTCTCCAGCAGGGCAACGGTGCCCTTGCCTGCCGCGCGCAAGCCCGCGATGGCGTCGCGCAATTCCTGGGCCATGGCCCAGCCGATGTCGAGCCGGCGAATGCGCAGCGCCACACCGCTGATCCGGTCGTCGCGCTCCGCCTTCGCCAGCTCCGAGAGCACCGAAATGAACGGCTGGCGCTCCTCGCCGAATACACGCGCCAGAAAAGACGGTGCGGCGGCCTCGACGTAGGAACCCGACAGCTGAAGCGCGAGAACGCTGCCGCGCTGGACCTGAGGCCCCGCGGTCGGGAGCAGCCACCAGATGAGCAGGGCGGCCGTAGCGAAGAAGAAGATTCCACGGCGCAGAAACTTCATGGAATGCACTCCGGTCCGGGGAAGGTCTTGCCTCTAGGCTATCATCCCAGTCCCGATGGCGCGGGAGGTGTACATCGCAGGTGTTGGCCTGACCAAGGTCGACCTCACCGGGCACATCTTTGCGAGCGTCTTCGACCTCTTTGCCGAGGCCTACGGCCGCGCGCTCGAGGACTCGAACGTCCGGTCCTTCGGTGCGCTCCAGGTCGGCATCATGGACAGCGAGGAGTTCGAGAACCGCGCCAACATCGCCACGAAGGTCGCCGATCACCTCGGCCTGCGCGGAATTTCAGCCGTGCGCTCGGAGACCGCCTCCTCGACGGGCTCCGCCGCACTCCACGAGGCGTACTACAAGATCGCGTCCGGCGAGTTCGACAACGTGCTCGTGTTGGCGGGCGAGCGCATGAAGATGGTCACCACCGAGGTGGCCACGTCGATCATGTCGAAGACGGTGGACCCCGAGGAGCGCCGCTTCGGTTTCACCATGCCGGCGCTGATCGCGCTGGTGACGCAGGCCTGGTTCCGGGAGCGCGGGATCAGCGGCGACGGCGTGGCCGACGTACTGGCGCGGCTGATGAACCGGGCCCACGCATTCGGCTCCCGCAACCCGCTCGCCGCCTTCTACGACCGGCCCGAGCCCATCGAGAACTACTTCGACGCCAAGCGGAACCTGCCGGTCGCCACGCCGTTGATGCGCAAGGACTGCTCCCCGATCTGCGACGGCGCCGCCGCTCTGATCCTGACGGCGAGCCCCCAGGCGGTGCGGATCGCGGGGCTGGGTTCCGCTACCGAAAGTTCCTCCATCCTCGACCGCGAGCAGCTCACCGGGCTCGACGCCACGAGCCAGGCGGCGCGAATCGCCTACTGGCGCGCGGGCGTCCGCGACCCGCGGGCCCTCGAAAACGTGGTGGTGGAGGTGCACGATGCCTTCAACAGCCTGCTTCCCATCGGCCTCATCGACCTCGGGCTCGTCGACGCGGATGATGCAATCGAGATCTGCGTGGGCGACCCGCGAGGCGCGCCGCTGAATCCCTACGACAACCCGATCACCGGGCCGCGGGGTCGGCTTCCGACGAACCTCTCGGGGGGTCTCAAGGCGCGCGGACACCCGGTCGGCGGGACGGGCCTCTTCCAGATCGCAGAAAACTATCTCCAGATGACCGATCGCTTCCCCAACCGAGCCGCCCAGGTGCCGAGTGCGACCTTTGGCATCAGCAACTCGATCGGCGGACCGGGCAACAACAACTACGTGACGCTGCTCGAAGCGGCCGGAAGCCGCAGGCCCAGAGAAGCCGTGCCCGCGCCCCAGCTGCAATTCGAATCGCGCGAGCGTCGACCCGAGCGGGCCGCGACGGACGATCTGCACGGCGCCAGCGCCGTCGTCGAAGGCGCGACGACAATCCACGTGACGTCGGGCGGCGGGCCGCCGCTCCACGTGGCATTGCTTCGCATCGACGGCCGACGCGTCTTCGCACGGCTGGAGCGGGCGCCCCGGGACGAGGCGCCGCCCGAGGAGATCCTCGCCGGCGCCACCGTGAAGTTCCTGGTCAAGGACGACGGCGACCAGTACTTCCAGATTCCACCCAGCAGGAGCCTCGACCTGGCCGGTCTGGTGCAGTCGATCCGGCGCCGCGTCGGCTCCTGAATCGCACCCGGCGCCGTGTGTATGATCGGCCAGTGGAGATTCGTCCCTTCCGCCGCGCCGACGCAGCCCCGGTCGCCGAGCTCTCCGCCTTCTGTGCCCGCGGCGAGACCGACTTCGTGCTCAATCCGTACTGGCTGACCGAGGCGGAACTCTTCGCCGAGTACGAGCGCTTCCAGATCGCACCCGAAGATCACCTGCTCGTAGCGGCCGGGAACAACGGAGAAATTCTCGGTCTGGCGGGCTTCCTGCGCCGGCCCGGGGCGCGCGAAGCAGGCATGTGCTGTCCGATCGTGGCGCGCAGCGCACGGGGCAAGGGCGTGGGCGGCCAACTGCTGCGCGCAGCACGCCGCCATGGGCGCGAGCGGTTGGGCGTGCGACTCGCGACCGCGGGCATCGGCACGCGCAACCGCGCCGGTTACTCGCTGCTCACCAGCCTCGGGTTCAGACCGGTTCGACAGCACTTCCTGATGCGCTGCGACGCAACATCTCCGCTGCCCCGCTTCGACGCAGCATCGCTGGAGATGGCGAGGCCCGAACACGCCGACGCAATCCTCGACATCTACACGGCCTGCGGCTTCGAGCGCCGTGACCGCGAGTCGATGCGCGACACGCTCGGAGACGGCCGCCACGCCCATTCGGTTGCCATCCAGAGCGGTGCCGTGGTCGCATTTGTGGAACTCGAGACCCACTGGCCGAGCCGCGTCTGGGTTTCCTACGTGGGCGTCGCCCAGGCGGCCCGTGACAAGGGACTCGGAACCGCACTGGTCACCTGGTCGATCGCGCGGAAGTTCGAGGCCGGCGCAGATTCAGCCCTCCTGCTGCTTTCCCCCGCGAACCGCACGGCCCTGCGCGCCTACGAGAAAAGCGGCTTCCGAAGGCACCGCTTGGTCGATGTGCTCGAAGAGTCTTTCTAGACGGGGTTTCGCATCGGCGCCACCCGCGCGGTAGCCTGTGGTGAATGGCCAAGCTGGATCGAGAGGCTCTTGAAGCGCGCTCCGTACGACTGCGCGAACTCATCGACGAGAACCCCGATGACAAGACGCTCTGGTTCGGACTCGGCCAGGCCCTCCTCCGGCTCTCGGAGCCGGGCGATGCAGTCGATGCATTCCGAAACGCGACGCAGCTCGACGCAAACTACACGGCGGCCTTCCGCGATCTGGGCCGTGCGCTGCTCGAAAGCGGTGACCCGTGCGAAGCGGCTCGCGTATTTGCACACGCGATTGCGCTGGCGGAAAAGACCGGTGACCTCCAGACAGGCCGCGAGATCCACGTATTCCTGCGGCGCGCCGAGCAGGCCAGCGCTACCCGCAAAGGCCTGTAGTCCGGTGGACGCCCGCACTCTCTAGCGCGAAGCGTTCCAGAACTTCGCATCCGGGTACATCGACGACGCGATCGCCGGTTGCCGCAGAACCATCGACACGGATCCCGATTGCGCACTCACGTGGAATGGGCTCTCCAGCGCCCATCGGAGCAAGGACGATCTCGGCCCAGCGATCGAGGCCGCACTCCGTCTCGTAGAACTCGAGCCCGAGGACCCGCTCTCGCACGCGAACCTCTCCATCCAATCTGCCAGCAGAAGGGCCTGCTTCCCGAAACCGAGGCTGCGGCCAGCCAGCTCCAGGCGGAAGCCGGACACCCAATGAGCGTTTTTCATCGCCCGTTCTCGCCGGCTGGCTTCACGCCTCACGCCGCTTCGAACGCGCTGAGAAAGTCGGCCGGCTCCGCACTCTCCGCCGACACCTCCTCGAAGCGGATCTGGGAGGCGTGGAGCATGTGGCGCGCAGCGGCCCTGGCGATGCCGGGGGGGGCATAGGTCCGATCGCCGAGTAGCGGGTGACCCAGGTGGGCCATCACCGCGCGAATCTGGTGCAGGAACCCGGTGACGGGCCGCACTTCCACCAGGCTGACCGCGCCGCGCGTCTCGAGCAGTCGCCAACTCATCTCCACGTCGCGCACACCGCGGGCCCGCGCTCGCTCGCTCTCGGGAACCACTCGCACCCGGGCGGGCCGGTGGCGCGCCACCACGAGGCCCAGAGAGATCGATCCCCGGGGCTCGATCGGACCCGCAACCAGCGCGCGGTAGCGCTTGTCGATCCGGTGCTCGGCGAAGGCTTGCCGGAGCCGGTGCCAGCTGTCCTCGGCGGTCGCCAGCAACAACACTCCCGATGTTTCGACATCGAGCCGGTGGACCACCCCGCTGCGCAATCCGCCCTCGCCCACCCCCTGAATCTCCGGGTGCCGGGCGAGGGCCGCACCGAGCACCGTGCCGCCCTCATCCTCGTGCAGGGGGTGCACCGGCTCGCCCGCGCGCTTGTCGATGGCCAGCCAGCCCGGACCGTCGGCCAGAACGACCAGGGGCGCATCCGCTTCCGCCGACGCCCGCGCTTCCCGAGGCCGGCGGAAGGGCGCCACCTCGACTTCGGTTCCGGCGGCCAGGCCGACGCCCTTGCGGCTCTCCGAGGCGCGTCCGCCGTCCACCCGCACGGCACCGCGGGCCAGCAGCCGGCGCGCCTGCGCCCGGCTCAGCTTCAGACGCTCCGCGAGAAAGAGGTCGAGCCGCCGGCCGGCCTCGCCCATTTCGACCCGGAAACGCCGCGGGACATCGGCCGGTTCCGCCATGACGCGGTAAGTTCGGTCTTCCATGGCACGGCGCAAGACCGATCCCACGCACATCGAGTTGATGGACACGACGTTGCGAGACGGGGAGCAGACCCCGGAGGTGGCGTACACGCCCCCCGAGAAGCTCCAACTCGCCCGGCTGCTACTGCTCGAGGTGGGGGTCGACCGCATTGAAATCGCCTCTACCCGCGTGTCCGCCGGGGAGCAGGAGGCGGCCCGGCTCATCACGGACTGGGCACGCCGCAGGCGGCTGCTCTCCCGCATCGAGATCCTGGGCTATTGCGACGGGCGGGCCTCGGTCGACTGGATCCGCGACAGCGGCGGCAAGGTGCTGAACCTCCTCACCAAAGGGTCCGAGGCCCATTGCCGCACCCAACTCCGCATGACGCCGGAGCGCCATCGCAACGCTGTCGCCGAGACGGTGCGTGCGGCCCACAAGAAGCGTCTCGGGGTGAACGCCTACCTCGAAGACTGGTCGGCTGGCGTCCGAGATTCGTTCGACTACGTCTTCGCCCTGACCCGACTTCTGATCGACCTGGGGGTCAAACGTATCTACCTGCCGGACACGCTGGGCAACTTCTCGCCCGATGACGTGACGCGCTGGGTGGGGCTCATGGTCGAGACCTGGCCCGATGGCATCTTCGAGTTCCACGGTCACAACGACTACGGGCTGGCCACCGCAAACGGCCTGGCCGCCGTGCGCGCCGGTGCGCGCGGCCTGCACACCAGTGTGAACGGAATGGGAGAGCGGACGGGGAATACCCGGCTGGCGGAGACGGTGGCCGCGGTCCACGACCACTCGCCCTACCGCACTGCCGTGAACGAGAACAGCCTGGCCGGGATCTCGCGCATGGTCGAGACGCTCTCCGGAAAGGACCTGGCGGCGAATACCCCCATCGTCGGCCGGGACGTCTTCACCCACGCAGCGGGCATACACGCAGACGGCGATCTCAAGGGCGAGCTCTACACCACCCGGCTCGCGCCCCAGCGTTTCGGCCAGAAACGGCGCTTCGCGCTGGGGAAGCTCTCTGGAAAAGCCTCGCTCGACGCAAACCTGAAGACTCTCGGCATCGACCTCACCTCTCAGGAGCGCGCGCTGGTGCTCCAACGCGTAATCGAACTCGGCGACAAAAAGCACACGGTCACCACCCAGGACCTTCCGTACTTGATCGCCGACGTACTGAAGTCTCCCGAGCGGCGCCCCGTGCGCGTCCTCTCCTACGACGTGCGCGTCGGAACCGACCGCGCGCCCGAGGCTGAGGTGGTGCTGGCGCTGCGCAACCGGCGGTCGCGCGCGACCAGCACGGGGGACGGCGGCTACGACGCCTTCATGAACGCGCTGAAGAAAGCGGCCAAACGGCTTGATCTCGAGGTGCCGCGCCTGGCCGACTTCCGCGTCCGCATCCCGCCGGGCGGACGCACCGGCGCGTTGGTGGAAACGGTGATCACCTGGCATCCGGACGGAGGCGAAGAGGCGGCCTTCTCGACTCTCGGCGTCGACTCCGACCAGCTCGCAGCGGCGGTGATCGCCACGGAGAAAATGCTGAATGCGGTCGCTCCTCCCGCGCCCAAACAGCGGGCCGCGAAGCGCGGCCGCAAGCGTCCCAGGGCCTCGTCCCGCACCTGACCAGCAGACGCCGGGACTGCTGTATCCTCGAAGGGTGCCCGTTTCGAAGCGGTTGGCAGCCTTCGCATTGCTCGGGCTCGCGGCCTGCGCCTCGAGCCCCGAGGCGGACCCGCGCTACCGACCCGCGGAGAGCGTGCTCGAGGTGATCGCCGTCCTTCGACGGCACGTGCCGGACGATACCTACCGCTTCGAGCCGGCCCAGGACTTCACGGGACGCAACGTCTACCGCAGCACACTCTTGCGCCTCGAGAGCATGGAACGCATCCACACCGAATCGCTCCGCGCCTCCCAGATGGACGGCGTGGTCAGCTTCGCCAAGGCCCGCGCCCTCGAACGGATCCGCGCCTACGACCTCGCCGCGGAGGCCTACCTGCTGTCGGCGGAACTCGACGCAGCGCTCGCCAGCGAGGCCCGGCCGAGCGCGGACACGTGCCGCGCCCTCCACGAAGCCACGGCCCTCGCGGTCGGCCTCGACGACCTCGCCGAGCAGTCCGGCATACCGTCGGACGCGGACAGTGTGCTGGCCCGCTACGAAGAACGTTCGCGGCGGCTGGAGGAGCTGCGGCGCGTGACCCAGGGCACTCACTACGAGTACGTCACGCGCGAGGAGATCGAGCGCACCGATGTTGCGCGAGCCGAATACTTCGTCGCGCTGCGACAGATCCTGCCGCAGGGCGATGTGCGCGCCGCCTCAGAACTCGAGCGCCTCGTAACCCGCCACCGCGACAGCAAATACGCTAACCGCCACGTGCTCGAGCTGGCACAGCTCTACGAGGGCATCGCGGTGGAATACGTGGATGCCCACCCGCCCGAGAGCCTCTCCTTCGACCCGGTGCGCTTCCAGGAACTCATCGACTCGACCTCGCGCTTCTACGAGGTGGTGGCCGGCCAGGACGGCAGGCCGGAAAAACTCGAGGCATCACGGCGCCTCGAGGCTTTCCTGGCCTTTGCACTCAGAGTGGACCGTGACCGCTTCACGCGCTGATCTGCTGCTCACCGCGCTGTTAGCGGCGACACTCTGTGCCTGCCAGGGGCCCGGAGGGGCCCCCCCGAATTCGGCGTTCCGCCCCGCAGTGACCACCCGCGTTCCGCCACCCGACGCGGCAGACCGCACGGCAGCCGAGTTGGCACGCGCCGCGCTCATCGGCAACCGGGAAGATGCGGAGCGCGCACTGCGGCGGATGAATGCAATCGAGACGGTGCTCGACGCCACCGAAGAAGCGCCGACCGGGATGCTCGGCGTTTCGATCGATCTGAGGAATACCACGGTCGACGAAGAGCGCGACTACCGGCGCGCCACCGACGTGCTCCTGGCCCGGGACGATCTCGACCCGCTGCTGCGCGCCCGGCTCGAACAATTCCAGGCAACAGACCCGCTCGACCTGGCAGAAAAACGAGCTCGTGAATCGCTGATGATCGAGTTGGCGCGCGCCTTCAACGCCTTCGCCGAACCGGTCGGGAAGTCCGTGATGACGGCGCAGATGGCCCCCTACCGCCTGGGACAGTCCCTGGTCCAGTACGCGGTGCAGGTCTACACCCGCGAGCCCATCTCGCTCCAGCGCCGCCAAGCCCTGGTGCACTGGAAGGAGTTTCTGGCGCGCCACCCGGAGGCGCCCGAAACCTCGTACGTCGAGCCGGAAGTGCACGCAACTCATCACCGCCTGCTGCTCACTCACCGCGACCGCGCGCTGCGCGTTGCCGAGAAGGCGCTCGCATTCGACAAGATCCGCCTGGCACTGGTCTACGCGGACCGCGCGCTGCGCTGGGTGCCGGAGGACCAGCGCGCGTCGGATCTGCGCGACGAGGCGGCGGCCCGGCTGATCGAGATCCGCGAGTGGCAGCGACGCAGTGTCAACGCCACGCAAGAGGACCCGGCCCGCGAGCAGCCGGCCGAGGTGCGCGCACTGGCCCTGGCGCTTCTGCTCCCCGGACGCGACGCGGCCGATGCCAACGCACGTCTGCGCGAAGTGAACCCCAACGGTCCACTTGCCGACGAGGCCCTCTACGTCGACGCGATGCTGCTCGGCGAGGCCGGTGAGACACAGCAGATGTGGGAACGCATCGAGGACCTCGCGGAGCGCGACGACGCAACCTCGAATATGCAACGGCACGCCGAGGCCCTCGTCGCCAACCCCCAACTCAACACCTGGGGGGCCTTCCGCGCTGCACGCCGACACAATCGCTGGACCCGTTTCAAGTGGGTCTTGCTCGGGCCTTTCTTCGCCGGCATCCCGGACCGAGGGCTGCCGGGCCCGCTCGAGTGGATCTTCGACGTGCCGACCCTGGTCGAGCACCTGGGTGGAACGCCGATGCGTCTGATCAACCTGCCCTGGGCGAAAGCGCTGCCCTCGGCCCGCGTCGCTGCGACGGCTGCCCGCCGTCACCTGGAACGCGAGCCCCGCGGCCCCCGTGCCGACGCTGCGCGGAGCTGGCTCGAACGCTACGAGAAGAAGCGCGGCAACTGGATTGCAACACTGCGGCTCGTCGAGGACAGCCCGAACCCGGACCTCGAAGAGGTGGCCGAGCTGCGGGAACTCGCCGCGGCGCAGTACCTCGAGACTGCCATCCGCGAGCCGAACTTCGCGCTGCGACTGGGACTGTACAAGCAGATCGGCCAGATCTACCCGGGCTCAACCGCCGCCAGGACAGCGGGGAAACTGGCCCGCGAGGAGGCGAACGAGGTCACCGTACAGGCCATCCGACTCTCGCGGGGCTTCCTGGAAGAGAACCCGGAGATTGCGGGACCGCGCGGCCTCGGACTGCTGCCCGAATTGCTCGACAACGACTCCACCAACGCCGAACTCCACCCGGAGGGCGTCACGCTGGTGGGTGCTCAAACCATACGTGTGAGCTACGTCGGACCGGACGGCGACGAGGAAAGCCCGCCGAAAAACAAATTCGAATCAGTGGACGCGGACCATCTGGCGCGCATCATCTCGCTGGTCGAGGAGACCTCCTACCGAAACATGCTGCTGGATCCACTCGATGAGGTCGGCGTGGACGCGCGGCGGGACCACTACTTCGAACGCGTGCGCCTCGGACTCACCGACGGCGACAAGCTGCGGCCTGGCGCCATCTCACAATACACCTACAAGGGCGTGCGGGAGCGATACGGCATGGTGCGCCACCGCGAATCGATCCTGCCCTTCGACCTCGTCTTCCAGGGATCGCTCTCAACGCTCTCCCTCGGCGCCTTCCCGCGCATGCGAAAGCCGCGGGAAACGCCCGACGCGTTTCTGTACCGCTAGATCCCCGCGACCCTCACGGGTCCGGATCGGCCCCAGCTTCCTCGAGCAGCGTGACCGGGTGGACGACGCGCGCGGGCAAGCCTCGGCTGAGGACCCCGGCGCGGAGCTGGATCAGGCAGCCCGGGTTTCCGGTTGCAATCACATCGGGCGCCGCAGCCTCCAGAGCGTCGAGCTTCCGGTCGCGTACGACCCCCGACATACGCGGCTTGGTCAAGTTGTAGGTGCCCGCGGCTCCACAGCAGGCCGAAGCCTCGGCGTGCTCGAGCAGCGTGAGGCCGGGGATCTGCTGCAGTAGTCGGCGCGGCGCTTCGGAAACACGCTGGCCGTGAACGAGATGACAGGGATCGTCGTAGCAAACGCGAGCATCGAGGCGGCCCAGCGGCTCCCGCAACCCGACTTCGTCGAGAAACTCACAGACGTCGCGAATGCGTCCGGCCAGGTCATCACCCTCCGCACCGATCCGATTCGGGAGCTCGCGCAACTCGGCACCGCAGCCAGCGGAGTTGACGATCACCGCAGCGACATCGCCGAAGACTCCCGCATTCGCGCGGCCCAGCCGCCCAGCGAACGTCTCGTCTCCCGCGTGGGCATGGAGGGCACCGCAACAGCCCTGCCCCTGCGGTACGACGACATCGAAGCCATTGCGCGTGAGAACGCGTGCAGTCGACGCGTTGACGTCTGCGTAGAACTCCGACATCACGCAGCCCGTAAAGAGCCCCACCGTGCCGCGGCGGCTCCCCTTCGCCGAAATCCTTTCGGGCAAGGCGCGGCGTTGCCGACGCGGTGGGACGGGCGGAAGCAGCGAGAACAGCTCTTCGAAGCGCTCCGGCAAGAGTCGCCGCAGCAAGCGGTCGAGCCGCACGCCCTGGAACGCGCGCAGCGCGTCGAAGAGTGCGCGCAGGCGCCGCGGCCGCGCCACCACCGAGCGCAACATGAAGCGCTCGAGCCGCGCCGGCAGATCTCGACGCAGGCCCGCGGCGGCCACATCCGCCCGCACCAGCTCGAGCATCCTGCCGAACTGAACACCCGAGGGACAGGCGGTCTCGCAGGCGCGGCATCCGAGACACAGGCCCGCCTCTTCGGCAACCGCCTCCAACGCGAGGCGCCCCTCGGACGCGTTGCGGAAGAGATAGATCCGTCCGCGCGGCGAGGACTGCTCGCAGCCGGTAGCACGGTAGGTGGGGCAGCTGGAAAGACACAGGCCGCAGTGCACGCAGTCGAGGGAATACCGAAGGATCTCGCCCGCGTGCTCCATCACAGTCGCCCCGCAAAGCGGCCCGGGTTCAGGATGCCCTGAGGATCGAAGCGCTGCTTGAGCGCCAGGGCGATCGCGAACTCGGAGCCGGGCGGGCCAAAGACATCGCGATCCCGCTTTGCTGTTGGAGGGCCGTGCTCGAGCAACGCCGCGCCCTCACCCACCCGCGCGGCCTCCGCGGCCGCTTCGAAGGCCGCCGCCGGATCCACCCCGTCGAAGAACGCGTAGACAACCGAGCGACCCGGCTGCGCCTGGATCCCTGCGCCCGCAGCGCGCAGGCACATCGCGACGGCCCCGAGGTGCGACGCCAGCGTGCTCACCCGGAAGCGGAGCCCCGATGGACCGGGCCGGCTGCCCTGTGCCACGCGCACCGCGTCGATGGCCTTCGCGGGCGCGTCGCCGGCGCCGAACTCGTTTCCGAGCCGCTCCGCCTCGCGGTCTACCACCGAAGCGTCGCCGGCGAACTCCACCACCAGACGGAACGCTTCGCCCGACCGGGGGGCGGCAAGCTCCAGCGCCACAGCCCGGCTCGCCGGGCTGCGCGCGGCTGCCAGCGCCGCCGGGACGCCCTCGACAATGCCTTCGCCCACCAACTCGAGACTGCGCACCGCCTGGGGACGCGGGCGCAGGCGCAGCCACGCCGACTCGATCACGCCGAGCGACCCGAGGCTCCCGGTGTACACCTTGCAGAGGTCGTAGCCCGTCACGTTCTTGACGACGCGGCCACCACAGCGCGTGCGCACACCCGAGGCCAACACCACTCCGAGACCGAGCACCACATCGCGGGGCGCTCCGTAGCCCAGGGCCCGCGGCCCCGCAGCCGCCGCGGCCACGACCCCACCCAACGTCGGCTGCGCACCCGTTGCGTCCAGGGGGAGCTCCCAGCCCTCGGTCGCGAGCTCATCTCGTATGAGGCCGAGAGACGTGCCCGCCCCCACATGGCAGACACCCTCCCCCGGGTCGAAGTCGTCGACGCCGGCGAGCTTCGAAACGTCGAGCAATAGCGCGGCATCCCGCGGTGGATTTCCGAGTGAGAGCCGGCTTCCATTGCCAGTGACAACGACCGATACGTCCGCGGCAGAAAGCGCGGCCAGCGTGCGGGCGAGCGAGTCGGCGTCCGCCGGTCGCAACGAGCGCTCGAACCCGATACCGTCGACGAGGCGCGGCTCGTGCTCCATCAGATCTCCCGCCACGTCGGCCAGTGACCGGAGGGTATCGGGAGCGACCCTCGCAGCCATCACAGCGGCACGCGCTCGTAACCGCGCGCCTTCGGATTGGCCTCGGTACAAAAGCGCGTGGTCGGGAACATCTTTCCCGGATTGCAGACGCCATCGGGATTGAAGGCCGCGCGCAGGCGCTTCATCGGGTCGAGATCCGCCTCACCAAAGACGAGGCCGATGAATTCCCGCTTCTCCGATCCAATCCCGTGCTCTCCCGTGATCACACCCCCGGCGTCGACACAGACACGCAAGATCTCTTCGCCCGCCGCCATGACCCGCTCGAGCTCGTCCTGATTGCGGCGGTCGAAGCAGATGTTCGGGTGGAGGTTGCCATCGCCCGCGTGGAAGACGTTCGCGAGCTTCAGGCCGTACCGGTCTCCGATCGAGCAGACGCGCTCGAGCACCTCGGGCAGGCGCGCGCGCGGCACCACTGCATCGTGGACGTAGAGGTCCGGCGCCAGACGCCCCATGGCGCCAAAAGCACCCTTGCGTGCGCGCCAGAAGCGCTGACGCTCCGCTTCGTCCGTCGCCAGTTCGACACGAGTCGCGCCGGCGCGTCCGGCGAGATCGCGCACGCGCTCGACCTGGGCATCGAGCGCGCAGGCGGGCCCATCCAACTCGACGATGAGAACGGCTCCCGCATCCCGGGGCAGCCCGGCCGCGTAGACCGAGTCCTCGACAGCGGCGATAGTGCGCTGATCCACGACCTCGAGCGCCGCCGGCAAGAGACCGCTCTCGACGATCGACCCCACGGCACGACACGAAGACACGACGTCCGGAAAGATCGCGAGCAGTGTCTCGACGCTCTCGGGAGCCGGCGTGAGCTGCACGGTGGCCGCCGTCACGATACCCAGTGTGCCCTCGCTGCCCACCACCGCTCCCACCAGGTCGTACCCGTGCGCGACGCCCGTCGGCGAGCCCAACTGCACGACTTCGCCATCGGGCAAGACGAGTTCCAATGCAAGCACGTGGTTCGTGGTGGTACCGTGCTTCAGCGTGTGGGGACCACCCGAGTTCTCGGCGATGTTCCCGCCCAACGTGCACACGAGCTGACTCGACGGATCGGGCGCGTAGTAGAGACCCAGATGCTCGACCGCTCGGGTGAGGTCGAGGTTCACGACGCCGGGCTCCACCACCGCGGTGCGGTTCTCGGTGTCCACCGCGCGAATGCGGTCGAGCCGGGAGCATTCGATCACCACCCCGCCGTCGCGCGCCGTGGCCCCGCCCGAGAGTCCGGTACCCGCCCCCCGCGGCACGAACGAAACTCCGGCAATGCGGCAGGCCTTCACCACAGCCACCACCTCGTCGCGACAGGCCGGAAGCACGACCGCCCCGGGGCGGCTCGGATCCAACGTCAACCCATCGCACTCGTAGACGAGCAACTGCTCGTCCCGCGTCAGACACGCCTCGTCACCGACGATCGCGCGCAACTCTTCCGCGAGCATGCCGAGATTGTAACGGGGAGCGCTCGAGAGCGGGCTACGCGAGTCCGAGGCGCTCGAGGTCCTCCTCGGAAAGTCCGAGGTGGTGTCCGATCTCGTGACGCACCGTCGTCTGGATCTGCTCGATCAGGTCGTTGCGGTCGCGACAGATCTTCTCGAGATTGCGCTTGAACAGCACGACCCGCGTGATGTCCTCGTCCTGGGCCGAGACGCTGGCCACGGTTCGGGGCGTCCCGATGTAGACCCCGAGAATCTGGGGAGAGACGTTCTCACCGGAGAGGACGTCCGGAGAGGGCCAGTCCTCCACCAGGATCGGCAGGCCATCCACGTAGTTCCGGATCGAGCGGGGGAGGTTCTCGAAGGCCTCGGCGGCGGCCTGGCGGAAGAACTTCTCGTCCACCGCGACGGGCAGCAGATAGCGATCGGGGTCGAGCGCGTTCGCCCGGACAAAGGCTTCGCTGGCCTCCTCCTCCGCATGGAGCCGTTCGAGCACGAGCGCCAAGTGGTAGACGGCGTGTCCCGCCTCCGGGTCCATGGCGGCGGCCGCTTCCAGGAACCGGCGCGCCTCCTCGAAGCGGCCGAGTTCGAACAGAAGCTGGCCCTCGAAAGAGCGGTAGATTCCGACATCGCCGGTCGTCTTCAGCGCACGGCGCACGAGGAAGAGCGCTCCCTCCAGGTCGTCCAGGTAGAAGACCGCCTTGGCCTTGAGGTAATAGACCTCGCCCTCGGACGCGCGGTCGAGCCGCGGAAGCTCCGTGCGGCCGGCGAGCAGCTCGTCGCAAAGCGCCACGGCCTGCTCGAATTCCGAGAGATCCTCCACCAGCAGCTCGGCGCGATTCAGGTGCGCGGTCACGAACTTGGGATCCGCTCGGATCGCGAGCTCGAACTCGTGCACCGACTCGTCGACCTTGCCCTCGTCCCAGAGGATCTCGCCCCGGCCGTTGTGCGCCTCCGCCCCGTCTGGCTGCGCGCGCAACGCCTCATCGAGCCACGCCAGCGCCTCCTCGGTGCGCCCACCGTGAGAGGCCTCCATCGCGTGGTCGAGGCAATCCCAGTATCGATCGTTGTTTGCCATATCTGCACAGTTGCGAAGGGCCGAAGCGGCAGCTCCGGCCCTCGCAACCTCAGAATAGCATGAAGAAACCGGAGGAAGGCGCGCGAAACCCCGTCGAAGTGTCCCCGCAACCACCTGAATCAAAAGAAACTTTTGCTAATTTTCGGACTCTCTGGAGAGGCTCTGGCAATCCGCAGCTCAGCCGCGCAAACCCCTGTTCTGGCATCACTTCGCCTCGGTTCCCGGGCTCAGGATGCGGTGGCAGTGGGTGCAGGGGATGAGGCGCTCCATGCGGAGCATTTCGACGTGGAGCTGAGCCGGGATCTTCGTGCGGCAGCCCTGACAGGTCCCGTCGCGCACCTCCGCAACCGCCGGCCTCCGACTGCTGGCGATGCGCTGGTACTGTGCAAGCATTTCGCTCGGCACGCACCCACAGAGTTCCTCGCGCGTACCGTGCTGCTGTGAAAGCTGCTCTCCGATCTCCTTCTCGCGCGCGTCCAACTCGCTCTCGGTGGTACTGGCGCGTGCAAACAGGAGCTTCGCGTCTCTTTCGGCGCGATCCTGCTCGCCGGTCGCCGTCTCGATGCGTTCCATGGCTTCGAGAATATTCGTCTCCGCCACTGAGATCGCCGTTCGAGCCTCTTCCATCTCGCGCAACAGCACGGTATAGGCGTCGTTGCTCTTGATCTGGAACTGCTGAGCCTCGAGCTTGCCGAGCAGCGCCTCCTTGTCCTCGAGCTCGCTCTCCGCCGTGCGCTGCTGCATCTCGGCCGCCCGCACCGCTTCCCCCGCGTCGGTGACCCGCACCTCGGCGGATTCCCGCTCCGTCGCCAGCCCGACTCGCCGCTCGGGTAAACTCGCGAGTTCCGTCTCGCAGGCCTTGAGCTCATCGTCGATCTGCTGAAGATCGATCAGCTGCTGTAGGCCCTCGAGCACCGGCACCTCCGTCGGGATGCCATTCTAGACCAAATGCAGGAAGCGGCTCGCGGGCCCGGTCTTGCGCCTGCGGGCCGCGCGCTGTGGGACTCGCCCGGACGGGTGCACAACGCCTCTTGACCCGGGTGTGCAGCTGGGCGAAAACGACAGGCAGTGGCCCAAGAAACCCAGAAAACCGCCCCTGGTCCCTGCGCCGGGATTCGTGTCCTCGACTTCTCGACGGTGATCTCGGGTCCGATCTGCACCCAGGCACTCGGCGACCTCGGCGCCGACGTCGTCAAGGTGGAGCCGCCGACCGGAGACCCCTGCCGCCATTCCGGCGCTCCGTTTCGCGAGCCCGGGTTCTCGGGCTTCCTGTCCCAGTTCAACCGCAACAAGCGCAGCATCGTGCTCGACCTCGCGCAAGAGGAGGCACGCTCGGTCGCGGCGCGTCTCGCCGAGCACGCGGACGTGCTCGTCGAAAATTTTCGCCCGGGCGTGGCACAGCGCCTCGGTATCGGCTGGGAAGCGCTTTCCGCACGCAATCCCCGGCTCGTCTACGTCTCGATCAACGGCTTCGGACCCGACGGTCCCTACGCAGCGCTTCCAGCCTACGACCACGTGATCCAGGCGCTCGGCGGCATGATGCCCACCCAGGGCGGCAACGACCCGCCGCGGCTCGTCCTGAGCAGCGTGGCGGACAAGTCGTCCGGACTCATTGCCCTGTCCGGGATCCTCGCCGCGCTGCTCGTCCGAGAGCGCGACGGCCGCGGCCAGCAGGTGCAGGTCCCCATGCTCGACGCCTTCGCCTCGTTCAACCTGCCCGACGCGATGATGTCGCGCAGCTATCCCGACCTCACGACCGACGCACCCGGCGCCGGCGACGTCTTCCGCACCTTCGAGACCGCCGACGGCCACGTGGTGGGAATCGTGCTCCGGGACTCTCAGTTCCAGGGGATCTGCGAGACGCTCGGCCTCGACGCGCTCGCCCGGGACGAACGCTTTTCGAGCATGGCTTCGCGCTTCGTCCACTACCGGGAGTTCGCCGAACTGCTCGCGGCAGAATTCCGCAAGTGGCCGACGCGGAAACTGATCGACCGCGCGCGCGAGCACGGCGTACCGTTCGCGCCGGTCTGCGATGTGGAGGAATTCCTCGCGGACCCGCAGGTGGCCCACAACGAAACGGCCCCAGAAGTCGAGGACTCGCGCTTCGGGGCGCTCACGCGTTACCTGCGCCACCCCGTCCGCTACGGGCGCACCCCGGCGACGCTGCGCCGCCACGCCCCGCGAATGGGCGAACACACCGACGAGATCCTTGGCGAAATCGGGCTCGAGGCCGAAGAAATCGACGGGCTGCGCCGCAGCGGCGCGGCACGCTGAAACCCGAATCGTCCCCTCGGCGCGGGTTACAATCCCGGCATGAAAACCCACCCGGGCCGCAGCGCAGCGCTCGTGGTCGCTGGTGTTCTTGCACTCGCTGGAGCGGCAGCCGCCCAGCTACCGGCCGAGCCCATCGGGCGCGTCGAGGTCCTTCCGGCGACCCTCGGTCCCCACTGGGTCTGGGCCTCGGACCCGCTCCTGGAACGCATCGCCCTCGTCGATCTCGACCGCGGCGAGATGCTGGGCATGATCAACGGCGGCTGGGGTATCACGACGGGCGTCTTCCCGCGCAGCCGGCCCGAGGTCTACCTGCCGGAAACGCATTACTCGCGCGGGAGCCGCGGTGTGCGAACCGACGTGGTGACCTTCTACGACGCGCGCACGCTGGCGCCCACCGGCGAAGTGGTGCTGCCACCAAAACGGGCGAATAACGTATTGCCCTCTGCCAACACGGCACTTTCGGACGACGACCGCTTCCTGGCGATCTTCAACATGACCCCCGCAACGTCCCTCAGCATCGTCGACGTGGAACACCGCCGCTTCACGAGCGAGATTTCGACGCCGGGCTGCGCGCTGGCCTTCGCTGCCGGCTCGAGGCGCTTCGCCACGCTCTGTGGTGACGGAGCGCTGTTGCTCATCACCCTCGACGACGCCGGCCACCCCACTTCGAAACGGCGCACCGCGCCCTTCTTCGACCCGATCGCCGACCCGGTGACCGAAAAGGCGGTGCGCTGGCGCGACAGCTGGGTCTTCGTGTCCTTCGGGGGCGAGGTGTACCGTGTCGACTTCTCGGGCGAAGAGCCCACCTTCGAAGCGCCGTGGTCGCTGCTCGACGGCGTGGACCCGGAGGAGTCGTGGCAGATCGGGGGCATGCAGCACCTGGCGATCCACGAGCCCACGGGCCGACTCTACTCGCTGATGCACCGCGGCGGGGCCGACACGCACAAACAGGCCGGAACGGAGGTGTGGATCCACGATCTCGCGTCCCACGAACGGGTGCAACGGATCGATCTGCGCGGTCCGGGCCTCACGGTCATGGGCGTGCCCCTCGCCTTCGGCGAGGACTGGCTCTGGCCGTTCGACGGACTGTACGGCTGGCTGGTCGACACGCTCACCACCTACGTCGGCGTCGGAGAGATCGCAGTCACCCCGGACGACCGGCCCCTGCTCGTGACCGCCGCGGACTACAGCGGTTCGCTCGGGGTCTACGACGCGCTCTCCGGGGAGCTCCTGCGCCGGGTGATCTCGGGCAACTTCGCCACCGTCGCGCTCCAGGCGCCGTGGAACGGCATGCGGGCTGAAGAGTAGTGGCGGCGTTCGCGGTCGACCCGGTCGTGCACGCGGTGCTGCGCGCCGCGCTCGCCCTGTTGCTGCTGAGTGCCGCCGTCCAAAAACTGCGCGACGCTCGGGGCTTCCGGGCCGTGCTCGCCGACTACCAGCTGCTGCCGGCGCGCCTCGTGCCCGCGGCGGCGCTGGCGCTTACCGGAATCGAGTTCGCCGTGGGGGCGGGCCTGCTGGTTCCCACCGCGGGGGCTGCTCCGGTGCTGGCGGCTGCTCTACTGCTCTCGGCATACGCGGGTGCGATCGCGCTGAACCTCGCCCGCGGGAGGCGCCACGTGTCCTGTGGCTGCGCGGGGCCCGCGGGCACACAGACGCTTCACGAGGGGCTCGTTGCGCGCAACGGCCTGCTCGTGCTGGCAGCGCTGCTCGCCGCGGGCCCAGCCGCGCCCCGGCCGCTCGTCTGGGTCGATGCCGTCACTGGAGTGGGCGGGATCGCGCTGCTGGCACTCGTCTACGTCGCCTCCGACGTCGCCCTCGCGAACGCCAGCCGCGTGCGCACACTGCGGGGCACACTGCGGGGCACACGGCGGGGCACACGGCGGGGCGCAATGCGGGGCACACGGCGGGGCGCAATGCGGGGCACACGGCGGGGCGCAATGCGGGGCACGCTGCGGGGCGCGCCGTGACCCAGGCTCTCCTCGTATCGAACCTTCTTCTGTGGGTCGCGGTCGTCGCGCTGGGCCTGCTGGCGCTCGCCCTCTTGCGACAGATCGGCGTGCTGCACGAGCGCGTGGCCCCGGCCGGTGCCCTCGTCTCGCACGGCGGGCCTGCCGTCGGCGAGGCGGCCCCGGTGCTCGAAGTCCCGGACTGGAACGCGCGGCCGACCCGCATCGGCGGCGGCGACGCCGACGGGCGGCGCACCCTGCTCCTTTTCGTCTCTCCGGCCTGTCCCGTCTGCAAGTCGCTGCTGCCCGCCGTCCGCTCGGTCGTCGCCACCGAGGGGCGAGCGCTGCGCCTGGTTCTCGCCAGCGACGGCCCGCGGGAGGAACACGAAGCCTTCGTCCGGGCCGAGGCCCTCGATCGCGAGCGCTACGTACTCTCCACGCCGCTCGGTCTGGCGTGGCAGGTGGGCGCGCTGCCCTACGCCGCGCTCCTCGACGCCGGGGGAATCGTCGTGGCGAAAGGGCTCGTCAACACGCGCGAGCACCTCGAGAGCCTCTTCGAAGCCGAGCGCCAGGGTGTCGGAAGCGTGCAGGAGTTCGTCGAACGCCGCCGCGCGGCGGGAGAAGAAGTGTGAAACAGATCAACGGGATCTTCAGCGATGCGGCGCGCGGAGCGGCGGGAGAAGAAGTGTGAAACAGATCGACGGGATCTTCAGCGATGCGGCGCGCGCCCTTGCGCGGCGCACTTCGCGGCGCGGCTTCCTCGGGCGACTTGGCGCGGCGCTGCTCGGCAGCGCGGCGTTGCCGCTGCTGCCCGTGGCCCGCGCCGGGGCGGCGCCGCGGGACCCGGCGCCCGGCGAGCCGAGCCGGAACTCGGAGCTCGGCGACCCCCAGCGCTGCGGCTACTGGCGCTACTGCGCCATGGACGGCTTCCTCGCCGCCTGCTGCGGGGGCTCGCATCGGTCGTGCCCGCCGGGAACCGAGATGTCGCCGGTGACCTGGCTCGGCACGTGTCGAAACCCCGCGGACGGGCGCGACTACGTCATCTCCTACAACGACTGCTGCGGCAAGGACGTCTGCGGCAACTGCATCTGCATGCGTCACGAGGGCGACCGGCCGGTATACGTTCCGAGCCGGAGCAACGATATCGACTGGTGCATGGGACGCGCGGGAATCGTCTACAACTCGACGGTGGCGATCGTGGTGGGCGTCGCGACCGAGAAAGAATGAGGCGCAGCAGACCCGGTCTCGGCCTGGCGCTCGCGTTGACGCTCGCATCGGCCGCAGAGGCCCGCGACCCCGCCGTCGACTACATGCTCGAATGCCAGGGCTGCCACCTGCCCGACGGCTCGGGAGCAACGGACGTACCCGACCTGCGCGACGGGATCGGTCGCTTCGTTCGCGTGGATGGAGGCCGCGCCTACCTCGTGCAAGTTCCGGGCAGCAGCCAGGCCGGGCTCGACGACGACGCCCTCGCGGCGGTTCTCAACTGGATGATCCGCAGCTTCGGACCTGCCGAAGTCGCCGCGAGCTTCCCGCCTTTCAGCGCCGACGAGGTCTCACGCTTCCGGACCGGGCCGCTGGTGGAAGTCGAGGCGGTCCGGCGCGAACTCGTCCAGCGGATGGGCGCGGACTAGAGCGGAGTCCGGCACGGATCGACCCGCAGCAGGACAGCGCGCGTCGCGTCGGGGGCCCAGCCGCGCAGGTGCTCGTCTTCTAGCGCGCCGGGGGTGTACCAGAAGAAGGCCACCTCGTCCCAGGGCGGCTCGCCGTGGGGTCCGCCGAGCACAGCGTGGGTCACCGCGCGCAGCGGACCGGCCGCGAGCAACGGTGCGAAGGCCCCTTCCGCGGCGGTCTTCACCAGGGCGGCGACCTTCACCGCGCCCTCCGGCACCTCCTCGCCGCCCGCGACGACCACGGGATCACCGATCGCAAAGAAAGTATTGCGCTGCGTGTCCATGAAGGTGAGTTCGTCTCGGCGGATGTGCGCGCCCTCGGGCAACTCCAGAAGATCGACAATGTGCTTCACGTCCTCGGCGCACCCGTACCCAAACTCCGTCAGCACGTCGAAACCCGGCTCGACCCCGTTCAGGGCCTCGGCGACGTGGTTTCGAAGGTAATGCTTCAGCCCCTGCATGGAGGGGATCGCGAGCGGTGCGTGGACGTCCTCGTAGTGGTCGCGAAACTCCTTCCGAGAGATATCCGGCCTTCGGACGATCAGGACGAGGGTCCGAATCATCGATCGTCCTCCCCGCGCCGCGAGATCAACACCACCAAGACACTTTCCTCCAGCCCGGAACGACCAGTATGCCCTCCGTTGAGCGAGAATGCGCGACACGCGTCCGCGAAGCTCGGCTGCTTCTCATCGCGCTGCTCTGCGGTGCCACGAGCCTCGAGGGTTTCGACACCAAGCTCGCCAGCTCGCTGCTTGCGCAACTCGGAAACGAGTTCGGCGACGGGCCCGAAGTGCTCGGCAACACGCTCTTCGCGCTGAGCCTCGGCACGCTGGCGGCCCTCGCGGTGATCCCTCTGGCCGACCGCCTCGGCTGGCGGCCTCTCATGATCTCGAGCAGGCCGGACTCCGTGGAGCCCGGGGGGTGTAACCACGCGGCGCGCGCAGTTTTTCGGGCCTGGACCCGCGCCCGCGTGCCCGGGGACTTGTCCCGGGACGAAGTGCGGTCGATCATGCGCACGAACGCGGCGGGCCTCGTGACCAAAGCCGCGGGGAAGGCCCCATGCCCCTCGATCCCAATGCACCGGTACTGGTTGGCGTCGCCGCCGTCCAGCAGCGCGAAGCGGACCCCTCGGTAGCCGGCGAAGCCCTCGAACTGATGGAGCGCGCGTTGAGGCGGGCGGGCGAGGATTCCGGAGATCCCGGGCTTCTGGCGCGGGCCGGAGAGATCCTCGTCCCACAGGGCTTCTGGAATTACACCGATCCGGCCCGCGCACTGGCAGAGCGCCTGGGCGCCGGGGGCGCGCGCTCGACACTCGTGCAGCTCGGGATGCTGCAGACGACGCTCTTCGGGCATGCGGCACGCCGCATCGCGCAGGGTGAGGCCGATATCGTGCTGGTGGCCGGCGGTGAAGCCAAGTATCGCGCGCGGCGCGAGCAGATCTCTGGCATCCCTGCGCCCAGTTCGGAACAGCGCAGCCAACCGGATACCGTGCTCGCACCGAGCGCAGACATCGTGCACCCGTTCGAGCTCCAACACGGTCTGCAGATGCCGGTGACGCAGTTCTCGGTGGTCGAGAACGCGCTGCGCCACGCGGACGGAGAAGACATCGAAACCCACGCGGAGACCGTGGCTCAGCTCTGGTCGCGGATGAGCCTCGCCGCCGCCGGAAACCCCGACGCGTGGCACCCCGAGGAGGTCCCGGCAGACGAAATCCGTTCCACGGCCAATGGAAACCGCATGCTGGCCTTCCCGTACACGAAACGGCACAACTCGCAGTGGAACGTCGATCAGGCGGCCGGTCTCGTCTTCACCTCGGTTGCGACCGCACGCGCAGCGGGCATTCCCGAGGAGCGCTGGATCTTTCCCTGGACCGTCGTGGAATCGAGCTTCATGCAGCCGCTGTCCCAGCGGCAGGACCTGCACCGATCCAAAGGCTTTGCCGCCGCGGGAGCCCGCGCGTACGCGCGCACCGGGCGCACCCCGGACGCAATCGATCACTTCGAGCTCTACAGTTGCTTTCCCTCGGCAGTTCGCGTCCAGTGCCGCGAACTCGGGATCCCAGAGGATGGCGCACTCACCGTAACGGGCGGAATGGCCTTCGCGGGCGGCCCGCTCAACAACTTCGTGCTCCAGGCCCAGGTAAAGATGGCGCAGGTGCTCCGCGACGATCCCGGCAGCGTCGGCATGGTGAACGCCGTGAGCGGGATCCTCAGCAAGCAGGGCGTGGGCCTCTGGTCCAGTGCCGCGCCGCCGCAGCCCTTCACCTACGAGGACGTCTCAGACGAGGTCGAGCGCAGCGCCGGGCCGGCCTCGCTCGTGGAAAAGGGCGAGGGGCGGGGCCGCGTCGCCGGCTACACGGTGCTCTTCGAAGGCGAGAGACCCGCGAGCGCCGTGTTCCTCTGCGACCTCGAAGACGGGACCCGAGTTGTCGCATCGAGCCCGGCACTCGCCGAACAGGGGACACGCGAAGAACTCTGCGGCCGCGCGCTTCGGCTGGCCTCGGATGGAAGCGTCGCTCTCACCTGAGGGGGCAAAAGCAGCCGACCCGGCCGCTTCACCCTGGGAGTAGAATGACGGCCCGGAGGACATCGGCTTGACCTGGCTCCCGGAGACCGCCCCCGGCGAAGACCCGTTCGAGCGGGTCTTCGGCCTGCGGCCCAACCTGTTCGAGGCCTGGAAGCAATTCGAGGCCCTGCTCTGGCAGGAAGCGCGGGTCGAGCCGGTGTTGCTCGAGCTCTGCCGGCTGCGGCTGGCCAGCATGAACGGCGCCCTGTACGGGCTCTCCACGCGAAACCCCGCAGCCCGCGAGGCCGGCCTCGACGAGGCGAAGATCGCGGCCCTCGACTCGTGGCGGAAGACCGAGCTGTTCTCGGACACCGAGGCGGCCTGCCTGCGCTTCGCGGAGCAGTTCGCGCTGGATCCCGGCGAGATCTCGGACGAGATAGCCGCACCCGTCGTCGAGGCGCTCGGAGATCCGGGCACCGTCGCGTTCGTCGAGGCGCTCGCGATCTTCGACGGCTTCAGCCGCTTCTGCGCGATCCTGGACATCACGTCCAACGGTGATGCGGCATGATCGCTCCCCGCGTCGCGCCTCCCGATGTCGATACGAACGACCCCATCGAGGGCAGCGTCCTGGCCCACCAGCCCGAGCTGCTCCACGCGTTTCTGCGCCTCTATGGAACGCTGTGGAGCCACGGCGAACTCGACCAGTTCACCAAGGAGATGGCGCGCATCCGCAACGCGCGCACGGTGAATTGTCCCATCTGCAAGGCAACGCGATTTTCCGGTGCGCGGAGCGAGGGTCTCACCGAGGACACCGTGGACAAGATTCGCGACGGCTATGACGCGAGCGACCTCACGCCTCGTCACAAAGCGGTCCTCTCGTGGGTCGACGCCTTCCTCGCCGATCCGGCCGGCCGCCACGAGTCCCTGCACAAGAAGTTGCTCGCCCACTTCACACCGGCACAGATCGTCGAACTCACCGCGGGCATCGGCCTGTTCATGGGTTTCTCGAAGATCGCCGTCTCGCTCGGGGGGTTGCCCGACGAGATCCCGGTGTACGAACAGCCCACTCCCGAGGTGCCGGAGCAACCGTGACGACGCTCGAGACGGGCCGCGCCCGCGTCGACCCCCCGGCAATCGACTCCGATGCCTTCAGCGGGCGGATCGAGGGCATGGACGAAAGCCCGGCGCTTGCGTCGGACCCGGACTGCTTCCGGCGAACCGCCATCGAGCAGGCGGTCGAGTCGACCCGTCCCCCGGTTTCGACTGCCTAGCCCACACCGGGATCTGCTGCCTCCCGGCGGCTACCCCGAGCGAGGAGCGCGGATGCAACGGCGAACCTACTGGCAGGACAACCTGCGTCTCGTTGGCCTCTGTCTCGTCATCTGGTTCACGGTGTCCTTTGGCTTCGGAATCCTGCTGGTGGATTTCCTCAACCGGATCGAGATCGGAGGCTTCCGGCTCGGCTTCTGGTTCGCCCAGCAGGGAAGCATCTACGTCTTCGTCGCCCTGATCTTCTTCTACGCGTGGCGCATGGCGGTGCTCGATGTCCGCTACGGCGTGGACGAGGACTGAACTTGGACCTCCAGACCCTCACCTACGTGATCGTCGGCGGATCTTTCCTGCTCTACATCGCCATCGCATTCCTCTCGCAGGCGCGCACCACCGGCGAGTTCTACGTGGCCGGGAAGCACGTGCACCCGGTGGCGAACGGCATGGCCACGGCCGCAGACTGGATGTCCGCGGCATCGTTCATTTCGATGGCCGGGCTGATCGCATTCCTGGGCTACGACGGCACGGTCTACCTGATGGGCTGGACGGGTGGCTACGTGCTGCTCGCGCTCCTGCTCGCGCCCTACCTGAGAAAGTTCGGAAAGTTCACGGTTCCCGAGTTCATCGGAGACCGCTACGCGTCGCAGGCTGCACGCGTCGTGGCGGTCGTCTGCCTGATCCTCATCTCCTTCACCTACGTCGCGGGGCAGATGCGCGGGGTGGGAATCGTATTCTCGCGTTTTCTCTACGTCGACATCTCCGTTGGCCTCATGATCGGCATGGCGATCGTCTTCTTCTACGCGGTGCTCGGCGGCATGAAGGGCATCACGTACACCCAGGTTGCGCAGTACTGCGTTCTGATCTTCGCCTACACCGTCCCCGCGGTATTCATTTCGCTCCAGGTGACCGGCACGCCGATTCCGCAGATTGCCTTCGGAAGCACCGTGGTCGGGGACGGCGGCTTCCTGCTGGAAAAGCTCGATCGAATCGTGACGGAGCTCGGCTTCGCCGCCTACACCAGTGGCAGCAAGAGCCGCGCGGACGTCTTCTTCATCGCGTTGTCGTTGATGATCGGAACCGCGGGGCTGCCCCATGTCATCGTCCGCTTCTTCACCGTGCCGCGCGTTAGAGATGCCCGGTGGTCTGCCGGCTGGGCGCTCCTCTTCATCGCTCTTCTCTACACGACGGCTCCCGCCGTGGCGGCACTCGCGCGGCTCAACCTGACCGAGACCATCCAGCCGGGACCCGTGAGCTCTCCGGAGGGCAACCTCGCCTACGAGAACCGGCCGCCGTGGTTCGAGACCTGGGAAGACACGGGGCTCCTGCGCTTCGAGGACAAGAATGGCGACGGCCGCATCCAGTACTACCAAGACGCAAACGAGGCCTTCGCGGCGACGGCCCGTTCCTACGGCTGGAACGGAAACGAGCTCCAGGTGGACCGGGACATCATCGTGCTCGCCAATCCGGAAATCGCGGGCCTCCCGAACTGGGTCGTCGCCCTGGTGGCGGCCGGCGGCATCGCGGCGGCGCTTTCGACGGCGGCCGGCCTGCTGCTCGTGATCTCTGCCGCGGTCTCCCACGATCTGCTGAAGAGCGTCTTCGCCCCGAAGATCAGCGAACGCAGCGAACTCCGCGCCGGCCGGATCAGCGTGGCGATCGCAGTCCTGCTGGCCGGCTACCTGGGCTACAACCCACCCGGATTCGTGGCCCAGGTCGTGGCACTTGCCTTCGGGTTGGCCGCGGCGTCTCTCTTTCCCGTCATCCTGCTCGGGATCTTCACGTTCCGTGTCAACAAACAGGGTGCGATCGCAGGAATGGTGTCGGGACTCACGTTCACCGTGGGCTACATCGTGTATTTCAAGGGGGTGTTCGTGGAGCCGTTCGCCGAGAACATTCCGGAAAACTGGCTCTTCGGAATTTCACCCGAGGGAATCGGAGCGCTCGGGGCGGCGCTCAACTTCGCCGTAGCACTGGGTGTCAGCGCCATCACGCGGCCCCCCTCGGCAGAGGTACGCGCCTTGGTCGAACGGCTTCGCGTACCCTCCTGAAGCCCCCGGGGTTCCCGACCCCGGAGCCGGGCCCAGAATCAGCGAGGAGAAGAAGCATGGCCGAGCCGATCATCGAGGTAACACCGGGCGAGATTTCGACGCTCACGCTCAAGCGTCCCGAGCGCCGCAACGCACTCAACGTCGAATTGATGTCAGCACTCGAAACGGCTGCCCGGAGCTTCGCCGATTCACACGAGACGCGCGTCGTCATCGTGCGGGGCGAAGGCGAGTCCTTCAGCGCCGGCGCCGATCTCAGCGCGGGCGACGGCGCCCGGAGCGAACCGCTCGTAGCGCGGCGGCACGCCGCCCGGCTGGGGGGCCGAATGCTTCGGAGCATCCTGGAAATCCCCCAGCCCACCATCTGCGAGATCCAGGGTGTGGCGATCGGAGGTGGCGCCTGCATCGCCACGGCGTGCGACTTCCGGGTCGCCGCGGACGATGCCCGCATCGGCTATGCCGAGGTGCGGCTGGGAATGAACCTGATGTGGAACGCCCTGCCGCTCTGCGTCGGACTCATCGGCCCCGCCCGGACCAAGCGGATGCTCATGACCGGAGCCCTGGTTCCGGCACCGCAGCTCGCGGAATGGGGTTTCGTGGACGAATGCGTCCCGCGCGCGCGGCTCGAGGCCTGCGCCCGGGAACTCGCCGAAGAACTGGCGGCTCTGCCGCCCACAGCAGTGCAGATGATCAAGCAGAGCGTCAATGCCGTCAGTGGCGCACTCGACTCCGCGGTGATGCATATGGACGCGGACCAATGGCTCCTGACCGCGCAGTCTCAGGACTTCCGCGAGGGCATCAACGCCTTCCGGGAGAAGCGCACGCCCCGTTTCTCGGGCGATTGAAAAACGGCCAACCGCGGCTCAGCACGCGCGAAGCTCCTCGAAGTAGCCCTGCCGCTCCTCTGCTGTGGCAAACGGCAAGGTGCAGAACAGCCGGTCCACCACGCCGCCAAAGCGGCTCTTGAGCACCCCCACGACGCGGTGCGGCTCGGCGACGACAGCAAACTCCTCGAGGATCTCGTCAGTGATCCGCTCACCCATCGTGTCCCATTCGCCGCGCTTCGAGAGCGTGTTGAGCTCGGACTGGAGCTCGCCCCAGCCGTGGGCCTCGAACACTCCGCGATATGCGGGTGTCGAGCCGTAGAAACCCAACTGCCGGGTCACGGCCGTGCGCGCCGCCTCCCACTCCGCTTCGTCCTTGCCGGTGACGATGAACGCCGGGTAGCAGAGATCGAAGTCCGCACGCTTGCGCCCCGCCGCCGAAAATCCCCGTTCGAGCGCAGGCAGTGTCACCTCCTGCAGATAACGCGGAGTCGTAAACGCGTGGACCAGCATTCCATCGGCGACTTCGCCCGCTACCTGCGTCATCTTCGGGCCAACCGCCGCCAGCACGACGCGCGGCGCGCCGTGCGGGTTGTTTTTCGGAGTGAACATCGGCGTCATCAGCGTGTGCGTGTAGAAGTCACCGCGAAAGTCGAGTTTTTCTCCCTCGTACCAGCAGCGCCAGATCGCCTGCATCGCCAGGATGAATTCGCGCATCCGCGCCGCCGGCTGGGACCAGGGCATGCTGAAACGCCGGGTGATATGCGGTGCGATCTGGGAACCGATCCCGAGGATGAAGCGCCCCTTCGAGTGGGCCTGCAGGTCGTTTCCGATATTCGCCAGGGTCATGGGATTGCGCGAAAAGGCCACCGCGATCGCGGTCATGAGATCGATGCGTTCGGTCTTCTCCGCGGCGAGCAATAAGGGAAAGAACGGATCGCTGCCCAACTCGGCGGTCACCAACCCGTCGAAGCCCTGTGCTTCGAGCTCTTGCGCCCGTGTGGAGGCCCTTTCGAGTTCGCCCACGAGCCCTGCGTCGATCTTCACGAGTCTGCTCCCTCCGCGAGTGCGTCCAGGTGTTCCATCGTGTCCGCGTACTCGACCGCAAACTCCTCCATCACCGCGCGCACGGATTTCACGTGGTTCAAAGACCCCACGATCTGCCCCACGAAATAGTTGACGAGCTGCTCGGCACCCGGATTGTTGTGAGCCGTGCGATTGATGCGCTCCTGGGCCCCGCTAACCAGTCGCGGTTGAAGCGGCATCGGCAGCGGATCCGGGTTCTCGGGGTCTTCCCAGGCGTCGGTCCACGCACTGCGCAACTGGCGCGCCGGTTTGCCCGTGAGCGAACGGCTGCGGACGGTATCCACGGATAGCGCCTTCAGGAACTTCTCCTTCACCACCGGGTGCGTCTCCGCCTCTTCCGTAGTGAGCCAGACCGACCCGGTCCAGACTCCCTGGGCGCCGAGTGCGAGTGCCGCCGTCAGCTGACGACCGTTTCCGATGCCCCCCGCGGCGAGAACCGGGATCGGGCTCACGGCATCGACCACTTCAGGCACCAGTACCAGGGTCGACACGGTGCCCGTGTGCCCGCCGGCTTCGTACCCCTGGGCCACGACGATATCGACACCCGCCTCCGCGTGGCGCTGGGCGTGTTCCACGGTACCGGCCAATGCAGCCACCTTCACCCCGTGTTCCCGCCCCTGTTCGACCATCCACGGCGGGGGCGGTCCGAGCGCCGAAGCTATCAGGCTGATCGGGTGTTGGAACACCAGTTCGATGACTTCGCGCTGCCGCTCGTACCCCACCGCGAATCCGAAGGACGGCGTCACATCGGAAGGCAGCGAGGGAACCTCGTGCTGCGCGAGCAATTCGTCGACAAACTTGCGGTGCTCCGCGGGAATCAGCTCGTCCATCTGAGTCGCGTCGAAACCACCTCGGTCGCTTCCCGCAAAACGTGCCGGAAGCAGGAGATCGACACCGAAGGGTTTGCCGTCCACCTCGTTTTCGATCCACTCGAGTTCCATTGCGAGGTTCTTGGCCGAATGCCCGGCTACACCGAGCACGCCGAGGCCTCCGGCATTCGTAACCGCCGCGGCGACGTCGCGACAGTGGGTAAACGCGAAGATCGGAAACTCGATCCCCAACTCTTCCGCAAGTTTTGTCTGCACGTGAGACTCCTTTGCTAACCGGCGTCAGGCTGTCGCCGCGAAGCCCTCGAGCTCCGCCGCGCGCTCGCGCAGCGACTCCGGCCCGCCCAACAGGTGACGCGCGTTGCCGATGCGCTTGAACCAGAAATGCAGGTTCTGTTCGTCGGTCCAGCCGATTCCGCCGTGAACCTGGGTGGAGATACTCGCGATCTCGCGCGCGATCTCGGAAATATGGGCGAGAACCTGGCACGCCATCAGAGGAGCCTCGGTGGGGATCGCGTCGAAGCTATGCGCCGCATACCAGAGAAACGATCGGGCGGGTTCGAGCTCGGCGACCATTTCGGCACACATATGCTTCACGGCCTGGAACGAGCCGATCAGACGCTCGAATTGCTTGCGCTCCTTCGCGTAGGCAACGGATTGCTCGAGCATCGACTCAGCAGCTCCGAGCGTGTCGGCGGCAAGTGCGATGCGGCCGGCATCGAGCATGCGCGCGATCGCGCTCCCCGCAGCCTCGAAGACGGCTTTCGGAGCGACCCCTTCGAAAACCGCTTCGGCGGTGCAGCGCGTGGCGTCGACGGTGCGCAACCGGGTGATTTCGAGCCCTGGAGCAGCCACCTCGACGACGGCAAACGTCTCGCTGTCGAGGGCCACGAGCAGAAAATCGGCGCGGCAGGCATCGATCGCCAACATCGCCTTTCCGTCGAGAACCCCAGCCTTCAGCGAGACACCGGCGTCTTCCCGTACCGAAAAGAGCTCCGTCGCGGCGACCCCGAAGACCTGCTCACCGCTGGCGATTCCGGCGAGCCAGTCACAGGCCTCGCTCCCGGAGACCGCCCCCAGTGCCACCGGCGCCATCACGGAAGAAGCGAGAAACGGGGTCGGCGCGACCGCGTGGCCCAGCGCCTCGGATACGAGTGCGGCATCCAGGAGGCCGAGCCCGCTGCCGCCCTGGGCTTCGGGCACCAGAACGCCCGCTGCGCCGAGCTCGGCCAGCGAGTCCCAGATCGCGCGATCATTCGGGCAATCGGCGTCGCGCAACTCGCGAACCCGCTCGATCGGGACCCGGTCGGAGAGAAAACTCCGGAGGGTCTGCTCGAGCAGAAGCTGATCTTCCGAAAGGCCGAAATCCATACTGCGCCCCCGGGGTTCCCTTCAGGCCTTGGCCGGTTTGGGTTCGCGCGGCAGGCCGAGCCCGCGCTCTGCGATGATGTTCTTCTGGATCTGCGCGGTTCCGCCACCGATGATGAGCCCCAGCGAGAACATCGAGTAGGCCTGCCAATAGCCGCGCTCGCGCTCGTATTTGCTGTGGTCGTAGAGCGCACCCAATTCCCCCATTGCGTCCAGAGCCAGCGCTGCCATGTCGAAGCTGAGCTGGCAGTTCTGGAGCTTCACGATGAGTCCCGCCACCCCCGGCGATTCCCGCTTGAGTCCGCAGGTGAGCATGCGCATGCCGTGGTACTTCATCGAAAGCGCGCGGGCGTGGAGCTTCATCAGACGGTCCCGGTAGACGGGACTGGCCATGACCGAGACCCCGTTGACCGTCTCCTTTTTCATGAGCCGCACGAGGTGCATCCAGGTGCCCTCGGCGTTGGCGTTGAGCGAGCTGCGCTCGTGCTTGAGCGTCGTATTCGCGATCTTCCAACCCTCACCGCGATTGCCCACCACGTTCGCCTGGGGCACGCGCACGTCGGTAAAGAACACCTGGTTGAAGGAGTTCTCTCCGATGTTCCCCGACATCGTGCGGAGCGGCTGCACTTCGATCCCGGGTGTATCCATTGGTAACAGGACATAACTGATGCCCTCGTGCTTCTTGGCCTCGGGCTCCGTGCGAACGAGGATGAAGCACATGTCCGCGTGGTCCGCCGTGCTCGTCCAGATCTTCTGACCGTTGATGAGGAAATCGTCCCCGTCTTCGGTGGCCCGGGTCTGGAGGCTCGCCAGGTCGCTGCCCGCGCCCGGCTCCGAATAGCCCTGACACCACATGACCTCGCCGCACATGGTGGGCCCGATCCAGCGCTCCCGCTGCTCTTCGGTCCCGTGGGAAAGCAGCGTCGGCACCAGCATCGAGGGACCCTGCGCCATCATGCCCCGGGGCACGCCGGCCCGGTTGAACTCCTCGTCCATGATCACCGTGGAGAGGATGTCGGGTTCGGCCCCGTAGCCGCCGTAATGCTTCGGAATGGTGCGCGCCCAGTAGCCGCGTTCGATCAGCAGGCGCAGCCAGGCAACGCGGTGCTCGGCGTTGCCGCCGTCCAGCCCAATGGGCCCGGCGGGCCGGTTCTCGGCCAGGAACTCGCGCACCTGCGCGCGGAACGCGTCGTAGCTTGCGTCGAACTCGAGGTTCATGCCTTCCCCGTCTCCAGCAACCCGCGCACCTGCGCGCAGAACGCGTCGTAGCTTGCGTCGAACTCGAGGTTCATGCCTTCCCCGTCTCCAGCAACCCGCGCAGGGGCTCAGGTGTTCAGCCTCGCGTCCCGGGCTTCGGCGGATCCACCGGTCCGCCCGCGAAGCACTGGGCAATGGCCATCCACTGGGTCGCCACCGGACCGGCCACCTCGAGCCCGGTATCCGCGATGTTGCGGCCCTGCGTCACCACGTGGCAGAAATCAACCGCGTCACCCCGCACGCACTCGGTCTCGCTGGGATCGTTCCATTCCCAGATGGCACCGGAAGGCGCCACGAGCCGCACGTAGGGTGGGGGACCCGGAATTTCGAGCTTCCGGTTCACGAAGGTCCAGCCGAAGGTCTTCATCCCGATGGTGGCGATGTTCTCGATCCGATCCGTGTCGTTGCGTTTGGCGCCAGCGAGATCGTAGATCTCCTGGCCGTGCGCCCAGGTCTCCATGTAGCGCGCGGTGGTGAACATCTGCACGCCCATGTCCGGCCCGAACCACGGAAGGCGGCGCTTGGGATCCGACTGGCCGAGGGCCTCGGCGAGCGAATGGGCGGTGTCGCGCCACTTTTCTCGCAGTCCCATCGCGTCGAGATCACCGAACCGCTCGCGAGCGAGTTCCCGGTTGGTACGTCCGGCGCCGATGGCGGAAAAGAGCGCCCTGCGCTCCTGCTGAAAGACCTCTTCGCCCTCGAGCGCGACCAGCGACACGAGGTCGAAGTAGTGGAGGTGGCCAATCACGTCCCACGGCGTCCACTGCATGAAACCCGTCTCTCGGTTCCAGTCCTCGGGCTTCAACACCTCGAGAAAAGCGCAGAGCTCATCCACTTCATCTCGAAAATCGAGACTCACCTGCAACAAGGCATCGACTCCTCGATCGGTTCGAAGCGGGCAGCGCTCACTCGGGGTCGGCCGCCCAGGGCGGCTTCTCCCGCTTCAGGAAGGCCTTCATTCCGGCGGCCGCTTCTTCGCCCTCGAACAGCCGGGCCGAGAGATCGGCGGTCCAGGCAAACGCCTCTTCCCGGTCCATCGCGGGCACCTCGTATACGAGGCGCTTGGCAAAGCCGAGCGCTTCGGGACCGCCCCGGCGCAGGTCGGCGAGCACCTCGTCGACCGCGGCATCGAGATCCTCTGCGGGCACAGCACGGCTGATCAGGCCCAGTTCGGCGGCGCGGGACGCCGGGAAGCGATGGCCGCGCAGGAATGCCTCGAGCGCGTCGCCGCGCCGCAGCTTTGGCAGACAGACGACGGAGATGATGGCGGGCGCTACCCCGAGGCGGACCTCCGTGAAGCCGAACTTCACGTCGTCCCGGGCGATCGCGATGTCGAGCGCCGACGCCAGACCGTTGCCGCCGCCCACGACATGGCCCTTGATCTTGCCCACGATGGGTGTGGGCGAGCGCTGGATCTCCACGAGCAATTGGTCGAAACCGACCTTCGCGCGCAGGCCTCGGGCAGCGCCCGATTGTTCTTTCAGGTTCGCCCCGGCGCAAAACGTCGTGCCCTCATTGGTGACCACGACGGCGCGGATGCCGGGGTCTGCATTCGCCCGAGCAATCGCGTCGTGGAGCCCGTCGAGGACCGCAGCTCCCAGCGCATTGCGATTTTCCACGTCGGCAAGGGTGACGGTCAGGATCCCGTCGGCAGTCTCGAGCCGAACTTCGCCCATTCACATTTCTCCGGCGATAATCGTAGGAAAATATCTATTGCTCGTTATTACCCTATCTGTTACCTCTGTGTCAAACCCATTCGGTGGTCCGCTCCGGGCCCCCGGAAAACGACGGGAACGCCATGCAGCCCCCTCTTCTCGCACCGCCCGTGCGCTCGGCGCTGGACACTCGAACCCCCGAGTTCCAGGAGAACCGGGACGCCATGCTGCAGAAGCTGGCGGAGCTCGAGACCCTGCTCGACGAGGCCGAACTCGGCGGCGGCGTCCGCCACCACGAGCGACTCGCCAAGCGCGGCAAACTCCCGGTGCGCGAGCGCATCGCGCTGGCGCTGGACCCCGACAGCCCCTTTCTCGAGATCAGCTCGCTTGCCGGTTATAACTCGGACTACGCCATGGGCGGCGGGGCGGTGCTCGGCATCGGGGTCATCGCCGGCGTCGAGTGCGTGATCTTTGCCAACGATCCAACGGTGCTCGGCGGGGCGCTCACTCCCTACGTCGGAAAGAAATGGATGCGCGCGCTCGAGATCGCGCGCGACAACCACCTTCCCTACGTAAGCTTCGTCGAGTCCGCCGGTGCCGACCTGCGCATGGAACCCCGGGACGACGACGGCAAGAAACGGCGCCGTCCGGCCAAGACCAGCCACTTCGCCGAAACCGGGCGCTTCTTCTACGAGATGATCGAGCTCTCGAAGCTCCGCATCCCGACCGTGTGCGTGGTATTCGGCTCATCGACCGCGGGCGGCGCCTACCAACCCGGCATGTCGGACTACAACGTCGTCATCAAGCAGCAGTCGAAGATCTTTCTCGCGGGTCCGCCGCTCGTAAAGATGGCAACCGGCGAGGATTCCGACGACGAGACCCTCGGAGGCGCCCAGATGCACGCGGACATCTCGGGCCTCGGCGAATACCTGGCCGAAGACGAGCGCGACGCCCTGCGTCTATGCCGCGAGATCGTCTCGCACCTGAACTGGCACAAGCCCGGCCCGGAGCCCACGCTGCGCGCCGACCCGCCGGCACTCGACCCAGAGGAGCTGCTCGGCATCCTCGATCCGGAATTGCGCCGGCCCGTCGAGATCCGGGAGGTAATCGGGCGCATCGTCGACGGATCGCGCTTCGAGGAGTTCAAGCCGCGCTACGGACCGACCCTCGTCTGCGGCTTCGCCTCGATCCACGGCTACCCCGTCGGAATCCTCGGCAACAACGGCGTGCTCTACCCCGACTCGGCCGAAAAGGGCGCGCATTTCGTCCAGCTCTGCAACCAGATCGACATGCCGCTCGTCTTCCTCCAGAACCTGACGGGCTTCATCGTGGGACGCGACTACGAGCAGGCGGGAATGATCAAGAAGGGCTCACAGCTCATCAACGCGGTCACGAACTCGGAGGTGCCGCACCTGACGGTCATCGTCGGCGCCTCCTACGGCGCGGGCACCTACGCCATGTCGGGGCGCGCCTTCAACAACCGGTTCACCTTCATCTGGCCGAGCGCCAAGATCGCAGTCATGGGCGGAAAGCAGATCGCCGGTGTGATGTCGATCGTCCGGCGCGGGCAGGCCGCGCGCAAGGGCGAACCCTTCGACGAGGAGGCGGACGCAAAGCTGCGAGCGGCCGTCGAGGCGGTGCAGGAGAAGGGTTCCATCGCGCTGGAGGCCACCGGGGCGATCAGCGACGACGGGCTGCTCGATCCGCGCGATACGCGGACGGCACTGGGAATCTGTCTCTCGGTGGTGCGCAACAAGCCCATCGCGGGCGCCGCCGGCTACGGGGTGTTCCGCCTATGAGCTTCACGACACTCCTCGTCGCCAACCGCGGAGAAATCGCCCGCCGGGTCATCCGCAGCGCCCAGGACATGGGCGTCCGATGCGTGGCCGTGTACGTAGACGCCGACACCGGCGCCCCGTTCGTGGGAGAAGCGGACGAGGCCGTGCGCCTGGAGAACTCGTACCTGGACGCCCCCGGCCTGCTCGAAGCCGCCCGGGCCACCGGCGCGGGTGCCGTGCATCCCGGCTACGGCTTCCTTTCCGAGAACGCGGGCTTCGCTTCGGACGTCATCGAAGCCGGGCTGGCGTGGGTGGGACCCGCACCCGAGGCCATCGAAGAGATGGGCGACAAGCTCGCCGCCCGGGCCCTGGCGGAGCAGGCGCAGGTGCCCACTCTGCCGGGAACGGACGACCCCGCGGCGGCGGCCAGCATCGGCTACCCGCTGCTGGTGAAGGCCGCCGCAGGCGGAGGCGGCAAGGGCATGCGCGTCGTCGAGTCGCCCGACGCCCTCGAAGAATCGCTGGCGGCCGCCAGCCGAGAAGCGAAGAGCGGCTTCGGCGACGACCGCGTCTTTCTCGAGCGCTGCGTCTCGCGCGCCCGGCACATCGAGATCCAGATCCTGGGCGACACCCACGGGAACCTCGTGCACCTCGGCGAACGCGAGTGCTCGATCCAGCGCCGCCACCAGAAGATCCTCGAGGAGTCGCCCGCGCCGCATGCGGACGCGGCGCTGCGCAAGGCAATGGGCGAGGCAGCGCTGCGCCTGGCTCGCGCGCTCGGCTACCGCTCGGCCGGCACCGTCGAGTTCCTGCTCGACGAGGAAACGGGAGAATTCTTCTTTCTCGAGGTGAACACGCGCCTGCAGGTCGAGCACCCGGTCACCGAGCTCGTGACCGGAATCGACCTGGTGCGAGAGCAGCTTCGCATCGCGGCGGGCGAGCCGCTCGGCTACGACCAGAGCGACATCCGTTTCCAGGGCGCGGCGATCGAGGCCCGCCTCTATGCAGAGGACCCGGCAAACGATTTCCTCCCGGCGACCGGAACGCTCGCGGCCTTCGCACCGGCGCAAACGCCCGCGCTGCGCTGGGACTCGGGTGTGGTGGAAGGCTCCGTCATCGGCACGGACTTCGACCCGCTGCTCGCCAAGGTGATCGCGCACGCAACCACCCGCGACGAGGCAGCCGGCCGGCTCGCCCTGGGGCTCGAGCGCACGCACCTGGGCGGCGTCACCACCAACCGCGACTTCCTCGTCGCCACCTTGCGCACTCCCGAGTTCCTGGCGGGCGACACCACGACAGATTTCATCACCCGCGCAAAGCCCGCGCGGGCTCGCGAACCAAGCGACGAGGAACGCGAGCGCCTGGCCCGGATCGCGGCCCTGTGGGTGCAGGGCGAAAATCGTCGCGACGCCCGGGTGCTCGCCATGGCGCCGTCGGGCTGGCGCAACGCCCGCCTCCCGGACCAGAAGCTCGTCCTCGAGCTGGCCGGAACGAGCGTCGACGTGCGCTACCGCTCGCTCCGCGACGGCAGCTTCCGCTTCGACGACGGGACGACGGCGCGCATCCACGCCTGGAGTGAGGACGGGATCGACGCGGAGATCGGCGGCCGCCGCACGTGGACCCGCATTCGCCGCGCCGGCGACCAACTGGTCGTTCACGGACCGCACGGAGACGTCAGCTTCACCGAAACTCCGCGGTTCACCCTGCCCGGCACCGAGCAGACCGCGGGCGGCTTCGTTGCGCAGATGCCGGGCAAGGTGATCGAACTGCGGGTAGAGGTGGGCGACCGCGTGGACGCCGGCGACACGCTGCTCGTTCTCGAGGCGATGAAGATGGAGCACCCACTGCGCACCATGGATGCCGGTGTCGTGACGGAGGTCCTGGTCGCCCAGGGAGAACAGGTGGAAGCGGGAACGCTGCTCCTCGTGGTCGAAACCGCGAAAGACGAATAGAGAGGCACCATGGCCGATCCGATCCGTATCGCGAACTGCTCGGGCTTCTTTGGCGACCGCCTTTCGGCGGCACGCGAAATGGTCGAGGGCGGGCCCATCGACGTCCTGACTGGTGACTGGCTCGCGGAACTCACCATGCTGATCCTCGCGCGCACGCGGTTGAAGCGACCCGGCGGCGGCTACGCGCGCACCTTCGTGATGCAGATGAAGCAGGTCATGGGCACGTGCCTCGACCGCGGCATCAAGGTGGTGAGCAACGCCGGCGGTCTCGACCCGGACGGCTGTGCTGCGGCCATCGCCGAAGTCGCGGACGAGCTGGGCTTCCAGCCGAAGATCGCATACGTGCGGGGCGACGACCTGCTGCCGCGCATGAACGAGCTCATCGCCGCCGACCAGCTCACCCACTTCGAAACCGGTGAGCCGATCAAGGACGCCTCGGCATTCCTCACGGCAAACGCATACTTCGGCTGCTGGGGCATCGTCGAAGCGCTGAACCAGGGCGCCGATATCGTGATCACCGGGCGCACCACGGACGCCGCCATCGTCTGCGGCCCCGCGGCGTGGCACCACGGCTGGAGCCGCACCGACTGGAACGAATTGGCCGGTGCAGTGGCGGCGGGCCACGTGATCGAGTGTGGAACCCAGGCGACCGGGGGCAACTATTCCTTCTTCACCGAAGTGCCCCGCATGGCCCGGGTCGGCTTCCCGTGGGCCGAGATCGCTGCAGACGGATCGACGGTCTTCGGCAAGCACGAAGACACGGGCGGAGAGGTCTCGATCGGCACGATTACTTCGCAACTCCTGTACGAAATCGGCGGTCCGGAATACTTCGGCCCGGACGTGACGACACGCTTCGACACGATTCAGCTCGAACAGCAGGGCCCCGACCGCGTGCATATGTTCGGCGTCCAGGGCGAACCGCCCCCGACGACGCTCAAAGTCTGCATCAACCGACCGGGTGGCTTCCGACAGGACCTGAACGTATGCCTGACGGGCCTCGACATCGAGGCGAAGGCCCGGCTCGTGGAAGAAGCGTTCTGGGAAGCGTGCCCGTTCGGCCGGGACGACTTCGCCTCGGTGAAGACCCGCATCGTACGCACGGACAAAGTGGACCCGGAATCAAACGAGGAAGCGACCGCCTTCTTCAAGATCTCTCTCAAGGACACGGACGAAACGAAGGTCGGGCGCGCCGTATCGAACGCCATGATCGAGCTGGCCCTGGCCTCGATTCCGGGCTTCACGAGCGTCGGCGGCGGGCCGGGCGGCGGCAGACCCTTTGGCGTCTACGAGCCGGCGAATATCCCAGCGGCCAGCGTGCCCCAGGAAGTGGTGATGCTAGGCGGCGAGACGCGTACAGTCTCCTCGATCATTCCCGACGGCCCCTCCGCCGTGAGCCTGCCGCCGGAGCCGGCCGCCCAGGCACCGGCCGGAAATACGACGCGCGCAGCCCTCGGCACCGTCGTCGGCGCCCGCTCGGGCGACAAGGGGGGCAACGCCAACCTCGGGGTCTTCGCGCGCAACGACGCGGCGTGGACGTGGCTCGACGCCTTCCTCAGCACCGAAAAATTGCGCGCCCTGCTGCCGGAAGCGGCAGAGCTGGGAATCGACCGCCACCGGCTTCCCGCAATTCGCTCGCTCAATTTCGTCCTCCACGGCCTCCTGGAAGAAGGCGTTGCCGCCTCGACCCGCCAGGACGGGCAGGCCAAGAGCCTCGGCGAATGGCTGCGCGCGCGCGTCGTCGACATGCCGGAGAACCTGTCGTCGTGACACCCGCTCCGGAAGAAACCCGGCGCATGCGCTTCCCCGGCGTGCGCGCACCCAAGCCGCTGCTCTCCCGCGAAGCCGAGCGACAGCTCAGCGCCCGGCAGCTCGAGCTACTCGACGAACTGGAAGAGGAACTCCTCCGCGAGGGTCTTGCGGATCTCACCATGGCCGAGATCGCGACGCTCCTCGGCTGCTCGCTGCGCACGCTCTACGGCATCGCGCCCAGCAAGGACGAGCTGCTCCTCAGCGTGGTCGATCGAAGACTCCACCGCATCGGCCGCCGCGCGATCGAGGCTCTCGACGCTTCGATGCCGCCGCTCGACGCCCTGCGCACCTACCTGCAGGCGGCCAACGAGGCGGTCCAACCGGAAGCGGTGGCCATGACGGCCGACCTCGTGCGGGTCGCGGGTGCCGGGCGCCTGGTCTCCGCCCACGAGGCCTACCTGATCGCGGTGACACAGAACCTGCTGGATCGCGCGGTCGCCGACGGGCAGATCGCTTCGGTGGATACCGCCGCCGTCGCCCACGTGCTCGGGAGCCTGGGCGGCGAGTTCGCGCGGCCCGACGTCGCGGCAATCGCCCGGGCATCCCCGAAGGAGACCGCGGACACGATCTCCGAACTCATCCTGCAGGGGCTACTGGCGAGGCGCTAGGCGCACCGTCCACACCGCACCGGATTCCCGGTCGGGACCGAGCGCGCGCTGCGTCAGTCCGCCAGCTTAGAGGCACGCCGCAACCCCAGCAGCGCCAGGACGAAGATCCCAACGAAGGCGAACAATGCGGCCGCGTAACTTCCCGTGGCGTCGAATACCGCCGCCGCCGCGGGCCCGGACGCGGCGCTCACCGGCAGCATGAAAAGATTGGTGAGCCCCATTGCGCGCCCGATCGATTCCGGCCCGAAGCGCCGCGCCACGATCATCGTGTAGACCGGGATGAAGCCGCCTGTGGTCATGCCGAAGAACAAGACCGCGGGCACTACCACCTCGACCGGCGCGCCCGCGACGAAGACGAGGCAACTCGCGAGCTGGATGCCGATCAGCAACGCCAGGAGAAACTCGCCGCGAATGCGGTCCGCGAGGATTCCGACACCGACTGTTCCGGCGATGGCAAAGCCGCCCGCGAGCGCCACGACGCTGGCAGCACCGCGCAGCGAGAGACCGTGTCCGTACAGGAAGACCGCCACCTGGCTATTCCAGCCCGCGGCGATCCCCACGCCCACGGCGAAAGCCACCGCCACCAGCACGAAGGCTGGCGTCCGCACCAGGCGCCCCATCGACCAGCCGGCGTCGCCTTCCGGCGTGTCGTGCGCCACCGCTTCGACGTGCCGGGGGATGAAGCGCAGCACGAGTGGAATCGGGATCGCCGCGGCGAGCACACCGAAAAGCGCCAGGGTTCCGTGCCAATTCAAGAACTCGAGCACGAGGCCCGAGAGTGCGGCGAAGGCAGCGATCCCGATCGGCCCGCCGAGGTTCACGATGCCTAGCGCCCGGCCGCGCTCTGCGACGAAAACGCGGCCCACGAGCGTCGAGCCCCCCATCGGCCCGAGGGCGGGCACCGCCAACCCCGCCGTGAAACAACAAACCGCCAACACCGCCAGGCTCGTCGCCTGGGAGGCGACCAGCAGGCTCAGCGAGAGCCAGATCGACCCGCCGAGCATCACGGGCCGGATCGCGCCCCGGTCGAGCAAGGGGCCCAGGACCATGCCGCCGACGGCGAGTGCCATGACGATCAACGCCGGCGCCAGGCTGATGTGCCAGCGCGCCGCACCGAACGCCTCCTGCAGGGGCTGAACGAAGAGGCTGAAGCTACCGAGGGTCGTGCCGACCGCCACGGCCTGGGTCGTCAATGCGACCGCGACGTAGCGGCGACCGCGCGCGTCCATGTCCCCCCTCTCCCACCACGCGCCCCGCCGCGCGAGTCAGCAGTGTATCCTGTGCGCCTTCTTTTCTTCTGGAATTCGAGGTGAAGCCCATGACCCAGCGCGCCTACGACCCCGAGCTCGTCGACATGGTGAAAGCGCTCCCGACGAACATGGACTGGAGCGACATGGACCGCGCTCGCGCGGAGCTGTCGAACCTGATCCCGCCGGCCAGCGACGAAGACGTCGCGGCACTCGGCGTCCGCTGCGAGGACCGGAGCATCCCGGGCCCCGACGGCGCACCGGACGTCCCGATCCGCATCTACACGCCGACGGACGGCGACGGCGTCCGGCCCGGCGTCCTCTACATCCACGGCGGCGGCTTCTGCCTCGGCACGCTCGACGGCGAACAGCTGGGCGCCGCCGGCGCCGCAAAGGCTGCCGACGCAGTGGTCGTCTCGGTGGACTACCGACTGGCGCCGGAGCACCCCTTTCCCGCCGGTGTCGAGGACTGCTTCGCGGCGCTCGTGTGGACGGCGACCGAAGCAAAAGCGCTCGGCATCGACCCCGGCCACATCGGTGTGATGGGCCAGAGTGCGGGCGGCGGACTCGCAGCCGCCGTCGCCCTGCTGGCCCGCGACCGCGGCGGACCCGCGCTCTGCTTCCAATGCCTCGGCATTCCCGAGCTCGACGACCGGCTCGAGACAGCGTCGATGCGCGAGTTCGTGGACACGCCGCTCTGGAACCGGCCGAACGCCGAGGTGAGCTGGCGTTACTACCTGGGCGACGCGCCGGGCGAGGTCTCGCCCTACGCCGCGCCCGCCCGGGCAGAGGATCTATCCGGTCTGCCCGCCGCCTACGTCTCGACCATGGAATTCGACCCGCTGCGCGACGAGGGCATCCTCTACGCGCTGCGGCTACTCGAGCACGGCGTGCCCGTCGAGCTGCACCAGTTCCCCGGCACCTTCCACGGCTCGAGCGTCGTCGCAGCCGCGGAAGTGTCGAAGCGCTCGACCGAGGAAATGATGGGCGCGCTCCGGCGCGGCCTGCACCGCGCCTAGGGCTCCTATCGGACGTAGCCGAGTCTTCGGAGCTTCTCCACGAGCTCGCGATCTTCGACCGGATCGACCGCTTCTAGAATGGGCGGAAATTCAGCCAAGGTGTCGGCCGCCACTTTCCGCGGCGGATGCGTCGCGAGGTATTCCGCGTCTAGTATCCGGCTCGGCAATTTCCCTTCCAGGTCGTCCGGAATCGCCGCACCCGCGAGATAGAAGATCAGCGGAGCGACATCCACGACGGACAGGCGTGCGCGCTGCGCCCTTCGGGCAATCGGGCCTCCCGCAGCGATGAAGATCCCGACCGGATCGTGCTCCCCGGAAAAGGAGTCGCGGTAATACGCTTCGTCTATCTCCAACTGCTTGCCGCCGGCTTCGATTCGCCCGTTGGGCCAAAGGTCCGACAGAACATCGTCCCGAGGCCGCGCGAAGATGTACGCGTGCCCCGGCCGGTCGGCGTTCATCTTGTAGAGGTGCTGCATCACGAACTTGATGCCCCACTGCTTCAGTCTCCGGAATACCGACATGCGCTGACCCGCCGGGCGCGCTGCCGCTTCGATCACATTCGTATCGAACAGGCGCTCACCGTCACTGCTGCGCCAGCTCGCGAGTTCTGCGACGAGGCGCTCGAGGGTTTTCTCCCGCTCTTCGAAGGGCCCCTCGTGGACCTCGATGATGACGATGCCGAAACGCGTGATTACGTGGAACCCGTCCCGCGCCGGATCGAGATCGGCACGCGCCAGCGCGGCCGAGAGCTGCGGCACCCAGACGTTCGATGCGCCACCGCCGGCCGCCTGAAAGCCGTGGTCCGAAACGATGATGACCGGGTCCTCGGGGCCCAGCGCGGAAGTGATCTCCCCGACGGCGAGGTCCATGCGCCGAACCGCCTCGTGAATGGCGGTCCGGTGCTCTTTCGGTGCGGGCTCGGGCAGGCGGTGCTTGGGCCGGAAGTCCTCGGGAAAGGCGGCGTTCCAGAAACGATGCGAGACGGTGTCCACGCTGTCGAAGACCACGGCTCCGACATCGAGATCGAAGGCCGCGGCCAATTGGTTCCAGCGGGCTGCCTTGCGCGCAAATTCGACCTGCGAGAGGCGCAGCAGGTCCTCGCGCTCGAGATCGTCTTCGTACGCCATGACCCAGGGCGAAAGATCAATCTGATCCCAGGCGTCCGGCGGGCTGACCCGATCGTCGTGGCGCAGCCAGCCGGGGATCACGAACCCATCTGGAAGCGCCGCGGGCGGCCAGGTGACCAGGTAGCCGTAGAGCCCGACGCGAAAACCGAGCAGCGCGAGGCGCTCGAAGAGCGTCGGAACCCGGATCGTGATGCGGGTCGCCTGGAAGTCGGTCACACCGTGAGCACGCGGTTTTCGCCCGGTGGCGATGCTCGTCCAGACGGTCGGCGAATTGAGCGGCTTCACGGTGGTGAAATCGGCGGTCACGCCCCGCTTCGCTAGCGCCGCAAGGTTGGGCAGTTCCCGCGCCTGCCACATCGCGTCGATCACGTTCCACGAGCCGCCATCGATCCCGATGACGGTGATTCGGCCCCAAGCAGCGGGTGCGGACAATACGCTGACGGATACGAGAGCTGAAACGAGGCCCAGGAATCGCGGACGGAGCCTCGAACGAGTCGTGCCGGACATCATGCGCACCAAAGTGGAATGGATTGTGCGCGCTTTCCGCGGCCGCGTGCAAGCTTGCAACTCGTTCGAGCTGGAACTTCAGACGGGAGTTCGAGCGGTTCGAAGAGGTTTTTCGGTGGGCGAAGCCGCAAGGTGCGCTCGGGGAAGCTGGAGAGCGAGCTTGCAGTCCACCCCGTCCGCGGTGTAAAACCGAGTTGGACAGTATGGGAGGAGCGTGATGCGACGATTGTGCGTATTCGCTTTCGCGCTGCTGACGGCTTGCGCGCAGGCGTGGATACCCCCGGAGCGCTTCGAGTGGGTGGGGAAAGGCTCGGACCCTGGGGCGACGGAGCGATCGCGCGCGGCAGAGATGTGCCGAGGTCGAGCACTCACGGCGGCCGGAATGCACGACACGCGCGGCGATCGCCAACGAGCCTGCATGGCCGAAGACGGCTGGCTGTACAAGGGCAAATAGCTGGGCGGCCTGCGCCGCAACGCCTAGGGCTCCGACAGCTTCACCCGCAGCACGCGGTCGCCGGCGAAGGAGCCGATGAAGAGCTCGTCGCCCACCTGGAGGCCGACGGTGCCGCCGCCCATGGGCGGGCCGTTGCCGACGTAGATGTCCTCGGTGGTGAGCGCCACGGGATCGACGGCGACGATCGCGAAGGGCAGCGGACACGCGCCGCGCTCGAGGTTCCGGCAGACGGCGAAGTCCTTCGGATCGAGCGAGCGCAGCGACGCCACCAGCAGGCGCTTGCCATCCGGGCTCCAGGTCACGTTGTCGGGCGCGGGCACTTCGGCGCGCCCCTCGATCTTCCCGCTCGCGCGGTCCACCCGGCGCAGCTCGTTTCCCATCGAGACGTTCATGAAGATCGTGCGGCCGTCGGGCGACACCTCGACACCGTTGGGCAGCGCCCCCCGCGTGCCCGGGACTTTTTTGAAGCCCGCTTTCGCCGACCATTCGTAGAGTTCGCCACTGGGCTCGCCGGCGGCTTCGGTGAGCTGCTCGAAGTTCCCCGAGAGCGACATCATCTTGCTCGTCAGGAAGCCACCGTCGGGAAGCGCCACCACCTCGTTCAACGACGCATCAACAGGCGCCAGCACGCAGCCGCGCCAGGCGACGCTCCAGTCGGAACCGGCGCCCGTCACTTCGAAGAACTCGATCGATTCGCGCCCGCCGTGCTGCACCACCAGCAGCTGCAGCTTGCCGTCACGCCGTTTGGCCAGGTCGATGCCGTGGGGGCTGAATGCGGCCGGCGGCGGCCCCGGGCAAGTCGGGTCGCCCCAGCCCGGCTGCGGAGCGCCCTTTGCGTCACCGCCCCGGAAGAGCACGCTGCGCTCGTCGGTCGCGAGCACGAGGAGCGCCAGGTCGCCGGGCTTCCCGCCTTCGATGGCGCCGTACTCGCTCACCAGCAGGGCTTCGTCCCCGGGAAGCGGTGCCAGGTCTTCCGGATTCTGGAAGCCGCAGACGGGCCGCGCCGGCCCCACGGCCTCGCACGCAACGAAGGGACCCGGCAGCTCTGCGAACGCCGCGGGCGCAGCGGTGAGCAACAAGACTGCCAATGCGACCGGTGAAGCTCGCCTCACGCTGCGGACTCGGCCGGCGTTCCATGCGTCCCCAGGTAGTGCGATGCGAACGGGGGATTTTCCTCGAGCTTGCGGTTGATCTCGTAGATGCGGCGGTACTTCGTATCCTTGATCACCCAGCGACCGTCGAGCTTGACGTAGCGGTCCCAGTAGATCGCGGTTCCCGTGGTGAAGAAGTTTCCGTTCAGGATCCACATATTGTCCGTCAGGTACCAGATCCCCGTGGCCTCGGTCTCGCTCAGCATCTGGATTTCGGGGTGGTGCCCGTTGTGGTGCCCGACCGCCTGGCTGGTGAACGACTTCTGGATCGACTCCAGGTACTCGTCGCGGCCCTCGAGCTTCCACTCGTAGGTGCCGCCGACGAAGTCGACCGACACGTCTTCGTGGAATAGCGTCGCCAGCTCGGCGAAGTTCGCCGTGTCGATGCAGCGGAAGTAGGCGTGCTTCAGCTGCCGCACCGCCTCCATGTCCATCAAGCGCTGAACGTCACCGCGCAGCTCCTCGATCCCGCCCTCAGAGGCGTTCAGCGGCAGCCCTTCGGCAATGCCCATCCCGGCCTTGGTCAATACGTCGCTCATGCTTGGACTCCTTCTGCGTTTTTGGTACGGACGAGCCGCTCCATTCCGGGCCGGCAGGCGGCTTCGAGCCGGGCCCGCTCGTCCGGGGGTAGCTTCTCACGTCGCGGCTCCGGACGGCCAGAAATCAGTGCCCGGGCCCGGTCGATCCAGCCTCCGGCGCTGGGATCGAGCTCGAAAAAGGCGGCGATGCGCCGCAGCTCCGCGTCGGGGCGCTCGAGCAGAGCCTCGAACCGCACCTCCAGTTGATTGCCGGGGTCGATCTCCGCCAACGCCGCCATGCCCTGCTCGATCTGCCGGGTCCACCACGCGCCGAAGTGGGCGGCGTCGGGGCGAAGCTTCAGCTGGCGGCCGATGGCGTCGTCGCCGTCGGCCGACTCGAGGCCCCGAAGCTCGTCGAGGGAGGGAGGCTCTTCGCCGCGCAGGTGAGCCGTCGAGAGCGTCACCGCCAGCCGGAAGGCGTGGTGTTCCCGAATCGAAAGTGCGGCTTCGCGCCCGTCCCGGTGGATGTGGACGAAGCGCGCGGCCGGGAAGAGCGCCTTGAGTTGTGCCACGTAGTCGATCGAAGAACCCGAGCGCTCGATCCACACGCGCCCTCCGGTGCGTTCGGTGAGCCAGTCGAAGAACGCGCGGTAGTGCTCGCGCAACGGGCGGGTCGGTTGACTGCGCGCGAAAGCGAGCGCCGCGTCGAAGAACGCGTCCGGTGCGTCGGAGAGCCGCGAGAGCGCGGAGACCAGCAGCCACGGGAGCCCATCGCTGCGCTGGTAGCGCGATTCCGGACCGAACGGGTACACGATCTCCGGCACCGCGTAGCCCCGCGAGAGCACCATCGTCACGAATGGGTGGGGCTGCGAGACGAGGTCCGCGAACTCCTCGCCCGAAACGGGCTCCTCCGAGAAGCGGCGCGTCATGTCGAGGCCGTTGAAGAACTCGAAGATGCTCGTCACCTCGGGGCTCTCGCCGAGCATCTGTGAAAGCAGCGTCGAGCCGCAGCGCCCGGTGCCGACGACGAACCGGTCCACGAGAACTCCTACCTGCGGTAGCGCGACCAGACGGCGCGCCGGCGGTGGGCGAGCGTTCCGGCCCGTTCTCGGGCGCCGACCGTCGGCGTGTCCGGCGGCAGCGCGTCGCGCAATTCGACAAGAGGCACCCGGCGAATCGCCGCCTCGGGTTTCGCGGCAGCGCGAACGAAGCGTGCCGTCAGGCTCCCCTTCGCATTACCGGCCGGATCGAGCCAATTCGCGACGCCCGGATCGGTGTGGGCGATCACCCCGCGGAAGACCCCGTCCGCGTCGAGACAGGCCTGGACCCCGTTTAGCGAGCACTGGCGGCTCGCGTACTCGACGCATTCCCACCACCAGTTCGCGAGCGACACACCCCAGTAGTGGCATTCCGGCGGGCGGAACTCGACGATGACGGCTTCGTCCGGAGCGCAGTGAAAGTTCCCCATCCCGTAGACTTGACTGCCGGCGCCGGCGCGTGCCCCCGCATCTTCGGGCATGTAGAAGACCATGCTATTCGCATCCATCGACAGGTAGCCGCGGCTCATCTGCTCCCAGAGCGCGCCGCCCTTGTCGAGCCAGCGGGCGAGCTTGCCGATCCGGTTCTCGACCCAGTCGGGCCGGGGCGGGGGAATGGGCCAGTCTGCGCCCTCGCGCTCGATCAAGAGATCCGCCGGGAACTCCGCGTCCCAGTCCTGGAAGAGTTGGCGCACCAGGAGAAACTCCGCGTTCTCCGCGCTCGGAATCCAGTTGCCCGGCCGCTCGTCGCCGCCGATCCACAGCTCGAAGCTCCCGTCGGCGGCGGTCTCGAGCGCGAAGCCGTCGAGCGAGCCGAGTGTCCCCCACTCCGCGATGCTGCCGTTCGCGAAATGGCCCCAGTTCACCTGGAAATCGAGGTGGCGGGCACTGCCCCGACGTCCCCAGACGCGGTACACGGCGCCGCCGCGCAGGGGTGCGTACAAATACAAGCAATCCGGGTTGTCGAGGCCCCAGGGCCGCGCGTACTCGATCATGCGCCCGAAGACCGGGTAGTCCGGGTCGTCGTGGGTGGCGCAATTCGCGATCCCCGAGGCCAGGAAACGCAGCAGGTAGCGGTAGCCCTCGGCGCGGTCGCGGGGCGAATCGGGTGCAGCCTCGGCCCCGATGCGATCCGAGAGGCGCTCGATCGCCGCGCAGAGCTCCCGCCAGGCGCTGGCGTCGGCGAGGCGCTCGTCGGGGGAAGCCGTCACGGGGCCATCATACGGGATCCCCTACCCGGGCCGGTTCGGAATACAATCACCGCCGTGAGCGTCCCGCGCTACGACGAGGTGTCGACCGGCGGCCGCCGGGTGCCGGCCGGCGGCGCCATTGACCAGGCCCGGCAGATCCTCTACCTCGCATCCGGCACGTTGCACTTCTGCACCGGCCAGATCTGGCGCCCGAACGGCGGCCAGACCATCCCCCGCTGAGACCCGATGCCCGACACCACCCCGCACCTTCTCACCGAGCGACGCGACGGCGTCCTGATCCTCACGATGAACCGGCCCGAGGTGCGCAATGCGCTCTCGCCCGAGATGATCGTGCGGCTGGCGCAGGCCTGGTACGAATACCGCGACACCGACGCATTGCGCGTGGCAATTCTCACGGGCACCGGCGACGAGGACTTCAGCGCCGGGGGAGACCTCAAGCTCACCATGCCGCTCATGACGGGCGCCCGTCAGCCCGAGAGCGAGTGGGACCAGCGCCTGATGGGCAACCTGCAGCAGTTCGGCGATGGAATCCTGCGCGGCTTCGAGCTCTACAAGCCGGTCATCGCCGCCGTCAACGGACGCGCTCTCGGCGGTGGAACCGAGATCACCAACGCCTGCGACCTGCGCGTAGCGGCCGAGCACGCGACCTTTGGCACTCCCGAAGCGAAGGTGGGTCTCTTGCCGGGCGGCGGCTCGCTGACGCGGCTCCCGCGCCAGGTTCCCTACGCGAAGGCGATGGAGATCCTGATGCTGGGGGACCCGTTCACGGCCCAGGATGCGCTCGAGATGGGCTTCGTCAACGCCGTGGTGCCCCGCGAACGCTTGCTCCCCCGGGCGCTCGAGTTCGCGGAGCGACTCGCCGCCAACGGCCCGCTCGCCATCCGCAAGATCAAGGAAGGGGTCCTGCGCTCGAGCGGCCTGCCCCTCGACCAGGCCTACCAGGTCGAAAATGAGGTCTCGGCCGCGGTGATGCAGTCGAAGGACGCCCGCGAGGGACCCCGCGCCTTCAAGGAAAAGCGCAAGCCCAACTTCATCGGCAAATAGCCCGGCTTTCCGGGTGCCGCCCAGAGGAGACCCCCATGGCCATCGTAGAAGCTGCCGAGAGCAGCGGCCCGCGCCGCCGCCTGCGCGCACTTTCCCCCGCCACGCTCGAGCCGATCGGCGAGTTCGACTGCGCCACGCCCGACGACGTGCGCGGTGCCGTCGAGCGCGCGCGCAAAGCCCAGGCCGGCTGGGCGCAGCTCGACTTCGACGCGCGCGCGAAATACCTCTACGCCCTCTGCCAGCAGGTCGTGGCCCGGCAGGACGACATCATCGAACTCGTAATTCGCGAGACCGGAAAGGCCCGCAACGACGCCATCGCCATGGAGGTCTTCGCACCCTGCGACGCCCTCACGTTCTACGCCAAGAACGCGAAAAAATTCCTGCGGTCCGAAAAACCCCGCATTCACGGCGTGATGGGCTTCATGAAAAAGCTGCGCATCATCTACAAACCGCTGGGTGTCGTGGGCCTGATCACGCCCTGGAACGGCCCGGTCGCGCTTAGCCTGGTGCCCATGGCCCAGGCATTGATGGCGGGTAACGCCATCGTGCAGAAGCCGTCGGAGGTGACCCCCTTCTCGGCGCTGCTCGTGAAAGAGATGACCGAGGCTGCCGGATTCCCGCCCGACCTCTACCAGGTCGTGCAGGGCGACGGCGAGACGGGCGCCGCGCTCGTCGAAGCCGACGTCGACAAGATCTCGTTTACCGGAAGCGTCGCCACCGGCCGCAAGGTGGGCGCCGCCTGCGCCCAACGGCTGATCCCGTTCACGCTGGAACTCGGCGGAAAGGACGCCATGATCGTCTGCGCCGACGCGGATCTCGACCGCGCCGCGCAGGGCGCGGTAAACGGTTCGTGCATGAACACGGGTCATTACTGCTGCGGCACCGAGCGGATCTACGTGGTCGGCGACGTCTACGACGAGTTCGTCGAAAAAGTCACGGCCCGCACCCGCGAACTGCGCCAGAGCGACGTGGGCGAATCGGACGTCGGGGCCGTCTTCTGGGACGAACAGATGAAGATCATCGAGTCGCATATGGACGACGCCCGGGCCAAGGGCGCGAACGTCCTGGTGGGCGGTCGCCGCAATCCCAATCTCAAAGGTCTCTACTTCGAACCCACGGTCGTGACCGACGTGACCCACGACATGGACCTGATGACCCGGGAAACCTTTGGCCCCATCGTCTCGATCATGAAAGTTGCAGACGAGGAAGAGGCAATTTCTCGTGCCAACGATTCGGAGTACGGCCTGAACGGAAACGTCTGGACGACGGACACGGAAAAGGGCCTGCGCCTGGCCGAGCGCCTCGATACCGGCGGCGCCTGCGTGAACGACATGGCCATCACGTACGGCATCCACGAGGCGCCCTTTGGCGGCGTCAAGGCCAGCGGGCTCGGCCAGGTGAACGGGCCCATCGGACTGCGCAGCTACTGCCACATCATGCCCCTCACCGCCGATCGCAAGGGCAAGGGCAAGGTCCAGGGCGGCTACCCCTACACGCGCAAGGGCGAAGACGGCATGCAGAAGGCCGTCAAGATCTTCTTCGGCACCCGCCTCGCGCGCTGGTTCAGCTAGGAGATTCGTCGCCCTTGGAGCGCCGCTGCGTGCGGCGGTAGAGCGTCTTGCGATCGATACCGAGGATGCGCGCCGCCTGCACCTTGTTGCCACCGGTCATCTCGAGCACCTGCGCCGTATAGCGGTTTTCGAGTTCGAGCAGCGTGAACTGCGCTTGCCCGACCTTCTGCAGCAGCGCCTCGAGGTTCGCGACGCTGGTGGGGTCTGGCCCGCTTCCGGCCGTGGGCAGGTCTGCCACGCCAATCTCATCCGTGTCTGTCAACGCGAGCGCCCGCTCGATCACATTCTCGAGCTCGCGGGCGTTGCCCTTCCACGGCTGGCGCTCGAGCCACTGTATCGCGTCGCGCGAAATCGTCGCGTTCCGGCCGCTCGAGTGCTTGTGCAGAAAAGCAAAAACCAGCGCAGAGATATCCTCGGGGCGCTCCCGGAGCGGTGGAATGTGGATCGGAATGACGTTGAGCCGGTAGTAGAGATCCTCGCGGAAATTCCCGGCGGCCAACTCGGCATCGAGATCCTGATTCGTCGCCGCCACGATGCGGACGTCGACCTTCACGGAGTGGTTGGCGCCGACGGGCCGGATCTCGCCGTCCTGGAGAACGCGCAGCAGCTTGGCCTGGAGCCCGGCGCCCATGTCCCCGATCTCGTCGAGAAAGAGCGTACCGCCGTCGGCCTTCTCGAAGAGGCCGACCTTCGACACGTGCGCACCGGTAAAGGCGCCGCGCGCGTGCCCGAAGAGTTCGCTTTCGAGCAGGCCCTCGGGAAGCGCCGTGCAGTTGATCGGGATGAAGGGCTTGCGCGACCGCGAGCCGTGGTAGTGGAGCGTGCGCGCCACCACCTCCTTTCCAGTCCCGCTTTCCCCGGTGATGAGCACGCTGCTGCGCCCCAGCCCGACCTTCTTGAGGAGCGCGATGATCTCGCCCATGGCCGGGCTCTCACCGATCAGATCTCCAAGCTTTGCCGTCTTCTCCACGGCCCGGCGCAGCCGACGATTTTCCTCCTCGAGACTCCGGTACGCGAGCGCCCGCTCGACGGCGAGTCGGACGGCCTCGGGCTCGAAGGGCTTCGTGATGTAGTCGAAGGCGCCGGCCCGCATGGCATCGACGGCGGAATCGATGCTCCCAAAGGCGGTCATCAGCACCACCGGCGTGCCCGGCCGGATTCGACGCAGTTCGCCCACGAGTTCGACGCCGCTGCGGCCAGGCATCCGCACGTCGCTAAGCACCGCGTCGAACTCGACGTCCCGCGCCCGCTCCAGCGCGATGTCGGCCGAGGCCGCCTCCTCCACCAAGTGCCCATTGTCGCGGAAGAACGAGGCGAGCATCTGCCGCATCGCGTCATCGTCATCCACCACCAGAAGGGGTCGTGCATTCGGGGTCATACCGGGATTGTTCGCACCTCTCGTGCCACCCGAAGGAACGCAGGCGCTCTCTGGTGACCCCAAGTTGGGACAAACTGCCACAGATGACCCAAAATAGGTCAGCTCCTGATGCTACTCAGCTCGATCCTCCATCGCCGGCCTCGGGCACAGGGAAGCGCATCGTGAAGGTCGTCCCCTTCCCCTCGCTGCTCTCGACTTCGATCGTTCCCCTGTGATCCGTCACAACCCCCTCCGCCACCACCAGGCCCAGGCCGTAGCCCGCGCCCGCCGCCTTCGTGGTGAAAAAGGGCTCGAAGATCTCGCCCAGCACGTCCGACGAGATTCCGACGCCGGTGTCGGCGACCCGGATCTCCACCCAGCCGTCCTCGCTGCCCGACAGTTCGACCCGGAGCCTGCCGCCCTCGGGCATGGCGTCCGCGGCGTTGAACAGCAGATTCAGGAATAGCTGCTGGAGGCGCTCTGCATCGCCGCTGATGCACGGCGCCGAGCCCAGGTTCTTCTCCACTTCGATGCCCCGCCGCCCGAGCTTCTCGCGAAGGAATGAGAGCGAGTTGTCGAGCAGCGGCGTCAGGTCGACAGGAAGCCGCCGGGTTCGCCGCGGCCGCGCCATGTTGAGGAGCGTCTCGATGATCTTGGAAATCCGGCCGATCTGCTCCTGGATCGTCTGCAGACGCCACTCGGCGGACTCACCCGAAACGGCTCCCTCGAGCAGCTTGGCGTGACCCTGAATCACGCCCATCGGTGTGCCGATCTCATGGGCAAGCCCGGCTACGAGTGTCCCTACCGACGCAAGCGCCTCGGCAGCACGCGCGCGATCCTCGGTCGACCGCAGCTCCGCCTTCTGGTCCTCGTAGTTGCGCGCGAGGCGCCGTCCCTCGGTTGAAAGCTCCTGCATCAGGTACTCGAGTTCACGGCCGTGACGCTCTACGTAGGCGTCCATCGCGATCTGCGCGTCGAGGAACAGCACCTTCTGGATCGCGCCAATGCAGCCCTGCGCCTTCGCCGCGTCGTGCGCGTACACCCGCTGGATCAGCGGAGTCAGCAGTGACAGGTAGAGGGAATAGGCACCGATATACCAACGCAGCTCGAGTCCTACGCGTTCGTGGGCCTCTCCAATCCGGCGGCGCTCTTCGAAGTAAGCGGTGTCGAGAGCGGGCGGAGTGAGGCTCAGCAGGTACTGGCGCTGTAAACCGAGGAGCCGCTCCTTGACCTCGGGATCCCTGAGGTAGCGCCGGGTGGCGGGAAACGCGAGCAGATGCCGATAGAAAGCCGCCACCAGTTCATCGGCCTGCTCCTCGACGCTCGGCCGCAACTCGCGGAGCAACACCAGGTCCGTGTCCTTCAGGTTCAGGAAGGTGAGCCGGTCCTGAAGGTCCGAAGAAGCCATCGGCACAGCATCGTCTTATCGGGCGTCGCGTCAAGGCTCGGGGATCCGCAAGCGTCGCTTGGGACCGGAGTGCAGGCTCCGGCAAACCGCCCGACGGGTAGACCGGATCCTCTGCCCTCCAGGCGAGCGCGCAACGTTGCGCCGTGCGCATCGTTCTCCAGCAGCCCGCTAGAAGTCCTCGCGCGCTGCGGTGCGGGCCAGCACTTCCTCGCGGCCCTCGTGACGCACGATGGCTCGTCGAAGCCCGTCGAGCGTGACCTTCCAGTCCGCGCCATCGGCACTCCCCCCCGCGCGGATCAAGTCGTCCAGCGTACGCTCGATCATCAGGTGCTCTGCCTCCAACTCGTCGATCTCGTCGGAAAAGCCAGGAGCCAGGCCGTCGAGCGCGGCGAAAAGCGACCCCTCCTCCACGGCGAAGTGCGCGACGAGTGCAGCGCGATACCGCTGTAGGGCAGCCGTAGCGCCCGCCGCATTCCTCTCGTTCATCGCCGTGTCGAGCTCTCCGAAAAACACCCGAATGCGCTCGTGCTGTCGGCTGATTGCACGGGTGATCCGCCGCACCCGCATCCAGAGCCCCGGCTGGTTCGACTCGATGCCAAGGCTCGGAAACAGTGGCGGGCCTTCCCAGGCCTCGCGTGGACGCTTGCGCTCCCGCTCGACCAATCGGCGCAGATCGCGCAGGTTGCGCACGCCGTGTACGGCACCGGCGGAAAGCACGCGCAGGCCGCCCGCGGCGAGCAGCGAGAGATAGCCGCGGCGGATCAAGACCGAGAACGGTGCCGCGACTCGGATCTCGATCCACCGCTCGGAATCACCATCCATGATCAGGTGGAAGAACTCGGCGGTGAAGCCCCCGATGCCGTCTTCCACCGCCGCGAGCGCCTCGACTGCTCCGGGGCTGAAGCGGAAGACCAGGTCCGGGGCAGGCGCGGTGCCGGGAAGCAACCTGGTCTCGTCTCCGCACCGCTCCAGGTGCCAGGCCTCGCCGGGGTGCGTCGTGATATAAACATCGATCGTCGCGCCCTCCTCCAGGTAAGCCGCGGCCGACCGCCAGACGGGATGGTCGCCGAAGAGCCCGACCAGGACTCCAATCGTGTCGGGTTCACCCTGCCGTCTTTCCCTCACCCCGCGTGGCAAATGCACGAGGCGTGCCCGTGAAAACCGGCTATCGCAGCTATAGGACTGCCGGCGGCGTCCTCCTACGCCCCGGAACGACCCATACTGCCCCTCCCCCCGCTCACGAGGGCAGCGTCGCAAACCCGCGGCAGCTGCCGGTTGCGCTGTGCAGGCAAATGGAGTTGCTATTCGCCCGGCTGCGGAGCCACGACCAGTGGGAAACCGCTGCCGCGCGTCCTGCGCGACGCTGTCGTTGGCATCGAGGCCGAAGTGGGCTCGGGTCCGGGGCACTCCTGGCCCGCAGGCGTTCTGGCGTTTGAGAAACTTCTGCCGATCCAGCCCTGCATGGTGGGGCAAAACAGCTCAGTTGCATGGTGGGGCAAAACAGCTCAGTTTTGACAATGAATGGATTGAAATGCCCTGCTCCCAAGCAGAGCGCACGTTGCACCGCATATCCGCTGGCACGCTGCTTGCTCCAATATGAGCCAGAAGCGCGCCAGAGAGGTGGCACCATGGCTCCGCGGGGATGCTATGTCCCCGAGGAGACACCGGCGTGCCTCGATATATACGTGCTCAATGAGATGACCGAGGTCTGGTCCGAGAACGCCGCTGCCCGCTACGACGAGGACCATCAAGTCAAGACACTTGCCGAGGTCGAGTTCGTGGCCGGTGACATGCCGGCCAAGTGGCTATGCCAGATCAACCATGACTTTCACGAAGTGAAGCTCTTCCTCGCGACGCCCGGACCACTTCGTCATCGAGGCGACGCTCCCCACGGTTTACGAGACCTAGCCGCTCGACCAGCGGAGCGGTCCGAGGGCGACGTTTAGCCGCGGTAGCCGTCGCGGATCACGCGCCGGGCGAGCTTGCCGGTCTCCGTGCGCGGAAGCGCGTCGACGAAGTCGACGGCGCGCGGCACCTGGTAGCCGGCGAGGAGCGCCTTGCAGTGGACGCGCACCTCCCCGGCGCCGAGACGGCTGCCCGGCTCTCGCTGCACCACCGCTCGCAGTATTTCCCCCCACTCCGGGTCGGGCACACCGACCACGCAGCAGTCGGCGACCCCCGGGTGCTCGAGGAGTGCGGCCTCGACCTGGGCCGGGTAGACGTTCACACCGCCCGAGATGATCACGTCGGCGCGCCGGTCGCAGAGAAAGAGGTAGCCGTCGGCGTCGAGGTAGCCGACGTCGCCCAGGGTGTAGCAGTCGCCCCGCCGGCCCTCCGCCGTCTTCTCCGGGTCGCCCTTGTACTCGAAGTTTCCCTGGGTGCGGAAGTAGACGTCGCCCTGGACGTCGGGCGGGCAGGGCTCGCCTTTTTCGTCCAGCACCATCACTTCGACACCGGGGTTCGGCTTGCCGACCGAGCCCGGGTGCGCGAGCCAGTCTTCGGAGCTGATCCCGATGCCGCCGCCCTCGGTTCCACCGTAGAATTCGAAGAGCACGGGACCGAGCCATTCGATCATGCGCCGCTTCACCGCCACCGCCACCGGAGCGGCACCGTGCACCGCGAGCCGCAGGCTCGACGTATCGAAGGCGCGGCGCCGGCTTTCTTCGAGCCGCAGCAGGCGCACGAAGTGCGTGGGCACGAGAAAGGTCGAGCAGATCGACTCCTGCTCCACGGCGCGCAGGAACTCCTCCGCATCCCAGTGGTCGAGCAACACGATGTCCGCGCCGAGCAGCACGGCCCCCTCGCAGTACGTATTCGGACCCGCGTGATAGAGCGGCGCCGCAACGAGGTGCGGTCCGCGGGCGGCATCGTCCGTGAAGCGTTCCAGCATGGCCCGCCCGGCCTGGCCCGTGGTGCCCGGCGGCGGCCGGTCCTCACCGGGCGGTCGCCAGACCCCCTTGGGACGGCCGGTGGTCCCGGACGTGTAGAGCAGCGTCCCGCCCGCGAGCGGCGACTCGAGGTCTGCGTCGGAAAACTCTGCAACCTCTTCGAAGCGCCGGAAGCCCGGTATCTCGCCGCCGACGCTGAAACGCGCCTCGGGCGGCACGCCTTCGCACGCGGCGAGTGCCGCTTCGGCGAAGTCCACGTGAGCCAGAAAGGCGCGCGCCTCGCTGTCGCGCACCACGTAGCGCACCTCGTCGACATTCCAGTGCCAGCAGATGGGCGTCCACACACGGCCCGACCAGCCCGCACCGCGGTAGGCAAAAAGCGACTCGGGGACGTTGGGCAGAAGCGCCGCGATGCCGGCGCGGGCCGCGGTGCCCGCCGCGTCGAGCGCTCGCGCGAAACGGTTTCCCTCCCGGACGATGCGTTCGTTGGCAACGCGCGTGATCATTCCGTTCGACTCCGATTTGACCGGGACCCACCCGGCACTTACCGTGGGCGACCCAGTCTAACCGGAGGCCCCTGGACGTGGACATCCTGAAACGCAACCAGTCCGACACGGGTGTCCTCACCCTCACCCTGAACCGGCCAGAACGGAAGAATTCGATCGATCTTCCGCTTGCCGGCGAACTGCTGGAGGCGCTCGACAGCGCCGCCGAGAACACCTCCGTGCGTGCCGTAGTCATCACCGGCGCCGGCGATGCCTTCTGCGCGGGTGGCGACCTGGCGGGAGAGGGCGGCGGGCTCAGCCTGCTCGCCCTGATGCGCCAGATTTCACGGCCCGCCCTGGCACTTCACCGCTTCCCGAAGCCCACCCTTGCCAAGGTGAACGGAACCGCGGCCGGCGCCGGCTGGAACCTGGCGCTGGGCTGCGATCTGATCGTGGCCTCGGACGAGGCGCGCTTCTGTCAGATCTTCGCGCGCCGGGCGCTCTCGCTCGACTACGGCGGCAGTTGGCTCCTGCCGCGGCTCGTGGGCCTGCACCGCGCGAAAGAACTGGCACTGCTGGCAGACTGGGTTTCCGCCGAGGAGGCCGAAAAGCTGGGCCTGGTGAACCGGGTGGTGCCCGCCGCCGAACTGGATGCCTTTTCCGACGACTGGGCGAAACGCCTCGCGCAGGGTCCTCCCATCGCGCTGTCTCTGAGCAAGCGCATGCTTTCGGAGGCATCCTTCCGAAGCTTCGAAGAGGCCATCGACGTCGAAGCCACATCACAAGTCGTGAACATCACAAGCCACGATGCGCGCGAGGGCTTCAAGGCTTTCTTCGAGAAACGCGCACCGAAGTTCGAGGGGCGCTAGCCGTGGCGATCGAAGCCGTGATCTGGGACTTCGGCGGCGTCTTCATCGGCTCACCCTTTGCCGCCATGGCCGAGATCGCTCGAAATCTCGACGTCGACCCGGAGCGCTACTTCGACGCCGTCTTCGGTCCCTACGACCACGACACGGACCACCCGTGGCACCAACTCGAGCGAGGCGAGATCACGCTCGAGGCGGCGCGCGAGGAAATCGTGGCGCTCGGACGCGCCGGCGGATTCGACGCCGACCCCTTCCACTTCTTCGGAGCCATGAGTCGAAACGGCAGCGGCGAGGCCCGGAGCGAGGTGGTGGACTTCGCGAAGCAGCTCAAGGAGGGCGGCACACCGACGGCACTGCTGACGAATAACGTGGTGGAGTTCCGCGAAGCCTGGAGCCGTGCCCTCCCCGTAGACGAGCTCTTCCACCACGTGATCGACTCGAGCGAAGTGGGGATGCGAAAGCCCGATCCGAAGATCTTCGAGCTGACACTCGAACGGCTCGGCGGAATTGCCGCGGAGCGCGCCGTATTCCTCGACGACTACCCGGGAAACATCGAGGCCGCGAACCGCGTGGGCATTCGAGGCATACTCGTCACCGAAGACTACCTCGCCGCACTCGACGAGCTCCGCAAGCAGCTGGCCGAAGAGAAGTGACGCACGCGCCCCGGGGTGGCCGGTCCCCATCGCCCGGGTCCCGTGTGCCGGGATTCGGATCGCGGCAGATGTCGGTGCCGCGGGGCGTCAGGACCGGGGCCGCACGTCCCCGCTGCGCAAATCGCGCGGCAGCCCGAGTCCGCGTTCGCCGATCACGTTGCGCTGGATATTCGAGCTGCCGGCGGCGATGCGGCCGGCCAGGGAATAGAGATACTCGTCGATCCAGTCCGTGTTGCTGCGCTCGCCGCTGCCGCCCCCCCAGCTCGAATCGGTGGGCGCGAGCAGGCCGTCGGCGCCGATCAGGTCGTAGGCGAGTTGAACGAGCTGCTCGTTTACCTGCGAGCCGTAGAGCTTGTTCACCAGGGTAGGGAGTCCCACCTTGGCCTCTTCGTCGTTGTAGGTCGCGCTCACCTTGCGCAGCGTCATGGTCTCGAGGCAGCGCACGTGGCAGTCGAGCGCTGCCAGGCGATCGCGGACCAGCGGATCTTCGAGCGCCGGGCGTCCGTGCAGCGGCGTCCGCCGGGCGAGGTTCAGCAGGCGGCGAAAACGATTCCGTACCAGGCTGCCACCTCCGAGGTTTCGCTCGTGCTTGAGGTTCACCCGCGACACCTGCCAGCCCTGGCCGCGCTCGCCCACGATCCAGTCGGCGGGTGCGTGCACGTCGGTGAAGAAGACTTCGAAAAAATGCGTTGCCCCGGTGAGCTGGCGCAGGGGACGCACGTCGATACCGGGCTGATCCATTTCGAGCAGCAGGTAGGAGATCCCCCCGTGCTTGGGCGCATCGGGCTCGGTGCGGAACATGCCGAACATATGCGTGGCGCTGTCGGCGTCACTCGTCCAGATCTTGTGACCGTTGATGACCCACGTGTCGCCCTCGAGCCGCGCTGGGCTGCGGAGCGACGCCAGATCGCTGCCCGCACCCGGCTCGCTGTACCCCTGGCACCAGACGAAGTCGCCGCGCAGGGTCGGGGCGATGAACTTCTCGCGCTGCCAGTCGGCACCCACTTCGAGCAGCGTCGGCACCACCATGCCGACACCCTGGTAGCCGAGCTGCCAGGGTGCGCCCGACCGTTCGAACTCCTCGGTCAGGATCGTCTCGCGCAGCGGATCGAAGGGCTGCTCCGAACCCCCGTAACGCTTCGGAATGCTGCGGTACAGGTAACCGCGCTCGGCCGCGGCCGCGATGAAGCGCCGCTGCGCACCGGGCTCCGGCTCACCCGTGCCGCGGTCCGCGGGCCAGGCCTCGGCGAGAAACGCGCGCACTTCTTCGCGGAAGACCTCGTAGTCCGGCCCGAAGGAAAGATCCATCTACCAGTTCTCCAGCGCGGCGAGTCGTTCGCGGTGGGCGCGCGGCCCTCCGAGCCAGCTGCGATCGAAGAGCACGCGCTTGGCCCAGAACTGGACATCGGATTCCCAGGTGAAACCGATTCCCCCGTGAAGCTCGATCACCTGGCGGCTCACGTGGACCGCGCGGTCCGGGACGTGGGCCTTCGCGGCGCATGCGGCCGCTGCGCTCTCGTCGGGCAGGTGATCGAAGGCGTGCGCCGCGTACCAGAAGAGGCCGCGCATGGGCTCGGTCTGCGCGGCGAGGTTCGCAATTTCGTGCTTCACGCCCTGAAACTGCGCCAGCGGCGTGCCGAATTGCTCGCGGGTCAGCGTGTATTCCACCGTCATCTCGATCAGCTTCCAGGCCGCTCCGAAAGCGTCGGCGGCGAGCAGGATGCGCCCGGCGTCGCAGACGGCATCGGCCACGTCGGAGCCGCCCGGGAGCAGATCCGCCGCCGCGCCGTCCAGTTCGACGCGAGCCAACGCGCGCGTCCGATCCAGGCCATCGACCGGATCGATCTGAACTCCATTCGCGCTGCGCTCGACGAGCGCGAGCCTCCCGCCGCAGACGCCCACGACGAACACGTCCGCTATCGCCGCGTGGTCGACGAACTGCTTCACGCCGCGCACGGCACCGCCGTCGAGCGCCGCCGACCATTGCCCGGGCTCCCAGATGTCGCCGCTCTCGGCGATGGCGAGCGCGCCGATCGCCTCACCCGACGCGAACTTTGGCAGCCAGCGCTCGCGCTGGGCGTCGCTCCCGCCCCGAGAAAGCGCCAGGGCCGCCAGGGCGTGCCCCAGGAAGGGGCCCGGCAGCACCGCCTCGCCGAGCACCTCGAACGCCAGCGCCAACTCGAGCAGTTCGAGACCGGCACCGCCGTAGCGCTCCGCAACCGCCAGACCCTGGAGCCCGACCCCGGCCGCACCGCGCCAGAGCGCTGCGTCCCAGCCATTGCCGGCGTCGAAGATCTCGCGCAGCCGCGGCGCCGGCAGCTCCTTCGCCGCGAACTCGCGCAGCATCGCCTGGAGCAGCTCCTGCTCGTCGCTCAGCCCGAAACGCATGGCACGCGATGGTAGTGGAACCCCTGCCCGGCCGCGTAGACTGCCGCAAGACGGCAGACCGGCTGGAACCTGACGGGCACATTGCCAGCTGAGCGGGGAGAGCATGGGGAAAAAGCATCCGCTGATCGAAGAATCCAAGGTCCTGATCTCGGCGGGCGTCTGGGACGTCCTGAGCGCCAAGCTCGCCGAGCGGGCCGGATTCCACACCGTGGTGCTGAGCGGCTATGCCGTGAGCGCCACCTACCTCGGTGAACCCGACTTCGGTCTTCTCACCCAGACCGAGATTCTCGACGTGGCGCGCCGCGTCTGCCGGGCCGTTTCGATTCGCGTCATCGTCGACGGCGACACGGGCTTTGGCGGTCCGCTCAACGTGATCCACATGGTGGAGGCCCTGATCGAGATGGGTGCCGCCGGCGTGATCCTGGAAGACCAGACCTGGCCGAAACGCTGCGGCCACATGCGCGGCAAGAGCGTCATCCCGATGCAAGAGCACGTCGCGAAGATCCGCGCGGCCGTCGAAGTGCGCAACGCCTTGAAGCCCTCGTTCATCGTGACGGCGCGCACCGACGCCCGGGGGCCGCTGGGGCTCGACGCGGCCATCGAGCGCGGCAAGGCCTACCGCGAGGCGGGGGCCAGCGTGATCTTCGTCGAAGCCCCCGAGTCCGAGGCCGAGATGAAGCGGATCACCAGCGAGATTCCGGGCCTCAAGACGGTGAACAACATCGAGGGCGGCAAGACGCCAATCCTGCCGCTCGAACGGGCCCACGAACTCGGGTTCGTCAGCGTGGGCTTCGTGCTGACCGGCCTGTACGCCGCGGCGAAGGCGCTCCGAGACGCGTACGCCCACCTGCTGGAACACGGCAGCTCGGCCGGGCTCGAGGCGTCGATGATGCGCTTCGACGAATTCGGCGAATTGCTCGGTCTCGAGGAAAAATACGCGCTCGACGAGAAATTCGGCGCCGACTGAACGCGGGCGGAAACTGCCGCCGCCCTTCTCTCCTCAATCCTCGATCGCGGAGAGGATTCCCGGACCCAATAGCGGCAACTGCTCGATCGCCATGGACCCGAAACAACCCCGCGGTATCGACATCCTCAAATAAGTGCTCCGGGAAACGACGAGCAGTGCAAGACGAACCCTGATGCCGGGGCAAGCGCCTAGCAACAAATCACTTGAAGAGGCGCTCTCCAGCCGCCCGCTAGGCGTTCGAGGGAACCGACAGGCGCAGCTTCTCGAAGAGCCAGGGCGCGCCGAGCGTCAGCCAGAGGCCGATCACCGCCAGGTCCACAACGATCACGAGCCGGCCGAGCCCGCCGTCGGGCATCCCGATCCGCTGCATGGCGCCCATGAGCGGCAACATCACGAGCATTCCGACGGTGAAACGCAACACCCGCTGCAACACTGAACCGCGGCCCGTGAACGAGAGAGCCCGCAATCCCACGGCCGCCCCCAGCCCGCCGCCGGCAATCAGACCCGCCGCACCTGCGTTCATCGGACTCTGGCCACCCGGTACGAGCTGGACGAAGACGAACACCACGGCCCCGGCCGTCAACGCCCAGCCGACCTGGCCGGCGAGCGGATAGCGGGTGAGCCAAGCTTCGACGCCGGACCCGTAGCGCAGGTAGAGCCAGAGCGTCAGCGCGCCCAGGGCCCAGCCCAGAAGAACATCGCTTGGAAAATGCACGGCGATCGCAACCCGTGAGAACCCAATCAGAAACATCATCGCGATGGCAAACCACCAGAATCCCACGCGGTCGACCCAGCTCGCAATGACGCCCCAGAAGACGACGGCGAGTTGCGCGTGACCGCTCGGCAACCCGTAGCCCTGCTCGCCAGGGGAATCGACGCGGAAGTCCCATTGGTAGGGACGCGGCTGTGCGAACCATTCCTTTAGCGCCGTGTTCAAGACGATCGTTGCAGTGAATACCGCCAGCACCCGCAACCCGGTGCGGTAATCCACACACCAGAGGAGAGCGGGGATCATGCCGACGTAGTAGGTGCCCCCAAAGTTCGTGAAGACCTTCCAGAGAGAGGTGGCCCCGGGTGAATGAAACCGCTGCACCCAGAGGATGAACTCGGTGCCCAGGTCGTGGATTTCGCCCATATATTTCCCCGTACACCGTTGCCGAGCGGGACGGTATCATGGGACCCGACTCGGAGGGAGAACCATGAGTGAGCGCAGGCTCGAGGGAAAGATCGTGCTCGTCACCGGCGGCGGCCGCGGCATCGGGCGCGGCATCGCGCTCGCCGCGGCGAAGCAGGGCGCCGACGTGGCTATTGCGGAACTCGACCCGGACACGGCGAAGACCAGCGCCGAAGAAGTCTCTGCGCTCGGCGTGCGCTCCGTGGGTTTCCCGTGCGATGTCGGAACACGCGCCGATTGCGAAGGAGCCGTCGCGGCCACCGCGTCCGAGCTCGGCGGGATCGACGTGCTCGTCAACAACGCCGCCTGGACGCGGACTCCCGGCCGGCCACTCCTCGAAACCACAGATGAGGATTTCGCGCGCACGCTCGAAACCAACCTGTGGGCGACGTTCTGGATGATGCGGGCGAGCCACCCGCACCTGCTGCGGCGCGGGGGCGGCTCGATCGTCAACTTCGCCAGCAACTCCGGCACCTTCGGACGCGAGAATCAGGCGCCCTACGCCGCTGCGAAAGAGGGCATCCGGGGACTTTCGCGGGTCGCCGCCCAGGAGTGGGGCCCGCAGGGCATCCGCGTGAACGTGATCTGCCCCTACGCGAATTCGCCGGGCATGGTGGCGTGGTCCGAGACGGAACCGGAGACCTACGCGGCGAGCCTGGCGACGATTCCGCTGCGGCGCGTCGGAGACTGCGAGGACGACATCGGCCGCGCGACCGTCTTCCTGGCCAGCGACGACGCGGCCTACGTCACGGGGCAGACGCTCTTTGTCGACGGGGGCGCCGGCTCGACGCGCTGAGGTTCAAGCCGGGCGTTTGAGTTCGGCCACGACGTCGGCCCAGTGATCGGGATCGGGCGCCCGGTTGTGGGTGAGGCTCATGCCGTCGGCGATGCCGTCGAAGCGCTCGCGCAGCTTCGCTGCGATCAAGCCCCGCGGCCCGACCACCGCGAGGGTCTCGAGGATTTCGTCGCTGATGAGTCCCGTCATCTCATCCCACTTCCCCTGCTTCGACATCCGGTTCAATTCGGGCTGCAGTTCCCCCCAGCCGTGGCAGTCGAGCGTCGGACGGTAGGCCGGCGTCGAACCGTAGAAGGCGAGCTGCTTGCGCGCGGCGCGCTTCACCCGCTCGAATTCCTCTTCCCGGTCGGCGGTCACGACGAGCGCCGGACAGATCACGTCGAGGTGCTCGCGGCGGCGTCCGGCCCGGGCGAGGCCCCGCTCGAGCGCCGGCAACGTATTCGTGAGCAGCGACTCGCGCGTGCTGAAGGGATGGGCCATGAACCCATCCGCCACCTCTCCCGCCAGCTCGGTCATCCGGGGTCCAAAGCCGCCGGTGTAGATGGGCGGCGGACCGAACGGGTTGGGTCCCGGATCGAAGGCGGGAATCATGATCGTGTGGCGGTAGAACTCACCTTCGAAATGCAACTCGGCCCGGCCCTCCCAGCGCGCAAAGATCGCGCGAATCGCGAGCACCACCTCCCGCAGCCGCGCCGCGGGCCTGGACCAGGTCATGCTGAAGCGCTTTTCGATGTGGGGGCGCACCTGCGTGCCGAGCCCGAGCCAGAAGCGCCCACCGCTGATCAGCTGCACCCCGTAGGCGAGGTTGGCGAGGTTCATCGGGTTGCGCGCGAACGCGATCGCAACCGCCGTTCCCAGCTGTAGGGTCTTCGTGTGCTCGGCCGCCAACACCAGGGGCAGGAAGGGGTCGTGCTTGGACTCGAAGCTGAAGGCACCGTCGTAGCCGATCTCTTCGAAGCGGGGAAAGAGCGTGCGGGCGTCGCGCGGGTCTTCCATCGGTGCCGTGATGTAGACCTTCACGGCGTGCCCGCTTCACACCCCGGGGTGGAGTGGCGCCGGGCGCCAACGTTCAAGCCGGGCGCCAACGTTCAAGCCGGGCGCCAGAAGGGAAGTGCGAAGCCGTCCTCGACCTCGAGGGCGTAGGCCTCGAGGGGCATGCCGATACGGACGTCTTCGACGGCGCAGTCGGTCAGGCGACCGAACATCTTCACGCCCTCTTCCAGCTCGACCATCGCAACCGCGTAGGGAAGCTCGTCCTTGAAACCCTTCGCGTAGTTCTGCCGCACGATCGTGAAGGTGTAGACACTGCCGCGCCCGGAGGCCGTCGCCCATTCGGGGTCGGAGCCGCACGCGGTGCAAATGGCCCGCGGGTAGAACTGCCGGTGTTCACACCTGGGGCACTGCTGGTAGAGCAGCTCACCCCGGGCCGCGGCCTCGTAGAAGGGCCGCGCCGTCGCGTCGGGATCGGGAAGCGACTTGTTCCACTCTTCGACCTTGACGACTTCCATCGGCATCAGCCCTTTCCCAGGATCACCGTGCCGATGCACGAGAGAAAGCCCCCGGAGCCGGCACAAAATGCGAGTTCGCAGTCGGGGACCTGCGACTCCCCACCCTGGCCGCGCAGCTGCCGGGCAGCTTCGATGAGCAGGAAGATGCCGCGCATGCCCGAGTGGCTCGACGAAAGCCCACCGCCGTCCGTGTTGAGCGGGAGCTTGCCCCCGCGGCGCAGGTGCCCCTCGGCGACGAAGGGCCCACCCTCGCCCTTGGCACAGAAACCGCAATCCTCGAGAAGCATCAACGCCGTGATGGTGAAGCTGTCGTAGAACTGGAGCGTGTCGATATCCGCGGGCGTGACACCCGCCTGGGCGAAGGCCTCGGGCGCGCATTTCTGCGCCGCCGAACGAGTGAAATCGTCCATCTGGGAGATGTTCCAGTGGGTCTGTCCGCCGGAGGCGCCAAGGATCTTTACGGCAGGCTGGGCCAGGTCGCGCGCGCGCTCCTCGGTGGTGAGAATCACGGCACCTCCCCCATCGGTCACGACACAGCAATCGAGCTTGTGCAGCGGGTCGGCGATCAGGCGGCTCGAGAGCACGTCGGAAACATCGATCGGGTCGCGGTACATGGCATCGGGGTTGAGCCCCGCGTATTCGCGAACCCCCACCGCGATCTCGGCGAGCTGCTCGGGCTTCGTGCCGAACTCGTGCATGTGCCGCTGCGCCACCATCGCGTAGGAACCCACCAGCGACAATCCGTACGGTGCCTCCCACATCATCGTATTCGAAATGCGCTGCGCCCCCCCGAAGCCGGCCGTGCCGAGCGAGCGGCCCATGCGCGACAGGTAATCGGACCCATACGTCACGAGAACGGTTTCGCACAGCCCCTGCCGGAGCGCCGCGGCGGCGTGCTGCATGTGAAATTCGAACGCGGAGCCGCCGGTCATGGTCGAATCGATGTAGCGGTGATCGATGCCCAGGTACTCCGCCAGCATCACGGCGTCCGCGCCCGCCTGCATCCCCGTACACAGGAAGCCGTCGATGTCCGCCTTGCGCACGCCCGAGTCCGCCAGCGCGCGCTGCGTGGCCTGGGCGTGGTGCTCCATTGCCGAGAGGTGGGGCGCCTTCGGATAGTCCGAAAGTCCGATACCGACGATGACGGGGTCGCGCGCTGCCATCGCCCAACTCTAGCGGAGAAGCTCCGGCGCATGCCCCCGACGGGGCGCCGGCCGATGCGTCCGCTAGACCCCACGTGCGCCGCTCGGCCTGGGCCGGCGGCCTCGGTGAACTAACTGGCGGGCTTGTAGCGGACCAGTACGCGGGTGCCGTCCAGGTAGCCGATGCGCATCTTCTCGCGCCAGCTCCCGAACTCGTCCGGGTACTTTCGCTCGAACTGCGCGAACAGGCGGTCGCGAAGTTCAGGAGCGTTCGGGACGAGCGCGCCCTTGGCTTCGAAGTGGGGCGCCTGGCGGAACCCCTCGTTCCGGCCACCGGGCTTCTTCCAGCGGCCGTAGTCACCCACCCAGATCCGCGCGCTGGCGAGGCCCCGGTCGATCGCCCGGGCCTTCCAGCTGCTGGAAGCCGTGAGGATCACGACGGCGCCATCGATCCAGCCGTACCAGACTTCGCCGTGGCAGCTGCTCTCCTTGCCATCGCCGAGCAGCGGCGAGATGTAGACGTAGGGGCTTTTTTCGAGCGCGGCGTCGCGTTCCGCGGCGCGGGCCAGCGCGGCGGGTGAGAGCAGAAAGGCCAGCGCACCCCCGAGAAACGCGCGCCGGTCGAGTACGGGTAGTTCGTTCATGCCGGGCAGTCTACCGCTCGTAGCCCGGGGCGTCCGGGTCCGGCCGGCCGCGAATGAACAGGGGCTCGAGGAAGCAGCGCTCCACGATCGGGATGCGGCTGGTGTAGTCGAAGGCCCACACGCGCCGGGCGGTGCAGTGGGAGACGCCGCCGCCGGGTTCGATGCCGGTGTTCCCGCGCGCGTGCAGCGCCGCCTCGAACATCGCGTGAGCGTCTTGGGCACCCGGGCGGCAAAGCCCACCGGGTCGCCGCCGTGAGCGCCAAAGCCCTCCGGGGGGTAGCGGGAACGCATCAACTCCTCGTCGCGCCGTTCCGTGCCGCGGGCGAGTCGCGAACGTGCCGCGGGCGAGTCGCGAACGTGCCGCGGGCGAGTCGCGAACGTGCCACGGGCGAGTCGCGAACGTGCCGCGGGCGAGTCGCGAACGTGCCACGGGGCGTGCCGCGAACGTGCCACATGAAAACGCTGCGCATCTCGTCTTTCGCCGGCCGGGCGTCGAGGGCGGTGTCGCGCGTCAGGGGCCTGAGTATTGAGCCGCGGCCCATCGAGTCGGGAACGCCGCGGACGAGTCGGGAACGCCGCGGACGAGTCGGGAACGCCGCGGACGAGTCGGGA
>MPLZ02193718.1_pt1 | contig 101261 bp, 99 predicted proteins | sample 1617311 | NCBI WGS metagenome assembly MPLZ02 (sample SAMN05944806, study PRJNA350692) | marine metagenome | biome: marine; feature: ODZ; material: water; isolation source: 160 m water sample filtered on 0.2 um supor filter | place: Pacific Ocean | collected 2012-04-08 | depth 160m m | reverse complement strand
TTTATCATCAAATCTAAACACCATATCCCCCATCTACACTGATCACCTGCCCCGTAATGCCAGTCGATTCAGGCGCGGCTAACAGGGCTGCCATCGGGCCAAGCTCTTCCGGTTCGAGAATTCTGTTTTGAAGATTCTCTGATTCGATCCTGGCGCGAACTGTGGCGACATCTGTCTTCTGCATGGCCGCCATATAATCAAGATTAACCAGTTGTGTATTGGTCCAGCCAGGACAGAGGCAGTTAATGGTCACACCTTTGCTCGCAACTCTCGCGGCCATGGCACGGGTTAAACCGATCAGGCCATGTTTCGCCGCCGTATAAGCAGGATCACCACCTGATCTCTTGGCGTATCCAGAGCCTATATTGATAATACGACCCCATTCATTCTCAAGCATACGAGGCAGAACTACCTGGCTGGTCCGATAGGCAGAGAAAAGATTCAGATCAACGTTGTCGATAAATGATGATTCATCAATTTCCGCCGCACTCAATCCATCCTCCTGTCTTGGCGGCACAAAACCACCTGCATTATTGACGAGGATATCGACGCCGCCGAACTCTGAAGAAATCTTCTCGACTGAGGCCAATGTGTCATCAAGGGACATGGCGTCCACCTCTACAGCGAGTCCTCCTGCACCCAGAGATTCAATCTCCGTGACGACAGATTCAAGTTCCGCCAGGGTTCTTGAGCTGATGACGACATTCGCGTTGTCACGAGCAAAGGCGAGCGCGATTGCTCGTCCAATGCCACGTCCTCCCCCTGTAATCCAGGCTGTTTTTCCTGTTAACCTTCCCATTGGTCCACCCTTACGATGTCGGGAGCTTCGCCGTTGCGGTACCGAAGACTCTGGTTTCTTCTGCCTCATTTGAGACCGTGACATCTATTTCGACCGACCCGGTTTCCTGATCAATGTCGGTAACAACACCGGTAATACGATGTGTCTGATCCACCAGCACCGGCGCCCGAAATACCGTATCAATTGCAATGATATCAGCCGCTGGTGCCCAGCGATGTACCATTGCGCCAAGAAATCCCTGACTCATTACCCCTGGCACCAGCGCACCAGGGAATCCTTCCTTTCGCGCTGCTTCATGATCGGTAAACCTGGGCCCTCCCCATCCGACGAATTCGCCGAAGTACTTAACATTGTCCAGGCTGGTGTCTGGATTAAATGATGGCAGTTCACAGCCAAACTCTACATCTGAAATGGTATTGACTTGATCACTCACTGGGTTTCTCCCTGATTACAGTGCGGGTATCTGCATTGGCCACATGGACATTATCTTCGTCATAGAGCTCCGTTCGCCTGACAAGAAATATCATCCGGCCGGAACGCCCTGTCTTCGTATAGATATCATGCATATGTGATTTGCCAGTCAGGGTGACCCCACTTCGAATCGGCGCCATCCATTCCACGGCTTTGCCCGCATCCATACCAACACCCTTTGGCCTCGGGAAATTTCCCGGCAGGTTGCGTCCGCCAACCAGCGTTGAAACAAATGTCGGTGGTGCCTGGAAATCTTCATGGGACGGGTCGGTAAATCTCGGGTGGGTCTCACCACAGGCTTTGGCGTAGGCTGCAAAGCTCTCTCCATTGATCTCGAATTTAACCTCGTCGAATTCCCTGTTCAGGAACTGGTCTCGCATTGCTTCAATATCTTCATCCATATTATTTACCTTCTGGGTTCGATACCTGATGTTATCAGAGTCAGTGTGCTACTTGAAAAGGTCCGATTACTTACATATTCACATGACTACTTGAAGTAGAGAAACCACTGGACTAATTTGTATGCTAAAAACCAGAAGTCAAATATCACAATCAGATGCGAATCATCAGTTGGAACGTCAACGGCCTGCGTGCTTGCACCAAAAAGGGATTCCTGAAATTTCTCAAAAAGAGTGGTGCCGATGTAGTTTGCCTGCAGGAGGTCCGTGCTTTCCCTGCCCAGCTTGATGATAACGTCAGATCACCAAAGGGCTGGTACGCGTCTTTCTCACCGGCAGAACGCCCTGGTTACAGCGGCGTTGGGATATACAGCCTCGTTGAACCAGATCGAATCGATACCAGCCTCGGCGACAAACAATTTGATATCGAAGGCAGGTTTATGATGGCACACTTCGGTAGAACCGCAATTGCGTCAGTTTATTTCCCGAAAGGTAACGGTAAGGATCGCGATAACAGCCGCGTGCCCTACAAACTGGATTTCTATGTTGCTGTGAAAAGAAAAATCGACAAGACAAGAAGGCGAGGCCCGGTTTTTATCGTTGGCGACTACAACACGGCTCATCAGGAGATTGACCTTGCACGACCCAGGACCAACCAGAAATCCAGCGGCTTCCTACCGGAAGAAAGACAGGTAATGACAGACTGGCTTGCTGATGGCTGGGTTGATGTATTCAGAAAACAGCATCCTGGTGAAGCAGGTCACTATAGCTGGTGGCGACAATGGGGTAATGCGCGAGCCGACAATGTGGGATGGCGAATAGACTATATTCTTGGCTCGCCAAGTGCCGCAAAAAGAGTGACACAATCATATATCCTTCGTGAAATAACAGGCTCCGATCACTGTCCAGTCGGAGTGGACTGGGAATAAGTATCTAAACCAGTTTTCTGACTGTCTTAAGCTGCTGCTCTAGCTCGCTCTCTCCCGAGACAACAATATCGGCTTCGAGTCGCAGTTTTCTTAGCGGCGTCGGATTGCCACCAAGATGCCTGGCCATCACATCCTGAACATCCCCCGCGTTTATTGGATCTCCTTTCAGTCAATACAGACAGGCTCTCGAACCCACATAAGAAAACTGGAATTCACAGGGACCGGCAGAATATACCTGTCCGACGGCACTTGTGTTAAGCCAAGATCCGAGCGCTCTATGCAGTCAGTTAACGATGTTTTTCCCGCCCTTGGAATACCGGCGATCAGTAGCGTTTTGATACCCTGATTTTTCTCTGATTTGTATTCCATCGAAATCAATCGTCACTCTGTTAGATATGAATTGTCGTCCGAGTATCACTACTATATCTCTCAGATAATCTATTCAGGGAAACAGTACCGTCAAGTCGAATGCAGCCGCTTGATCGGTTAATGAATTATCGTATGATGTCAAACCAATGGGTTTTAACCCTTTGAGGGATATATGTAATGGAAAACGAACTCGAGGCTGTACCTGGTGTAAAGATTATCTATCTGATCAAACGAAAACCTGCAACATCGAGGGAAGAACTCATCGTTCACTGGTTTGCCAATCACATGCCGGGTGTGATCAGTGGCCAGAAGGCTGCTGCCGATAAAGGCAGACGTCACGCAACCCGATATTTCGCGACACTGTTCGATGCAGATCGTAAGGGTAGACATCCATGGGACGGTATGGCGCAGCTTTGGTGGGATGCACCATTACCGATACCCGACGAACCCTACGGCACAAAGCCGATGGACACCTTTCAGGAAAAAGCAGAAGCCTATATTCCCTGGACAACAACCGAGTATGTTGTGATGGATGGCGCTCTGCCGGTACAGCCACTCACCTTAAATGATCCGTTCCCCTGCACTCGTTCTGGATTCTGTAAGATAAGCTTCCTGGTTAAAGCCAAACAGGGAACAGACTATGATGCGTTCTTCTCACACTGGCTTGAAGTACACGTCCCCAATGTCAGATCAACCATGCTGGAGGTAGGTGGATTCAGATATTGTGTCAGCCACAGCATAGACCCGGAGTCTGATCACTATTCAGGATTAGCCGAAATCTACTTTCCAGACGAGTCGGGATGGCAAGGTTACAAAGAAACAATCAAACCGGATGGTATGGAAGAATGGGTCGATGCAGATGAGCTGCTTATCTTGAGTTCAACGACAGAAATGATAGGGATCCCGTAGTCTGAGCTCAACCTATCTGGATTATCGATACCTATCCCTGACCTCAACGGGGCAATAAGGAAAATAACAATGCGCAGATCAACACCATTCCTAAGTCTGATTACTCTGACGATATCACTGTCCCTGACAGCCGCGCCTGCCAGGGTACACACCACGAAGACTCACAAACTCGAAGAAGTTGCCGAAGGCGTCTACTTTGCTACCGGAACGGGCGCCATGTTCCTTATGAGCAACGCCATGGTGGTTGTAACCGACGAGGACGTTGTGGTGGTTGACTCACACATTACACCAGCTGCATCAAGAGCATTGATCGAATCCATTAGAACAATTACCGAAAAACCCATTACAACGCTGATCAACACACACTTTCATTATGATCATGCACACGGTGCTCAGTCATTTAGGGATGTTCAGATTATTGGCCATGAGTACACACGTGAAAAATTAATCGCGGCTCCACTCGAAGAACATTCTTTTCTCAACCTGCAAGCTGCATTCGAGCGAGGACTAGTTGACCTGAAAAGGCGTCTTGACGAAACTACAGACGAAACCGAACGAGGCAGCCTTGAAGCGCAGATCGCATTCAACCAGGCTCATATCAAGGCCACTGAAGAAGTACAGCCAGTGGCACCTGATGTCACCATGAGTGATCGACTGACACTTTTTAGAGGTGGTCGGGAGATTCAGGTTCACTTTTTTGGCCGCGCACATACAGCAGGTGATGTAGCCATTTACCTGCCGAAAGAAAGAATAGTTTTCACTGGTGACATGCTGCTCGGGGGCATCTCATGGTTGGGTGACGGTTATGTCAGTGAATGGTCGGCAACATTGGAAAACCTCAAAAGCCTCGATTTCGAACGCATACTCCCTGGTCATGGTCCAATCTTCTACGATCGTGCACGTATTGACTATGTCCAGGCTTACTACGAAGACCTGAATAAGGAAGTTGTCAGACTACGCAAGGCTGGTTTAACTGCAGAGGAGACAGCGGCACAAGCTGATCTTACACGGCACTCGGATACACTGGGGGTCAAGGATCGTGGGGCAAGTCTTGATGCTGTAAAGCGTATATATCAACTGCTTGACCAGAACAACGATTAGAGAAGAAAAGGGGTGCTTCTGGTCATTCGCTGAGGTTACGAACATTGGTAGTGCCGATTCTTCGGCAATATGGTTGAGACGCTCGCTAGTGTAGAGCCCAGATTTCTCTTTTCACATAGTTCTGCAGTGTGCGAAGGCAGCAGCCGGAGCCGCGAAGCTATCTGAGCGAGTGGAGCACAGGGATGTGCAGAACGAGTAAGCGAAAAGAGAAACCCGGGATCGGAACAACCTAAGAGCACTTAAGTAAGTGCTGTTCGAATAAATTCACATGGCACTGAGCAAAACCGAAATGATCCCGCAAGTTCATCAGTTCGCCGATGGATTCAGACGGTTCAGCAGCTGGACGGAAGATGAGGAATCCATTACCAGGGCTACCTCAGTCTTCAAGTCGACCGGGCTACTGCCTGGAAGGTAGCTCCACTACTGCAGTGGCAAACGCCGTCGCCAGACCAGACTGATTATGATTTTCTACCTGGATTTCAACCAGGCATATGTCATCCTCAACATATTTCCTGGTCACTTCGCCATAGACTGTATTGGTGTCACCAACAATATTAGGATGGCGGATAGAGGCGTTTAGTTTTCTCAATATTCCATCATCACCCATCCAGTCCGTAACAATCTGACTCAACCAGCAGACTCTCTGTGGGCCAAAATCGAACTGCCCCGGCATGTTGCGGCGCTTTTTCGCATGTTCCTCGTCAAATCGTCCGCCGCCACCGAGGTCTTTCGATCCTTCTGCTTCAAGGTAGGCTCGTGGTGTTCGTCCCGTACCGAGGACTCCATGAGTAAACAGGAAAAGCTCAGTCACGGTATATGTTCCCTTCTCCAGTTTCGGTATTTCCTCTCCTTCAACAACATCTTCCCAATACCGTGTCTCCGTACCACGCCGGCTTCTCTCCCATACAAGCGGATCAGCGGCCACGTTGATTTCCTCTCGTGCCTTCGGCTCTCTGTTGTATTCCATGGTGCTACCGGTATTTTCGTATCGGGCCATTAAGGTTTTGACAGTCACAACGACTTCATTTCGTTGATTGCTATATGTCACAAATCCGGTATTAAACGCGATAGCACCAATTCGACCACTCTGCTTTCGATTGGTCGGTCCAACGCGTTCCTCGGCGGTGATTCGGTCTCCCAACCAGACGGGGCGGTGAAACTCGATTTCAGCACCAGCGTAGTTGACCGGCAGATAGGTAGTAGACACTCTTGAACGATCGATATTGCCAGTTTCACCCGCTATGACACCAAGACTGACACCATAGAAAAAAGGGGGCGGTGCCGTGATCATTCCAAATCGGCTTTCGCTGGCGTGGTCCAGATCCCGCCACAGCGGGTTGTAATCCCCGACACCGTCGCCAAACCGACGAATATTATCAAGGTTTGCTTCTTTGCTTGGGCGGTAGGAAAGAACGGCTCCTATGCCCTTTTTGTATTCAGTTTCAAACTCCTCAATACTTGATATCAGCTTCTTCTCAGTCATAAGTTGCCTCATTTCTCTGGGGCTATCTTGAATCAATAGCCGAATGACCTTTGAATTTACGGGTCGCTTGTCTTCGGTAGTCCTGCCATCAGCCTAGAATATCAGCTTTCAATTTCACTAAACATGCCAGCCATTACTCGGATCTCCTTACCACTGGCACCTTCGCGACTGTCAGAAGTGATTCGACACAGTCACGTATGGACTCATCCAGCGATCGGAAGGTGATGGGGACCACTGAACGTATACGATCGTTGCGCAACTCACAGCATGCCCAGATCCCCCGCAACTCATCTTCTCGTGCCTTGATCCTGTCTGGAAACGGATCAGTAACCTCGGGTGTATCATGCTTAAGCTCAGGCAACAACCGATCTATACTGGCACAAACGTCCTCAACATTACGCGTATCTGTTGACCAGGCAATATATCTCTCTCCATTATTTACATCTACACTTTCAAGTAACCCGATATGACATTCTGCGTCGTCTCTGACATCCACCGTCATCCAGGGTCGATATGCGTCGTTCTGGAAGAATTCACCGAGAAGCATCATTTCAATATTGTGCTGCCAGGGCCCCATATCCTTTTGATGTGCTGACTGGATAGGGCCGACATTGTCCGCCGGGCAGCAGGTGATCGCATCCCAATTACCATTTTCTTCAGCGGCATCCGAGAACGCCCGCTGGGCAATCACCTTACCCATGGAATATCCCTGCCCTCTCTCAGGTGTGCGTTTTGGATTCTGCTCATCCGGATAGCGATCTTCATAACAGACAGGTCGCCTCTTTATCTCATAGATATCGGCTTCAGATATCACAGCAGCAATACTTGAAGTAACAATAACCCGGGTAACTGTCTCAGCCTTGTTGACGCTCCCAATGATATGATTGCAGACCATCCTCACATATTCATGGTCGTTGTAATCACTAACATGTGAGACATGACAGACGCCGTGACACCCCTTAAAGATCTCGTCGAAGCAACCCGCATCATCCAGATTGGCAGAGTGAAGAGTTAACCTGCCAGACGCATACCCGCCCATATTCCTGAGAAAATCAGTTTTTGCGGCATCATCCACATCTCGAACACACGCTCTCACGCGATATCCTTTATCCAGTAAACGGCGCACTACCCAGCTACCGATAAATCCAGCACTGCCTGTGACTGCTATTGTCCCTCCCTTTGGTACTGGGGCCATGCTGATCTCCTTTGAAATATAAGTGTACGGAGCATAAACAAAGGATATCGAGCCTGTCCACAATCGACCCAGAGCTGATTCGGAATGACTAGTGATTAGATTTCTAATAAAGCTGATAGATAAGCCGACTAGTTTCTTGTCCGAGACTGATAAAGCTCAAACATCTCGCGACTTTTGAGAGGTTTGTCCCCTAACAATACAGCAAGAGATGCACGGACAATCTTTTTGGCACAATTATCAACCGCAGGTGTATCAAAGTCCCCATCCGCGATTGCCAGAAGGTATTCACCTTTATAGGTCGCATTAGACGTATCCTGTATCAGGCTATGAAAACCTTCATCAGGTACATACCTATAGTATTGGTCGGCCTCAACTGTCAGACCTGTCGAGGCATCAAGGTCAAACGTAACTTCATACCCTAACTCACTCAGCAAATTAAGTTCAAAACCACGCAGCACGCCACTCGATGGATTACCTGAGATCAGATTGAGTACAAGATCCTGATAGGCTGCAAACAGCGATCCAACTGGTTCATACTTTCCCAAAAGGCGAACGAGCAATTCATTCACGTAAAGACCTATCAGTAGATTCTCGCCAACAAGCCGCGCAACGGTACCTGTGTCTATTTTTGTGACTGTTTTTAACTCTCCTCGACCGACGTAGGAAACCAGAAGAGGTGTGAAGGCCTGAACAACACCACTCTTTTTCTTGTTAGCACGAGCACCACGAATAACTGCAGCAACTCGCCCGTCTCGTTCGGTCAGAATTTCTGCAATCAGACTCGTATCTCGATACTTTCTAGTGTGCAGAATAAAGGCAGGAGTGAGTTCGGCATCCTTGCTGAATCTGGTTCGCCTAGATGTCGTCATATCCCAGACTCTTCAGGGCACGATCATCATCTGACCATCCAGATTTAACCTTTACCCATAGGTTGAGCATAACTTTCTGATCCAGCAGGTGCTCGATGTCTCCTCTGGCATCACTGCCAATACGTTTTAATTTGGTTCCTTTCTTACCAATTAATATTGCTTTCTGACCATCACGCTCAACAAATATCACCGCTTCAATGTGCAGGATTTTCCCTTTCTTCTTAAAACTCTCAATTTGAATAGTCACAGCGTAAGGTATCTCATCGCCTAACTGGCGCATGATTTTTTCTCTGACAATTTCAGAAACAAGAAATCGCTCATTACGATCCGTCAACTGATCATCGGCGTACAAAAAAGGGCCGTAGGGCAATTTCTCTTCTACAAGCTGCTCAAGTTTCGACAGATTCTCGCCAACGCCTGCTGAAATCGGAATCAAGCTTGCCTCTGGAAATCGATCCTGTAGTTTCGAGAGCCGAGGTAACAACTGGCCCTTATCTTTGAGCAGATCAATCTTGTTCACCGCAATAATGATGTTACCCGACGCATGCGCCAAACCTTCAGCAACGATTTCATCATCGGGTCGCCAGTCCGTTCTATCCGTCACGAATACGATGACGTCCACGTCTCTGACGACACTTTTGGCACTTCGATTCATGTACCGGTTGATCGCCTTTTTTTCATCACCATGAATACCAGGTGTATCGACATAAAGAACCTGCGCGACATCCGTGGTCTTGATGCCAAGCAACTGATGCCGGGTTGTTTGTGGTTTTTTTGAAGTAATGCTGAGCTTCTGCCCAAGAATGTAGTTGAGCAGAGTCGATTTACCTACATTGGGTCGACCAATAATTGCCACATAGCCACACTTTTTCTCGTTACCCGGTCTCATGATCCTGACCCAGTTTGGTCAGTGCGACTGACGCTGCATTTTGTTCAGCAATTCGACGACTGCTGCCAACACCACTCACCGGTTCATCGAATAACTCAGATCTGCATTCGACATAAAACGTCCGTTTATGGGATTGCCCACTTGTGTTTACGACCTCGTAGACTGGCAGTTTCGCCTGCTTGCTTTGTAGAAATTCCTGCAATTTTGTTTTTGCATCCTTAAAGGACTTTTCCAGCGTCAGGTCATCAAGGCGGTCGTCAAACCAGCTGGTTATCCGGCTCCGAACCATTTCCAGGCCCGCATCCAGATACATTGCACCAATGATCGCCTCGAACGTATCAGACAGTACCGACTCAAGCTGGTAGCCGCCACTTTTTAATTCACCGCTCCCCATGATCAGGAATTCACCCAATTCAAGCTCCCTGGCAATTTCAGCTAAGGTCTTACCACGAACCATTTTTGCTCTCAGCAGACTTAACTGACCTTCTCTGGCGACTTCGAATCGATGGAATAATTCTTCGGCAATGATGAAATTCAGTATTGAATCACCCAGAAACTCCAGGCGCTCATAGTTCTTCGTACTGTGACTTCGGTGAGTCAGAGCCTGCGTCAGCAGATTAACGTCTTCAAACGTATAACCTAAACGCCTCTGTAGTTTCGCAAGGCTAGCTGACATATCTCATGAGTAGGGTGCTGTGGATGAAGTTATTCCCTGAGTATTATTTTCTTCTCAAAGGAAGCAATCATGTCGACGTTACCCACCAGAGCAACGCGACTCTCATACTTCAACATGACTTCGGTTCCATTACTGGTTCGATCAATGGTCAATTTCTCTTTGAGAGGAAAGTTTCTAATGTTGTTGAGTTTAAATCGGTTCTGCAAGGTATCTAAGATCTGTCGTTTTGGTTTTTTTTTCATCCCGTCTTCCAAAGCCATCTTATCCATGATATTCGACATGGTATTGTGATCCAGGTAGAAGGGAGCCAGCTTGGTCCCTGCAGTGATTATGGAACCAAAAACTAATATTAAAATTAGCCAGCCTGCCGCACCCATACCACGTTGACGGTTAGGAGAATTCATCTTCTGTTCCACTCCATTAGCTTCAAGAATCATTCTATCCAACCGTTATGGGAAAATCCCGGCAGGTTGAGTCCCGGCTCTTTATGGAGCCATATCGCAAATGCTTGACCAACAATTTCTTGCTCAGAAACAAGCCCCCAATATCGGCTGTCATGACTCGTATCTCTGTTGTCACCCATCATAAAATAGTGACCTTCCGGAACAACCCACTCCCCTTCTTTCAATCGCATATGCATATCCAGGTGGATCAAATGACTAACACCACCCAGGGTTTCCTCAATTACCCTGTATCGAGGGGAATTAGGAGGTAACTCGGCAACGAACCGCTGTGGTTGAACCTCACCATTAATATACAGTGTCTTGTCCTCGTATCGTACCCTATCACCAGGTATCCCTACGACTCGTTTAATAAAGTACTCATCTTCATGGGGGGGAATGAACACCATAACTTCACCGTTCTGTGGATCCCCAACCTCAATAATCTTCGTTCCAATGACTGGCAGACGAATCCCATAAGCAAATTTGTTAACTAAAATGAAATCACCAATCTTGAGTGTTGGTATCATCGATCCGGTTGGGATCTGAAATGGCTCAGCCAGAAAGGAGCGAAGCACCAGAACAAACAGTAACACTGGGAAAAATGAGATCGAATACTCAACGACAAGAGGTTCTTTCATTACTCTTTCTATCGCGTCCTCGGTCTCTTTTTGGATGTGCTTTCGAACAGCGTCAGCAGCGTAGATCCGTTTTGGCCGCAACAGGTAAATATCAACCAGCCAGATCAGCCCCGTTATGGCAGTTGATAAAACCAGCATAAGTGGAAAGTTAACGCTCATTTCTCTACCTTCAGGACAGCCAGAAACGCTTCCTGGGGAATTTCAACACTACCGACCTGCTTCATTCGCTTTTTCCCTGCTTTCTGCTTCTCGAGTAGCTTTTTCTTCCGTGTCACATCACCACCGTAACATTTCGCCGTCACATTTTTTCGCAGCGCCTTCACTGTCTGTCGGGCAATAATCTGACCGCCCATCACTGCCTGAATCGCTACATCGAACATCTGCCGCGGAATCAATTCTTTCATTTTCTTGGTAAGTGAAAAACCTTTGGTTCTGGCGTCGTCTTTATGCACTATCACTGCTAACGCATCAACCTTGTCACCATTAATCAATATATCAAGTCTCACCAGATCAGAAGCTTCAAATCGGTCAAAACTGTAGTCCAGAGAAGCATAACCGCGACTCACGGACTTTAGTTTATCGAAAAAATCCAGCACGACTTCATTCATGGGAAGGTCATAGGTCAGTGACACCTGCTTACCGACGAACTGCATATCTTTTTGGACACCGCGCTTATCAACACACATTGTGATAACGCCACCAAGGTATTCAGCCGGCACCAGCATGTTAGCCCTGGCAATAGGTTCTCTCATCTCCTGTATTGTCGATGGATCAGGCAATTGAGACGGATTGTCTACCCTTGATATTTCACCATTCCTGCTTAAAACCTCGTAGATTACTGTGGGAGCGGAAGTGATCAGGTCGAGATCGTATTCCCTTTCCAGACGCTCCTGCACAATTTCCATGTGCAACATACCCAGAAAACCACAACGAAAACCGTTCCCCAGCGCATCCGAGCTTTCAGGTTCATAAACAAGTGAGGCATCGTTGAGAATGAGTTTTTCCAGCGCGTTTCTGAAATCCTCGAAATCATCCGCATTTACAGTGAACATGCCCGCAAATACCTGGGGCTTGACCTGCTGAAAGCCCGGCAATTCTGCTACTTCCGGGGTTGATAAGAGGGTGATGGTATCACCAACTGGAGCACCTTTGACGTCTTTGATACCCGCTACAACAAACCCCACTTCTCCCGCTTTTAGCACGCCCGTTTCCTGCCGTTTTGGCGTAAAAATCCCAACTGCATCCACCTGGTGCATTTTCCCGATGGACTTCATCATAATTCTGTCCTTAACAGATATCTGACCTTGCACTACCCGCACAAGTGAAACGACGCCAAGATAATTATCAAACCATGAATCAATAATGAGAGCCTGGAGATCCTTGTTCCTGTCAACCGCTGGCGGTGGAATTACCTCAATCAGCTCTTCCAGCAGTTCTTTAATGCCATCGCCGCGCTTTGCACTTACCTGAATCGCCCCCGTTGCATCTATGCCAATAATCTCCTCAATCTCCTGGCAAACCGTATCGGGATCAGCCTGAGGCAGGTCAATCTTATTGAGCACCGGCAGAACCTCGAGACCCTGTTCAATCGCTGTATAACAATTGGCAACGGACTGTGCCTCAACCCCCTGCGCCGCATCGACCACCAGCAATGCACCTTCACAGGCAGCCATAGAGCGTGAGACCTCGTAGCTGAAGTCCACATGCCCTGGTGTATCGATCATGTTTAGCTGGTATTCGTGTCCATCCAGTGCTTCATAGTACAGAGTCACACTCTGCGCTTTAATCGTAATACCACGCTCCCGCTCAATGTCCATTGAATCGAGCACCTGTTCATTCATCTCCCTCTCAGAGAGGCCGCCACAGATCTGAATAAATCGATCAGCCAGAGTCGATTTCCCGTGATCAATATGGGCAATGATAGAGAAATTTCGTATGTATTCTGGTTCAGGCATGTAATAAGTCGGGGAGCGGAACGGTACTCCGCGCAAAAGCGGTGAAGTCTATCGGATTCGTTAATTATACGCTATTGAGAAATGATGACCCCAGCAACTGAATCTGATAGTCAGCGGGCATTTATTATCGAGGTCACAGATGCTACCCGGGAATCTTAATCACCAGATATTCAGGGCGTCCATCTCGGACCACACGCATGTGTATCGCCGTATCCGCAGGCAGATCTCTGACAATCCTTTCGAACTGTTCAACATCCGAAACATCCTCACCATCTATTTCCGTGATGACATCTCCCCGCTGCAGACCGGCCGTTCTTCCCGGTCCGAAACTAATCCGTGAAATGGCCACTCCCTTATCGAGATCAAGTCGTTCACGTAACTCGTCGGTCAGGTCAACCACACTGATGCCCAGACGATTATCGAGTATCTGGCGTCCGGTTCTGAACTGTTGCTCAGGTCTTTCAGGTAAAAGCCCAATCTCGACTTCGACTGTCTTAAGTTTGCCTTTCCTGACAACCTCGACATCAACCACCGTTTCGGCTTTTGTTCTGCCAACCACATGGGGCAGATCAGAAGATAAATCAATCTTTCGACCATTGAACTCGATAATGATATCGCCTTCCTTCAAGCCGCTGCTCTCAGCCGGGCTGTCGGGCAAGATACGGGCAATTAAGGCGCCAGCGGCACGATCCAGTCCAAAGGATTCTGCCAGGTCATGATCCACTCTTTGGATTAATACCCCAAGCCAGCCTCTTGAAACCTGCCCTTTCTCCTTAAGCTGTTCGACCACCTCCATGGCAACATCAATGGGAATTGCAAACGAGAGCCCCATATAACCACCCGAACGGGTGAAAATCTGTGAATTGATGCCAACAACTTCACCGTCGAGATTCAGCAAAGGTCCACCTGAATTTCCTGGATTAATAGCTACATCTGTTTGAATATAGGGCACGTAGTTGCCACCATTCTCGGGTAGACTCCTTCCCTTGGCGCTGACAATGCCAGCAGTTACAGATAATTCAAAGCCGAACGGCGAACCGATTGCCATCACCCACTCACCAACCTGAAGCTTCTCAGAACTGCCTATGTCAACAACGGGCAATTCCAAATCTTCCGGATCGATTTTCAGGAGTGCCAGATCAGACAAAGGATCTGTGCCAATGACTTTAGCCTCTCGTTCACGTCGATCGCTAAGTGCAACGATAATTTCTTCAGCATCAGCTACAAGGTGGTTATTGGTTAGAATATATCCTTCGGTTGAGACGATGAAACCTGATCCGCGAGCAGGAGTCGGTTTTTGCCTCTTTCCATCATCAAAAAACCGACGAAAGAAATCGGGTACCTCGCGCCTGTTATAATCCTCAGAGCGCGACTGAGTGCTTCGTGCAGCAGTGATGTTAACAACAGCGGGCGACGTATCTTTCACCAGTTCAGTAAATTCCGGAACCGATCTGGCATAGACCTGTGTCAGCATCAAGCTGGCCAGGCCGATGGCTAAGAGACGAACCACTTTAAACATCTTCTACCTCATCTTCTGGTATTTCCGAGACATTCAGTTGATGTTCGTCGAATCTTCGACAAGACATCATCCCAACACCCAATCCTGCGAATGAACACAATACACTTACTGGTTCGCTGAACGCCAGGTGAGACGCCAGTACCAAGCCAAGGAGAAATCCAAATAACGGCAACAGCAACGAATTGAACAGCAACACGCATTGACCTCTAAGTGACAATGACAAAGCGATATGACTCGTCAAAAACTCCTTCTCAGCCGACACAGGCAAATGGATCGGTTTGGCGGAATCAGGACACTGCTGATAGCATGCGGAGCAACCTCGGGGCCTGACGTCAATCCAGACGCCAGTTCGATCCCGAGCTACGACGCTTCCTTTGAGAATCTGCACAACACGGACCAGGATTAGTAAACTACGGGCTCAATCGATTCAGCCACTTTTCTCGCAGTCGCTAACGGAACCTCACCTACGACCGTAATCTGCTGCGATGACCCTTTGATTTGACGAGAAAAAACGACAGTGCCACCTACTGATGTCTGCACATCACCGAGCGCAGCCTTGCCAGAACGCTCAACAAAAATCGAAAGGTTTGCTACCCCGTCTGTAAAAGACATGCCGTTAATCGCTGAAACCCTGACCTGCTGAAATCCTTTCGGAACCCAGGCGGGGCGCCAGTTTCTCTTTACCTGAGCCACTGCCAGTTCTTGTGTGGACTGGGTTAAGGTATGCTGAGGTGCTTGTTTTGACAGAGACAACAAAAGTTGTGCCGATTCGATGGGCTCTCCGATCTTAACTTCAGAAAATTGAAAGAACTCAAGCACACGACCTCTATTAACCAGATTGGATCTGAGCAAAAGACCTGTTTCCTCGTCCAACCAAAGCTGATAGCCATACCGGTCTCTGTTTCGTGGCGTGATTCTTACTCTGACTGCTCGCCGATCAGCAATTCGACCTTCACCCTGCAATGAGACCTGATACAACGGATGGTTCGTCGCCAGGTTTTTACTGAAGCTATGAGAAAATGGTCCCATCGGAACAGCATGAGTCAAGTCTACCTGCTCGCCTGGTGCGTGATAGCAGATAGCCTCGTCATCGTTACGAATAATCTCACGTTCTTCACCATCCTGACTGGTCAATCTTTCGTGTTCTTTACCATCTGCAAACTGATGCACGACCTGAATCGTGTCGAGCTGTGAACCTCGCATGTAGATGAACGTGCCCTGGTAATTCTGCTCATGAAGCGCCTTGTCCATTTTTTCGAGCCATTGGCCGGCTGTTTCTGATGCCACAGCGGGAAAACCAATTGCCGCCCCAAGACAAAGCACCAGGGTATTTCTTAGTTGGCACACACCTAACATAGGATCAGTTCTTACCACCCTTATCGCGGTCATAGATTACTGTTTGAGTATCTCTCGGGTTCATGCGAGTCATCCGATCATGCTGGTTGAGATATTCTCGCAATCTGCGTTGTTTCTCTTCGTCCAATTCACGGAGTTGTAATTGCCGCTCATCCGGACTGGTCACATATGACTCCCGGGCGAGATTCTGCTCTGAATCTGTCAATATCCGTGTATCAGTAACAGAGTTAGTCGTTTCACCAGTCGCAGACTGACTATCTGCAATTTGTTGAGGTGTATTCACACCGACGATAACCGCAACAAACAATGAAGCTGCGACGGCGAAACCGGCTGCGGGTTTATGCCACTGTCCGGGTGTCTTAGTGTCGGCCGGGGCAACACTAGTTCCTTCCTCATCATCAACCGCTGAAGTGATGCGTTGATGCAGTTCAAGATGCTGCCTGGTGGTCAATCGATGTTCACCATTTACAACGGCTCGAATCTGCTGGTATGAAATCAGGCTTTCTCTTATTGACTGATTATCAGTGTATTCGCGCAGCAACCGGTGCAGTTCGATCTCACTGATCTCTTCATCCAGAAGGGCAGAAACGGATTCTTTGGATTTTTCTGTCACTTATTACCCTCTATTCATTGTCAAGTGCTGAAATTTTCTTTTCTATCGCTTCACGAGCTCTGAATATTCTTGATCTGACCGTGCCCACAGGGCACTCCATGACCTCTGCGATTTCGTCATAACTAAGACCTTCAAATTCCCGTAAAGTTACCGCAACTTTCAAATCTTCTGCTAAATCATCAATAGCACTGTAAACTACCGCCTCTAGCTGCTCTCTTGCAAGGCTATTTTCAGGATTTTGTATGTCACTCATGACACCGGTCGTTTCCTGAAATTCGCCTTCTTCAATATCAATATCAGTAGGCGGCGGTCGTCTCGACATTGATACCAGGTGATTCTTGGCCGTATTTATCGCAATTCGATAGAGCCAGGTATAAAAGGCGCTGTCTCCTCGAAATCTCGGCAGCGCCCGATACGCCTTGATGAATGCCTCTTGAACAACATCCAGCACCTCGTCCTGATCGCGCAAATAACGGCCAACCAGACTGACAATCTTATGCTGATACTTCAGTACTAAAAGATCGTAAGCTCTCTTATCTCCGCGTTTTACACGCTCCACTAGTTGCCGATCAGTCTCTTTCTGAGATATCACCGGCACTCCCAATACCGCATTTGGACTACTTGCCGGGTGCTCTTAAGGATTAATAGACAATTCTTCAACACAATAGTTCGTTCGGCACTATCTTTCAGCGATTTCTTAAACATATTAGATTCGAATCATCCGGTGTTTCAAGCTATGTACATTCATACACGTGAGGCAAAATTACATACTAGGCATTGAAAGTACAGACGCCATCCCCTTATTTCTGTAACCTTGGCGACCTCATTGGATACCAGAAGTAGATTTGAATACTAAAACACATACACATGACGTCCTGATCATCGGGAGTGGCGCTGCCGGTATGACCACGGCGATTAAGCTGTCCCAGGATTTCTCCGTCGCCATGCTGTGTAAAGACGACGCCAACGAAGGTTCCACCTATTATGCTCAGGGTGGTGTGGCTGCTGTACTGGATGAATATGACAGTGTTGAATCGCATCTGCGAGACACTCTGGATGCCGGGGCGGGTCTGTGTCACGAAGATGTGGTCCGCTTTACCGTTGAACGCAGCACCGATGTCGTCAACTGGCTGGTGGAATTAGGTGTTCAATTCGACAAACAAACTCTGGCTGACGGCTCCGAGGACTATCATCTGACCAAGGAAGGCGGACACAGCCATCGGCGTGTCATACATGCTGCCGATGCCACGGGTCGTGAAATTGCCTCGAAAATGGCGCAACGCCTGAGCCAGCACCAGAACGTGAAGATATTCGAGCAGTACGTCGCTGTCGATCTCATCACCAAGGATCGGATCGGTCAGACTGGCAATGCTGGAATCGGCGCCTATGCACTTAACCTCAACACCCAGCGTGTTGAGCTGTTTCGCGCCAAGTACATTATTCTGGCGACTGGCGGTGCCAGCAAGGTCTATCTGTACACCAGCAACCCGGATACTGCCTCCGGGGACGGAATTGCAATGGCATGGCGTGCCGGTTGCCGGGTCGCAAATATGGAATTCAATCAATTCCATCCAACCTGTCTTTACCATCCGGAGGCCAGATCATTCCTTATCTCGGAAGCACTTCGCGGTGAAGGTGCGCAACTGGTGCTTCCCGATGGTAGCCGTTTCATACACAAATTTGACGTGCGTGCCGAACTGGCACCAAGAGATATCGTGGCTCGTGCCATTGACCATGAGATGAAACGACTGGGTTGTGACTGCGTTTATCTGGATATCAGCCACAAGGATGTGTCGTTCATCAGGAGCCACTTTCCCACAATTTATGAGCGATGTCTTGATCTCGGTATCGATATCACAGTTTCGCCAATTCCGATCGTACCTGCTGCACACTACACATGCGGCGGCATTATGACTGACACCTCAGGACTAACTGATATTCCCAACATCTATGCAATCGGGGAATCCAGTTTCACGGGTTTGCACGGGGCAAATCGAATGGCCAGCAACTCACTGCTGGAATGCATGGTATTTGCCATTGCGACCGCAGAACATATCCAGTCGCACCCGGTCGATCATCAGAATTTTGCCATCCCGGACTGGGATGAATCTCAAGTCACTAATTCTGACGAAGACGTCATCATTTCCCATAACTGGGATGAGGTTCGGCGCTTTATGTGGGACTACGTGGGTATCGTGCGCACCAATAAACGTCTGCAGCGGGCCCGACGCAGGATTCAACTGCTGAACCAGGAAGTTGCGGAGTACTACAGCAATTATCGAATCAGCAGCGATCTGATTGAACTTCGTAATCTAATTACCATCGCCGACCTCATCATTCAATCTGCGATCCAGCGTAAGGAAAGTCGCGGGCTCCACTACACACTCGACTACCCGGAGTTGAGTGAGATTGCTCAAGATACAGTATTGGTACCACCTCGGTTTGGATAGCCCTCTTGTTCTTAAGTCTACCCTCACCTACCTTTGAACCGCAGCGATATCCCAGACAAGAATTAGGTCTACCAGATCCCGGTTCCTCAACAGCGTGCTTATTTGATAATTTCCTTACAAGAAGAATGAGTCAACCTTTTGAGACACCAAATAAACTGGTAAATTGCCTAAAGATACCTCTTCTTCGGATTATTTTATGTGATACAACGTATCACACCAGGGCATCTTTCATTGATGCTAAATCTTAAGTTAAGTGAGGGCGTCAGTATTTTCTACCGAGATGGATAATGACTATGGCAACACGTGATCACTTCAAGTCTCGCATTGGATTCATCCTGGCTGCAAGCGGTTCTGCAGTGGGACTCGGTAACATCTGGAAATTTCCTTTCGAAGTGGGAGCTGGTGGTGGTGCCGCATTTGTAATGACCTATCTCTTTTTTGCCTTCACACTCTGCTTCCCCGTGATGGTGGCAGAGATTGCCATCGGCAGAAAAACTCAATTGAATCCAGTCGGCGCAATTAAATCGCTGGGACATAAAAGATGGACGTTCCTTGGCTATTTGGGCGTCGCCTCCGGATTCCTGATCCTGTCCTTCTATACGGTTGTTGCCGGTTGGGCATTGGGCTATTTCGTCGAAATGCTTCTGGGCAATTTCGATATTGGAAATCAGTTCGATGCCTTTACCAAAGACTGGATCAAGATGGGCCTGTATTCCTTGCTCTTCATGAGCGGTACAGCCTTTGTCGTATCCAACGGCATCTCCGGAGGCATTGAACGCGCCGCAAGAATCCTGATGCCAACCCTAGTTGTGTTCGTTCTAGCCCTGGTTATCTATGCCCTGACCTTGCCCAATGCAATGGAAGGGATCAAATACTACCTGCAACCGGATTTCAGCAAAATAACAGGTGACATTGTATATAAGGCGCTGGGGCAAGCTTTCTTCTCTCTGTCACTGGGCATGGGAGCATTGATTACCTATGGCAGTTATGTCTCACGGGAAACCAATATTGTTCGAGCCGCTGCTGTAATTACAGTTACAGATGTCAGCATCGCATTTCTTGCAGGTCTAATGATGTTCCCTTTTGTTGCCTACATGACACAAGGCGACCCGGTTGGGATAAGGGAAGTGTCGGGAGGTCCCGGTTTCATATTCATAACTCTCCCCGGTATTTTTGAGTCCCTGGGGCATAGTCTTGGCATGGTTATTGGCACGGCGTTTTTCCTACTGCTTTCATTCGCAGCATTTACGTCCACTATTTCACTGCTCGAGGTACCCACCGCATACATGATTGATGAGCTCAAAGTCGAAAGAAAGGCAGCCACATGGGCGGTGGCTGGCACCATCTATCTGATCGGTATACCGTCAATGTTATCTGTCGGTGCTGTTGAATCCCTGAAAAATTTCATCACTCTGCCAGGGCCTGGCACAATGAATTTCATGGATTTTGTCGGCCTGATTGCCAACGATACCTTTCTGCCACTGGGTGGTCTGCTGATCTCGGTATTTACAGCCTATGTCTGGAAGAAGTCGAACTTCAATAAGGAAATCCGGGTCGGATCACACCAGAGCAAGACTGGTTTTCTCGAGGTATATGTTGATATTGCCATCAGCTACATCTGCCCGATAATCCTGGGGATCATTACTCTGGTCACTGTGTTCAGGAATTTCTTCGGGATTGACATCATAGGTGGCCTGTTTTAACCAGAATCTGATGACGAAGCCATGGAGACAGTCAAAAAAACTGGTCGCGTGGGCTTCTTTAAACCATCATACGAGCCACAATCGAAACCGGCTTTGACCTACTCGGGTCGATTCGCGTAAATGTTGATTATCTCCATCGCTAAAGTAGCGGCGGCAAGCGCAGTGATTTCACCAGAGTCATAGGCAGGCGCAACTTCAACAAGGTCCATGCCGATCAGATTGATGCCGATCAGGCCGCGAAGGATGGCGATGGCCTGATGAGACGTGAGTCCGCCACAGACCGGCGTGCCGGTTCCGGGCGCGTAACTCGGATCAAGACAATCGATATCAAAGCTCAGATAGACGGGCCGATCACCCAGTATCTCTAACGTTTTATCGATAACGGCCCTGATTCCATTCTCATGTACCCAGGGAGCATCAAGAATATTGAATCCGAGCGCGTCTTCATTGTTCGTCCGCAGTCCGATCTGTACTGAACTGGCCGGGTCGATCAAACCTTCCTTTACGGCATGCCAGAACATGGTGCCGTGATCGTTACGACCTTCCTCATCTTCCCAGGTGTCACTGTGGGCATCGAAATGCAAGAGTGATAAAGGTTTGCCATGCCGCTTAGCGTGAGCTTTTAGCAGTGGCCATGCAACAAAATGATCACCACCAAGTGACAAAAGCGCCGGCCCACGATTTATAATGCTGGTCGCATGCGCTTCGATTGAGTCTGAAATTGTCTCAGGTCGACCGAAATCAAAGAAACAATCGCCATAGTCGACAACCGCCAATTTATCGAACGGATCCATCACAGTGTTGTAAGGACGCATCCAGGAGATGATTGTCGATGCAACTCTGATGGCGCGTGGCCCTAATCTCGTCCCGGGTCGGTTAGTTGTCGCACTGTCCAGAGGAACACCCGTCACAACCAGGTCAACCCCTGTCAGGTCGCGGGTGTACTTTCGTCGCATGAATGAAGTAATACCTGCATAGGTTGGTTCGTTCTCGGTGCCGTATAGGCTCTCCCGAGTAATCGCAAAGTCGCCTTCTTTTTTAACCGTCATTTCTGTCGCATCCTCATATATAAATTACCAGTCAGAGTTCCTTGAACGAGCGATTTGTCAATCAGAATCTGTTAAAGAATCATACGCTCTAACCTTTCGCCATCTCTAGTCTATTTCCTGGTTGAACCCTACGACTTGCTAATTCACAGCGATGTGTTTTATTTTGACATTTCCACCCTGAGCATGATGTCAACGTCAAATGAACATTACACCCATCGAGAACAAAGTATTTGGTGCAGTTGTCACCAACGTCAAACTGGCCAATCTGAATGACAATGAGTTAACTGTCATTAAAACCACTTTCCTAAAGCATGGTCTCCTGCTGTTCCCTGCCCAGTTCCTGTCAGTACAGGAGAATATTTCCTTTGGCGAGCGGTTCGGAGAACTTGAATTCGGTGGCATTCCCATGGCCAACCAGGAAAAGAACAAGGACGGCACCTATGGTCGCATTTTCGAACTGGAGACCCAGCGTATGCGAACTAACGTCGGTAATGAAGCCTGGCATACGGACTCGAGCTATAAACCCGCGAGCAGCAAATGTGCGATGCTTTCGGCGATAACCGTCCCGGATGAAGGTGGTGGAACCGAGTTCGTGGACACACGTGCCGCTTACGCTGCACTCGATCAAGCCACGAAAGATCGCATCAATACACTCAGTGCCTACCATTCAACCCAGTACTCCCAGGCAAATGACGTTGGTGACTTTCCGGTACAGACCGAAGCCAGTATCTACCATGGTGAAGCCTACCTTCGACCCCTGGTTAAGACTCACCCGGAAACCGGTATAAAGAGTCTTTTTATCGGTCGTCATGCATTTGGTATTCCCGGCCTGTCGCGGGAAGAAAGCAGAAAACTCCTGAAGTCACTACTGGATTTTGTACTTTCGGATAAATCTAGAATATACCGTCACAAATGGCAGGCAGGAGATACCCTCTTCTGGGACAATCGTTGCCTTTTACATTGTGCAATGCCGTATGATTACAGCAAAGCACGTGTGTTAACTGCTACCCGTGTTGCCGGCGATCCCGAATCAGAACTGGCTTACCACCCCTCTGACCCGGCGGCGCAGGCCGGGCGTGATGCGCTGGCGGCTGAACTTGAATTGCTTAAAGAAGAAACGGTGGACAGGATGTTCGGTGCAACGACGACGACCAGCACTGAATAAGTTCAGGGTCAGTATCAGCAAAGCATTGCCCTGTTCCGCGGGTTTGTCGCCAACATGGACTAAAAGCCCGAAACACCACTCGGATACGCCACCATGTCGCCTTCCGTATGCCCGTTTATTTCAATGTACTGGATCGCGTCCTCCATAATCTGCAGTCCTTCGCGAAGCACAGATTCCTCTATATTGAGTGCGGGGTACATTCGAATCGTGTCCTCGTGATCAGAAATCGCCCATACGCCGTTCTCGAGCATCTTTCCGCGAACAGCCCGTGCCGTCCACCAGTCTTTTTCCTCGGCGTCTGCGGATTCAGGCTTGCCGAAACTCACACCGAGCAGTAATCCATTGCCTCGCGCCTGACGCACAATGCTGTACTTTCCCCATTCGCGCATGATCCCGGCCGCAATATTGCCAAGCCGTTTCGCATGCGCCACGATATGATCCCGTTCGAAGATCTGCAGTGTCCTGATCGCCGCCGCACACCCCGCAGGCATTCCGGCAAAAGTTGAGCCGGATCCAAAATCAGTATTGTCGCCCATGATGCCGTCGCGCGCGGAAATTCCGCATAATGGTGCAATACCACCGGACAGGTTCTTGCCATAGACGAGGATATCGGGCACCACATCATAGTGCTCGATACCCCACATTCGGCCCGTACGACCCAGGCCTGTCAAAACTTCATCAGAGATCATCAGCCAGTCGTTCTTGTCACAGATATCGCGAATACCCTTTAAGAAACGTGTTGACGGTATCCAGTTCCCACCCTCGGCGAGACCCGGCTCGACCAGGATGCCCGCGATGTTGTCACGCGCTGCAATGCTTGACGGAATGTGATTATCGAGGTACCAAAGGCAATACTCCGTGTACTGATCCTCACTCATACCGGCAGGAATTCGCTCACTATGGGGGTAAGGTGCCTTGATAACGCCACCGCCCCAGCCTTCAAGGTAGGTGGTGTAGTCGCCGTCCAGGCCGCTCAGAACCTTCGTGGCGAGTCCCATGCCGTGGTAGGACGAACTGAATGTGATAATGTAGCGCCGCTTCGTGTGCGTAAGTGCCAGATGCACAGCGGCTTCGGCTGCCTCAGTCCCCGACACCTCGTAATTTGTTCGTGGCAGCGCCTTGCCCGGCATGATGTTGGCGAGCATTTCAGCCAGGTCGTAGCGCAGTGGGTGATCAAAATGGAAGCCAAACCGCCGGTTGGCTGCCTCCACGACCTCCAATATCTCGGGATGACAGTTACCAAGCGGATTTGTCGCCCAGCCGTTCTGAAAGTCGATGTAGCGTTTACCGTCCAAGTCCCAGACGAAATCACCCTCCGCCTTGTCTATGACGATCTGTCTTACCGGACGAAATCCGCGTAACCCGGCTCGCTCCATTTCGGATTCGAACCTCAACCCGTTTTTGAATAGCGGAATACCGCGTTCTAGTGCCGCGCGTGTTTTTGGACCCGGGAAACCATCATTCACAATATGTAAACTCGAAATTACGGTAGTCACAGTTTGACACAAGTACGATGACAGAAAGAAGCCATGCCAATGCTGAAGTACCCTTTTTTACGCCCGCGGCACCGATGAATCAAATGGGCCACCCGTTAGCACGCTAATGTGGGATTAGGTGTCTGTATTTGTTGTACTCACTCAGCAGCTACCATCGTCCATTCCCTTTCTGCATATCTTTTGCCCGCTATCTCCTGGATGGGGCAGCCGCCAGATATCCTCATGCCATGCGGGTGAAATGATATTGATGGATGATCAATCAGGGTAATCTACAAGGGTCCACTTCACGCCGCAGATCACCATCGCATCAAACTTCTTGTGTACCCCAGGGGCCGCCCACAGATCCACGCCGACAACGCCGGTTCTGCCGCCGGGTTCGGGTTTGACGAACCTCATCGTCTGCTGGCCTGCCAGCCTGAGCGTTGTGGGTTGCGCCGGATCAATTGAGCACCCTGCACCAAGCCCATTCATCCACCTTTTACAGACCTCCTCGGGATCATCAAAGCGAGGCGCGATTTCAACAGCCGCGAATCCGGTCGTCACACCCCCGTGAGGCCGTGCATCAACCCCATTCTGCCACCGGTTTCCGGCTGGGAAGTAGGTGCCCTTATTCTTTGGAAAATCACCATGATCGGGCCAGTTTTCCTGAATCTCAGCGAGAGTCCCAAAATCCCGCGGGTCGAACTGAACGTTCACGCCAGAAACCGTACCGGGATTCTTGGGTAGAGATTCGCCCAGCACATAACGCCCCGACTCAACCCCGGCAAGACCTGAGCCCGGCGAACCAGGACAGATATTCCAATCCCCTGAAACGATCCCTCGCCCCGAACCCTGGACTGACATTGATCGAGATGCCACAGCAACATCAGGGACCTGCACGATTGCCATGTATCCGCAGTCACCACTACGCTCCAGAAGCCTGGTCTGGGTCGAGGAACGCTGCCATGCGAGGTCTGTTGGGCAAACTGTCTCGAGAAATGAATCACCCAGCCGAATGTGAGTGTTAAAAAGATACCCGCCTGCGGCCATTCGGGGATCCTGAAACACGACGGGCGCATCGAATGCTGTCGTCAGCACGCTGGATGTCCACTCCAGGTCCCGTGCGAGCAGACAGATTTGCCGAAGACGCAATACGGGGTCAGCCATCACACCGAATACCCGGCAAGTGGCAGAACGCAGATCAAATTGAAACGACGAAATGCTGTCCTAAGTGATTCATTCCTGACCACACAGGCTCCCATGTCTTTGTTATCTCCATCTAACATCTTACATATCCTAAACGACTCACTACTAGCTGTCAGTAGATTCGTTAAACCGGTATAAAGGGGCCGGGCCCTAATGGCACTTACTTAAGTACTCCTACGAGGAGCCTTTAGGACTTTCCGATCCCAGATTTCTCTCTTCGCTTACTCGTTCCGCACATCCCTGTGCTCCACTCGTTCAGACAGCTTCGCGGCTCCGGCTCCTGCCTACGCACGCTGCAGAACTACGCGAAAAGAGAAACCCGGGCTCTACACTCACAAGCTTGCACAGGTAGGATCGCTAGCTGCATGCTGCTCCTAATGTAAGTACCATTCGGGTCAGGCTATATTTTACATGTGAAGTCCAATATGCTCTGCAAATCCTGCTAATTACAAACATAAAGCAATAGGACATCCGATGGCGGAATTTTGGCAACTTACATTTCCGATGCCAGGGAATAGTGAAAACGCGGCCCAACGAGCAGAACAAGGGGGGTGGGATGGACTGTATTTTGCAGATACGCAGTGTCTGTCCGGAGACATCTACAGCGCAATGTGTCTTGCCGCAAAGGCAACAACACGCCTGCAAGTGGGGACGGCTGTGACCAACCCGGTTACCCGTCACCCTGCCGTAACTGCATCCGCAATAGCCACTGTACAAGTAGAGTCACAGGGGCGAGCAGTGCTTGGCATTGGCCGCGGTGATTCTTCACTTGGATACCTGGGGCAGAAGCCAGCATCAGCGAAAAAACTGGAGATCTATATCGATCAGGTCCAACGATATCTGAAAGGAGACTCAGTCGATCTGGATGGATTCGCCAGTAACAACTTGTGGATCGGTTCAACCGGGCAACCCAAAGTACCTGTAGATGTTGCCGCCACAGGTCCTCGTGTTATTACACTCAGCGCAAGACTGGCCGACCGCATTACCTTTGCGCTGGGAGCTGACGCCACAAGAATCACTGAAGCCATAGAAGCTGCGAAATCTGCAAGAGCATCAGCGGGACTTGATCCGGATGATCTGTCGTTTGGTGCTTACGTCAACATTGCCTGCAGCGATAGCATTGAAGTTGCACGCTCAGTGATTAAAGGCAGCACCGGCGCTTTCGCTCATTTCACAGGAATGTCGAGTAAGAACTTTAGCAACCTGGATGACGCGGCTGTCTACCGGCAAATCGGTGAAAACTATGACATGAAAAATCATGCCAGCGGTGCAGCAGATCACATGAAGGAAGTACCCGATGAATTCATCAGTCGGTTTGCAATTACAGGCCAGCATGGTTACTGCATAGAACGGTTAGCAGAGTTGCTCGAAACAGGGCTGGATCGTCTGGTACTTCTTACAGGTTCGCGAGATGCTGACCCTAATCAAGTGGCGGCAAGTGTAGCGAGGCTTTCCCGGGACGTACTACCGAAACTTCGCTAATTGCGCAAAGGCGATTCGGCTGGAATGGCAGCCGACACCCTGAGGTTCGTTCTTTGTACTGCCATCTACTGCTTGGCCGAGAAGTGTGTTCAACTACGTTTCTGGGTTACATTAGGGTAACGGTGATTCGTTAATCCCAAATCTTCCGATTAATCAGAACAGGCACATTTCCATGTTAAATAAAGAGTTTATCAATCCCCATCCCTTCGGTTTCACTAATACTGTCAGTTGCGACAGCAACGGAGTCAAGACTATCTATATTTCAGGTCAGGTAGGATTTGCAGACGGTAAGGTAGCAGAAACCTTCGAAGAGCAGGCCATGGTTACCTACGATAACCTTGTAAAGGAACTTAAGGCGGCGGGCGCTGATATTGAAGACGTAGTGAAAATCAACACCTTTGTGGTCGATTTGAACCGTGACAAAAGTAAAGCAATCAGAGTCGCAAAAGATAAATACTTCACTCAGGAAAACCAACCCGCTTCTACCATGATTGGTGTTTCTGCCCTGGTCATGGAAGAACTTTTACTGGAAATAGAAGCCATTGCGGTGATTGAGACGTAACCCCTCCGTCAACAGTGCTCTTAGTCTGCTGTCTTTGTGATGGTGAGGTTGAGATAAATGTTTACTGTGGTCAATATCATGTCTTGAATAAGGAGAGGATATGAGTCAACCAGACAATTATGAAATGGTCTCGATATACCAGATGGATCCCGAGGATCAGGAAGCATTACTACTTACGCAAAGAGAATGCGTTTTTAACTGGTGTACACGAGATGAATGGCCGATGGGTGTCATCATGTCGTATATCTGGCGGAACGATAGAGTCTGGCTCACAGCCGGTGCACATCGGCACAGAATCAGTGCGATCAAACGGAATCCGAAAACGTCAGTGATAGTCACTTCAACAGGAACAAAGATCGGTGCTGGCAAAACAGTCACCATCAAGGGAACTTGCGTCATTCACGAGGACAAGGAAACAAAAGACTGGTTCTATCCGGACTTTGCCCGGGCGCTCTATCCGGATGAATCGGCTGCCAAAGATTTTGAAAAGCTTCTCGATTCACCCATCAGGGTAATTATTGAGGTGATTCCGAGTAAATTCATCACCTATGATGGTCACAAAATGTTCGCTCATACCGCAGGCAAACTGGATGAGTCCAGGTTGAGTGAACCAACGGAATCTGATGTCTTTCGTCTTCAACGAGAACTGGAAAGAAGGAAGCTTACATAACTGATTGCAGGCGGTTTTGTAATTGAGCTCCATTGGTTATAGCGCTGACGGGATCAGAAGGATTACAGCGTTTATCGCCTGACGAGTAACGAATAATGTGAGTTCGACAGAAGACCCCTTGCTGTTATCCATAAGCCCAAGGTAATCTGATCTAAAATGCCAGGGGAATCGCTATGAAAATACCGGGGCCAGGAGTTCTTTTCGCGTGTCTGGTAACCGCAACTGGTTGCAGCGTCTCAACGACACCAGAGAAGTCCGAAACAAGCAATAACACAGCCGGAAGCATCGAACGATTCGACCCGGCATTCGACAAACTCGTCCCTGAAGGCGCGATCATCGAAAAGGTCGCAGGTGGATATCAATTCATAGAGGGACCAGTTTGGGTGCCTGGTAGACCGGGTCACCTTCTTTTCAGTGACATTCCTGCAAACACTGTCTTCCAATGGTCTGAGCAAGACGGTTCGTCTGTATTCATGCGACCCGTCATGCCTGAAGGTGCAACGACGGGTGGGAATGGTGGATCGAACGGTCTGGCGCTCGATCCAAATGGGAGGCTCATTCTGTGTGAACACGGCAACCGTCGCGTTGCCCGGCTGGAAGATGATGGCAATCGCACAACGCTGGCTGACAGGCACAAAGGTGGTCGACTCAACAGCCCCAACGATATTGTTTTCCACTCGTCCGGTGCTGCCTTCTTCACTGATCCACCTTATGGTCTGCAAAAACAGGATGAAGATCCAAATAAAGAACAGCCTCACAATGGTATCTATCGCCTCGATGTTGACGGCACTGTTACCCTGCTGGCTGCAAATCAAACCCGACCGAATGGCATCGGTCTTTCACCGGATGAGCGCACGCTGTACGTGGCAAATTCCGACGGACCGCCGAATCGACTGTGGATGTCCTATCCGCTATCTAACGATCTTACACTAGGCGATGGTTCTGTGTTCTTCGACGCCAACAGCATCCCGCGACCTGGTGCACCAGATGGTCTGACTCTTGATCAAGATGGCAATATCTACGGCACTGGTCCCGGTGGCGTAATCGTCATTAGTCCAAACGGCAAGCACCTGGGAACCATTGCCACTAACGAATTACCTGCTAACGCCGGATGGGGAGATGACGGCAGTACCCTCTATATTACCGCTCGTACAAGCCTGTACCGCATCAGGTTGAACGCCAAAGGACTGGTATTCAAAGGGGCGACAGGCAGGTAGAAATGGACATACAGACAATCAGTGAGAGAATCGAGGTCCTGGCAGGACTTATGTCCGAAAGCAACCGAATCGTCCTGTTTACCGGTGCTGGTATCAGCACCGATTCCGGGCTTCCGGATTTTCGAGGGCCCGATGGCGTCTGGACTCGCCGGGACAAGGGCCTTCCACCTAAAGACGAGGACCGGGACTGGAGTCAGGCAAGCCCCAATATCAGTCACAACGCTATTGTTGAACTGCAATCCATGGGCAAGCTTCATTTCCTGGTCTCTCAGAACATCGACAATCTACACCTCGCATCTGGTATTAAATTTGAAAAGCTGGCTGAGTTACATGGCAATATGACTCGAAGCAGATGCAAGCGGTGTGAGGAAACCTACCCAAAAAACGAAGCGCCGGACAGATGCAGTTGTGGCGGTTCACTAAAATCAAGTGTGGTCGGATTTGGTGATTCAATGCCAACAAGAGATCTTAATGACAGCTTTGCCTGTGCCGAGTCATGTGATCTTATGATCGTTCTCGGTTCCAGTCTGGTTGTAACGCCAGCCGCAACCGTCCCTCAGGTGGCGCACAGCGCCGGGGCCAAACTCGTCATCGTAAACCAGGGAGAAACACCTCTCGACAGGTTCGCGGATCTGCGTTTTGACGAAAGCATCGTTGAGGTATTTCCACCTGCAGTCGATCAACTGAAGATACTGGTAAGCAACCGGGGGATTCAATGACCCAGCTCTGTTAACGACCTTTGTAAACCGGCGTCCGTTTTTCCATAAACGCTTTAGGCCCTTCGATGGCATCTTCGCTTTGAAACACAGGTGCAGAGAACTTTGACTCCATTGCCAGACCTTCTTTTTCTGGTCGGCCCCAGACCTCTCTTACAGATTTCCGGATTGCCTGAACGGCTATCGGGCCGTTGCCAGCAAGTTTTTCTGCCAGTTCCATGGCTTTATTCATCAGTTCATTCGGCTCAACAACGTAATTAAGGAAGCCATAATCAAATGCTTCTTCGGCAGTAATCAGGTCCCCTGTCAACATGAGCTCCATTGCCTTTGCATAAGGAATCTGCCGGTTGAGCTTTACTGTTGAACCACCAGCGGGAAAGATCGCCCACTTAACTTCCTGCAGACCAAATTTTGCTGAAGGTACAGCAACCCGCAAATCAGTTCCCTGTACAAGTTCCATACCCCCGGCAATCGCATGACCATTTATCGCCGCCACCACCGGTTTAACGGTGTCGCGACTCATGAGATAGGACCCCTGCTGTGATACCTCGGAAAGAAAGCGATCGTCCCATTCATTTTCAGGTCCACGAGAACCTGTCATCAAAGGTATCAGCTGGCCCAGATCAGCACCCGCGCAAAACGCTTTATCGCCGGTTCCCGTGAGTATAGCCACACGGATATCGTTGTTATTCTCGATCTCTTGAAAAGCATCAAACATTCCCACCATGACTTCAGGGTTCATGGCATTCATTGCTTCCGGGCGGTTCAGTGTCACGATTGCAATATGATTATTGTGTTCAAATTCTACAGCGGCCATGATTTACTCCCTTGATCAATTCAATGTTGGCAAGCCTGCAGAGGCCATCCAACGCACCTTATCAGCTTTCTAACGATTCTGTCTTTCTGCTGCTCAGATCTCTCTGACCTTTTTGCAGCGCCACTGATTGCCTGTTCCAATACCATGCAACAACTCCAACACCCACATTGGTTGCCGATGTAGCCAAAAAGATTCCCACATACCCCCAGAACATATCCGCAACTATCGCCAGAGGAACATAGACAACAACCGTGCGGACCACTGAAATGACCAGCGCTGGCAATGGTAAACCTCTTGCGTTAAAGCTGGAGGTTGCAATCTGCATAATGCCCATAAATCCAATACTGAGTGGAATAATAAGAAAGAACGAACTGGCCACCTCACTAACTACCTGGTTATCGTCTATGAGTGAGACGACAAATTCACCGATGAGCAACATAAGAACAAAAGTGAATACACCCCAGGCGAGGCTAAAGCTGTTCGTTAGAAACAAAGCCCGTTTAACACGATCGAAGTTCCTGGCCCCCCAGTTCTGACCGATGAAAGGCTCAACCGACGAAGAAGCAGACCAGAGAATCATATGAGCCATGGTTTCGACTCGAGTAGCAACATTGTAGCCGGCTACAACTTCATGGCCATGCCCGGCAAGCAGTCGCGTGATAACCAACATGGAGAATGGCATGATCAGACCACTTAGGATCGCGGGCCCACCCACATGCAGAATCGACATCCAGGACGATGGCATACCGTCAAGCACCAGGCGCATCATACGAGTCCTGATGAGTAGCGCACTATATAAAACAATACTAACCAACCGGGACAGTACGTATGCCCAGGCCGCTCCTGCGATGCCGAGTTCGGGGACTCCCAGCCAGCCAAATATGAAGATTGGGCCCAACAGAATCTGCACAATAGATCCGGTTGCCATGATAATGCCTGGACTCGCGGCGCTTCCCGTTGCTCTCAGCAGCGTTGAACCAACAATGGACAAGAGGAAAAACGGAACACCAAACATATAGACCTGAAGATATTGGATGGTCATATCCAGCACAACGCCTTTGGCACCCAGGGCCTGTACTATCTGCTCAGCGAAGATCGCACCAAATACCCCAAGAAGAGTGCCTACAATAATGGCGAGAATCTGCGCATGTGTTACCAATAGTGTCACGCGATCTCGATCACCAGCGCCCATGGCTCGGGCAATAACTGACGAGGCACCGGATCCTATGCCGCCTGCGAATGCAAACAAAGTGATTGTAATTGGAAATGCGAAACCCATGGCTGCCAGGGCTTCAGTGCTGACCATGCCAAGATAAACCGCTTCAGCCAGCTGGGCGACATTCATTGTCATCGTGCCCACGGCCATGAAGGATCCCAGCTTCAGCAGGTGTCTGCCAACAGACCCTTCAGTGAAACCTGCCCTCGATGCTGCCGTTTTCCTTACAACAGCACTTTCAAGCCCGATCCTGTCCACATCATTCATTCTTGGCTCAAGCGCATTTTGGATACATGATACATGGGAATCCCTCTCCTGCCCCGTTATTGAAATAAGCGATGGAGAGTCAGTCGGTCGACTTACTTCGCTCCCGGCAGTTAAACCAGCCTAAAACTTCACACCGGTCTTACAGGGTGTTCGCCAAAAATGGTGTGACCTCAACCATTTTCAATTACGTCCAGCTGATCCTCAGGTACATAGACGTAGGATCCTGGTCGAAAATCGTAACCAAGGTCTCCCAGCAGTCTGCGTTGCCTTCGCGTACAGCGATCTGCAACTTCAGACGTTACTGCAAAATCGTAGGGTCGTATGAACATCTGACAATAATTGTATAAAAGTGTCTTTCGCGCCTTACCGGATATGTTGGGACCGGGCCCATGCCAGAGGGAGTGGGGAAATATTATACAATCTCCTGCTTTGGCAGTCAGAGGAACAGCGCCGGGTGTCTCAGGGGTAACAATGGGTTCATCGACTTCAGGGAAGGGTCGCATATGACTACCGGGAAAGACGGTGAAATTGCCACTACCGATCTCGGTAACATCGGTTAAAAGATACAGAGCTTTCATCGCAAGCGGACGACTGGTCTCAGTCACCCGGATTCGACGCAGACCCTCTCCGCCATCGGTGTGAGTATAACCAGGGAATTTTGGTGTGGATGCGCGCACAATAATCTGGGACATACTGAATGCGAGATACGGTCCCATGATGTCAACAATCAGGTCGAAAACACCAGGACGGTCGATCAGGTTGATAAATGCATCGTCATAGGACAAAAGATCGCGCCGGTCCATAAATCCTTCTGTATCCTGGTTCTGGCACTGTTCGACCCAGTCGTAATGACCCATGGGAAGGTTGGTTGGCTCCCAACCTGGTTTAGTACGGATGTCATCCACCTGCTGACAGAGGTGACTAATCTCATCAGCATCCAGCACTCCTTCAAGGTGAATGAAGCCATTGATATCCCAGGCGCGTCTTTGTTGCTTGCTGAGTTGCTCCATCCGACACCTCATCGTCTCTGTGGTTATTGACCTCTCGAAACCTTATCACAGATCGATTGCCGTTCATTGTCTGATCCTTACGACCTGCCGGTATTCCGGCAACAGATTCCGAACGGCCTACCTGGGGACATGATTTCAACAACTTGAATATGAAAGTGCGGTATTTCTGCCCTCTTCAGTCCCTGACGAAGAAGTATCAACCGAGCATACATCCGGTGTATTGCGACAATGTATTCGACTTATCTAACCACAGTTCTATCTACATACATTCCAGACTTACATAGGTTCCAGATAGCCATTCTCAGGCAAGATTCTGTCATCTCAGGAAATTATGATATTTAAGTGCTTTTAGCAACTATTTGTCTGTTTATAGCATATAATAATAAAACAAGGCCCAAAAAGATCTCCATCAGCCAGGGGGGAAATGAATGAGCAGTGATAATTCTATGGAAATCAGCACGCTATCGGACAATCATATCGCTGCTGTCAGGAATTTCAGCCGCGTCTATACCAGACAGATTGGGTTTCTGCGCAAGGGTTTACAGCATAGTAAGTATTCACTAACTGAAGCTCGAATTGTTTTTGAACTGGCCCACAGAACCAATCTGACTGCCTCTGACCTGTGCAGGGAACTGGACCTGGATGCCGGATACCTGAGTCGAATCCTGAATAAGCTTGAACAGCAGAATCTGATTGAAAAGAACCGCTCCGATGAAGATGGGCGACAACGACTGATAAAACTGACCCATGAGGGACAAAAAGCGTTCGAACTGCTCGATCAGCGTTCGAATGATGAAGTTTCAGAGATACTAAACAAGTTGAGCAGTGGTGACCGGGTGAATCTGGTCGACGCGATGGCAACAATCGAGGGGATTCTTGATAAAAGTTTCAAATATTCGGAGCCTTTCTATCTGCGGCAACACGAGGCAGGCGACATGGGCTGGGTGATTCACCAGCATGGTCTGCTCTATCACCGTGAATATGGCTGGAATGAGAGGTTCGAGATACTGGTGGCGCGAATCTGCCTGGACTTCGTCAACACCTACGACGCTCAAAGAGAACATTGCTGGATCGCGGAAATGCAGGGAGAACAGGTTGGTTCAATTTTCTGCATCAGGGAAAACGAGGATGTGGCAAAACTGAGGCTGCTGCTGGTATCTCCCAAAATGAGAGGCTCAGGACTTGGAACCCTTCTGGTCAACGAGTGTATCCGCTTTGCAAGACGCGCCGGCTATAAGAAATTGACCCTCTGGACCAGCGATATTCTTGTTGAAGCCAGAAAAATCTATGACAAAGCGGATTTTCTGCTCGTTGAGGAAGAACGGCATCGTAGTTTTGGGCATGATCTTGTTGGGCAGAATTTGGAACTGGTTCTGTAACTATAAACTTGTGAATTCACAAAATACCTGATGTTGACCAAAAGTGGATAAGAAGATAAGAACATTGCAGTACTAATCGTTACCGCCTTGACATCAATTAAGCTCAAGGATTGGTACCGCTTATCGCCTAGTTCCGCAGCAACAAAGGACAGGATGTCCGACTTGTGAGGACTGTCTGACCGAACCGGAAGCCTTGGACGGCTGGAGGCGAGTAGCGATAACCGGTACCAACCCTCGAGCTGGATTCCGAAACGGAGCACAATGCCTGACTGACAGCTGATGCCTAGTGAGATAGACAAAGGCGCTCATGGCACTGAGTGATGGTTGTCATCAGGTAACAGCTGGTCAAAAGCATAAAAAGAAAAGTAGATCCTGCTGCGCCGATGATCAAATTCTGTCACTGAATCCGGCATCAGCACCATAGGATAGGTTCCTCTTTTGTCCTTGAATCGGGCAGCAACCAGGGTCGGCCAGACGACCACATCTCCAGTCAGCCTAACCTCACGGATTTCGCCATTCCTAAACGTGATATACCAGCTACCCTGGGTTGCAACGAGACGACATATCGAATCAGGATGTTTCAGTAATGTGAGTCGCGCAAAATGGACCAGAGAAATTCCTATGCAGATCGTCAAACCTGTGAGCAGCCAGACTGGATGCTCAGCCCGGGTCAGTGCAAACAGCGCCAGTCCGTGTGTGGTAATCAGAAAACCCAGGTGCTTTATTGAAGGCCTGCAACGAACGTCCAGACGATTCATTTTCATACTGAATGGCTAAGGCTGTACCCGATCCAGAATAATCCTGACCAACTCGGCCAGTTCATCATCATCCGGCTGGTCTTTTTGGCTAAACCATTGAAGCAAATCAGGATCGTCCTGTTCTAACAGCCTTTCGAAGGCTTGCTGCTGGTTTTCCGGCAAATCACGAAACACCTCATCAAAGAAAGGCAGCAAGAGCAGATCCAGCTCCAGCATTCCTCGTCGACTTCGCCATCTGAGGCGGTTGAGTTCCAGTTCACTTGGCAAAACTATTAATCCTGTAATGAAAGACCAGCAGTGGAAAGTACCTTGCTAAGATTACTTGCTAAGATTACTTGCTAAGATTACTTGCTAAGATTACTTGCTAAGATTACTTGCTAAGATTACTTGCTAAGATAGCTTACGTTAGAACCCAAAATTATAACTCTTCTTCATGATCTGCATGTAATATGTCAAATATGAACAATATCGCACTACTTGAGCAATTCGGATTCCTCGCTGTCACCGGCAAAGAGGCCTTGAGTTTTCTACAGGGTTACACAACCTGTGACCTGGACAATCTGACCGTCAATAATTCGAGCCCTGGTGCAATCTGCAATATCAAAGGCCGTATGATCGCCAACTTTCGAGCTGTGCCCTTCGAAGACGGCTTCCTGCTGCGTATGGATCGCAAGCTGGTCCCGGTCACTATTGAATTCCTGCTGAAGTATATCGTTTTCTCGAAAGCTGAAATGACAGATCTTTCGGACACGTATTATTGTTATGGGATGATGGGATCCGCCGACAACTTCCCACAGGCAGACAATACTTCTTCTCAAATCAACTCGGATACCGTGGTTTGTGTTAGCACAAATGATCAGCGTTACGAGATCTGGTCCACTGAAGAGAAAACCACTTCCGATGATGCCAGGCAGTGGATGTCTGCTGAAGTTCGTGATGGATTCGCGTGGGTAGATGAGACATCGACTGACAGTTTCATTCCTCAGATGTTCAATCTGCATGCCATAGAAGGCATCAGTTTCGAAAAGGGTTGCTATCTCGGTCAGGAAATCGTCGCGCGTCTTCAATACCGTGGCAAACTGACCAAACGTCTTCATCGAGGCCGATCAGATCATGCCACCAATACTGGTGACAGTCTTTTCAATAAGGAGCAGAAATCGGTTGGTACGATCGTCAGCAGCCAGAAACCCGATTTTCTGGCAGTTATTCAGACTAAATCAGGTGGTGACGATTCTTACCAGTTCTCTGATGGCACCACGGTTGAACTGATTGACCTTGCTCCCCAATCAGGTTAGGGACTTTCCTTAACTGACCTGAATCTTGAACATTGAAGGCCTTGAACTATAACTAAAGGATAAACAGAGTTTTTTTAAGTTCCCCAGCCGCCATGCGTCTTCGTGAAGTGGCGGAAAATCCTGACGCCAATGTTCAGGATCTGCCTGTATTGTCTTCAGCAAAATAGATCATATTGATTGGCAGACATATCGTGACTGCTTCCAACAGCGTCAAGTTCCATCGGTCCACGCAACGCGGGAGCAGACGAGGATATTCGGCTAGCCAATTCGGCCCGGTTTCAGGAAAATATTTTAAGATGGCTTCACTTCGAGATTCCCGCAGCTTGAATTCAGGCATGGTTATTTCTTGGCAGTTACCCTGGTGAATACTCTTTGAATACTGGAGAAATCCTTTCGACCATAGCCATCCTTGCCATGACTGATGTAGAGATTTCGTGCCAGAGACCCCATCGGGGTTGATGCACCGGTGTCCAGTGCCGACTCCATGGCCAAACCGAGATCCTTGATCATAAGATCAACCAGAAACCCGCCTTCGTATTCGTTCGCCGAGGGTACGCCCGACATAACACCCGGATAGGGATTGTAAGTTTCCAGTGCCCAGTTGCCACCAGAACTTTTCTTCATTATTTCCGAGAGAACCGCCGGGTCCAGGCCATTGTCAACACCCAGCTGAAGCGATTCAGCAGTCCCCGTCATCAATACCGACAACAGCATGTTGTTACAGATCTTTGCAACCTGCCCGGCTCCTGTATTTCCGGCGTGGAATATATTCTTACCCATGATCTCGAGTAATGGTCGCGCGCGCTCCAGAGCAAGCGCAGCGCCGCCGACGATAAAGGTCAGGGTACCAGCGACCGCGCCTCCTACACCGCCAGAGACAGGTGCATCGAGCATGGAGATACCTTTTTCATCTGCAGCCTCGGACACCTTCCTGGCACTACCTGGCGCAATGGTACTGCAGTCGACAACCAGCGTTTTCGGGTCGATATTCCCTAATATTCCATCGTCGCCAAGATACAGACCCTCTACATGAAGAGAAGCCGGCAGCATGGATATGAGGACATCGACATCGACAGCCGCTTCAGCTGCTGAATTACAGGCTGTGGCACCTTCTGCAACAGACTTCTCCAGCAATTCCGGCACGATATCAAAGGCTTTTATTTCATATCCTGCCTTAAGCAGATTTGTTGTCATGGGCCCGCCCATGTTACCCAGACCAATGAATCCTATTGTTGTCATTTCTTTCTCCTTCTGCGTTCCGAATCAAGCAAGATCCGCCAGGGGATGTTTATCCCAGGGCTCGACAAAATGTTGTGCAACCCAGTCATCGGGAACCTTGCCCATATCAGCTTGAAACCAGGCTGGTTGATTATCTTTGTCAATCAGCAGTGCCCGAACACCTTCGAGGAAATCAGGATGCCTGCTGCACTGTACTGCAAGCGTCAACTCGAGTTGGAATGTTTCTGCCATCGTCATGGACTCGGCACGCTTGAACTGCTCGTAGATAATGTGAGCCGACGTTGGCGCGCCATGGCTAAATGTAGTACCTGCTTTTTCAAGCCATATGTCACCGGAAAAATTCGGCAGATTCGCCGCGAATGTGGCAACAGGATTTTCCGTCGCCAGGCACTCAGTGATTATTTCTTTCACAATTGCATCATGATTTTCAACTTCACTATCGAGGAAACCTGAACTTTTCTTCTCAAACTGATTAATGAGATTCTCCAACACGAGGGCGACATCGCCATCCCAATTCTGGGATTGAAGCTGCTCAACAAATTCCTGCTTCAATTCATGATTAATCAGGTAATCAATCAAACCAACTATTCGTGCGTCTTTGGCATTGAAATTCGCACCGGTCCAGGTCAGAAAGTATCGCCAATGTTCCTGCATCTGACTAAACGACCAGGTTGCACCAGCATCCGGAATAAGACCAATCGTGATTTCTGGCATGGCGATACGGGTCTTCTCTGTACCGATTCGATGGCTGCACGCTGATGCAATACCAAGGCCTCCTCCCATCACAATGCCGTGACCCCAGACAATCGTTGGCTTCTTATAGGTATGAATCTGGTAATCAAGTCGGTACTCCCGCTCAAAGAAGTCATCACAGTAAGGCGAGGGGCCACCCTTATTTGCCACCATGTCGTGATAGAGATTCTGAATATCACCCCCGGCTGAAAAGGCTCGATCACCTGTACTCTGAAACATCACCAGCAGGATATTGTCGTCCTTCTCCCAGACCGCAAGCCTGTCCGCGAGCAGATTAATCATCTCAAGGCTCAAGCTGTTCAATGACTTTTCAACGTTCAGGGTTGCCATACCAATGGATTTGCCATTGGTCACTGACATGGTCTCAAACAAGACTACTTCAGACATATTCGCATTCCACTTCTTTTACCAGACTATGTGTATCAAATCATGTGTATCAAATCATGTGTATCAAATCATGTGTATCAAATCATGTGTATCAAATCATGTGTGTCAGATCATGGTGGTTCAGATTATGCGTTCTTCCACTCAGGTCTTCGCTTCTCAAGAAACGCGTTAACACCTTCAGCCTGATCCTTGCTATCAAACAGATCAACAAAAGCATCACGTTCGATAGGATATGCATCGACGAGTGGACCCGATCGGGCAGCCATGATGAGTCTCTTACAGGCAGAAACACTGGTGGGGCTCTGCTTTTCAACACCTTTGGCCAGTTCAAGTGCTTTTTCAAGGCTCTGTCCCTTACCTACAACCTCTTCCACCAGACCAATCTTCTCTGCGGTCTCAGCGTTAATCCTTTCACCGCATAGGATCATGCGTTTTGCCCAACCCTCACCAACCAGCCAGGCAAGATGTTGTGTTCCCAGTCCGCACGGCAACAAACCGACCGTCGCTTCCGGCAGTGCCATCACGGCATGGCCTTCCACAATTCGAATATCGCAGGCCATCGCGCACTCCAGACCACCGCCCATGGCATATCCGTTAATCGCCGCTACTGATACGCCACGAAAATTGTTGAGCGCCTCAAAGGCCTCACCAAATCGATCCGCCAGTTCTCTGGCAACTGCTTTGTCACCATCTGCAAACATATTGAGATCTGCACCCGCTGAAAAAAACTTCTCTCCCTGCCCGGTAATCACCAGACTGTAGCATTCATCATCCTGATTGAGTTTCTCTATCGTTTCACGAAGTGCTGTCAGACTATCCTCATCCCACGTATTGGCCGCAGGATTATTGATCGTAATCACTGCAGTATGATCTTTCATTTCCACTAGCAATTTGTCAGCCATTATCTTTTTCCTGATTTATTGAATCGCTTCTACATCAGCCACGGATAGCAGTCGACGAGAAATAATCATACGCATTATTTCGTTGGTGCCTTCCAGAATCTGGTGTACCCGCGTGTCCCTTATGTATCGTTCCAGAGGATATTCCTGCATATAACCGTAACCACCGTGAATCTGCAGAGCCTCATTACAGACATCAAAGCCAACATCCGTTGCAAACCGTTTAGCCATCGCTGAATAAACCGCGGCTTCGGGATCAGCCTGATCAACCTTGAAGGCCGCCAATCGAATCATCTGCCTCGCAGCAACCAGTCGCGTCACCATATCAGCCAGCTTGAACTGCAGTGCCTGAAAATTCCCGATTGACTCACCAAACTGCTTTCGCTCTAACATGTATTTCTGAGCGCGATTAATGGCAGCCTGGGCAGTACCCACTGAGCAGGTCGCTATATTGATTCGACCCCCATCCAATCCCTGCATGGCGATCTTGAAACCATCCCCTTCTCTACCCAGACGATTCTGAAGCGGCACTTCAACATTTTCAAATCTGATCTCTCTGGTAGGCTGGCTATGCCAACCCATTTTGTCAAGATTCGAACCGTAGCTGACACCATCGGCATCTGCGGGGATTACCAATGCCGTGATGCCCGCAGCGCCAGGAGCACCGGTTCGAACCATGGCAACCAGTACGTCTGTACTTCCGGCACCTGAAATAAACATTTTGCCACCATTAACAACATAATGATCTCCTGACAATTCTGCTTTGGTGCGCAGGGAAGCAGCATCTGATCCTGCATCTGGTTCCGTCAGACAATAACTGGCTAATGTTTCACCTGATATCAACGCCGAACAATACTGGTCAACCGCAGCTTCAGTACCAAAGCTGGCAATCATCCAGGTTGCCATGTTGTGTATCGATATGAAGGCTGTCGTCGATGTACAGCCCATCGCTAACTGTTCCAGCACAATGCTCGAATCCAGCCGACTTAGGCCTAAACCACCAATGTCCTCGGGACAGTACAGACCGCAGAATCCGAGACTTCCTGCTTTGGCAATGACATCTTTTGGGAAAATCTTCCCGGCGTCCCAGGCTGCAGCGTTAGGTTCAAACTCTTTATCTGAGAAAGCGCGGGCAGTCTCCTGAAATGCCCGTTGATCCCCGCTTAACTCAAAATTCATCTGTCTCCTGAACTTCCCGATCCCTATTTAAGGGTGATCGTCATGTTGGCAGAAGCAACCGCATCACTTGAAAACCATCTCGCAGTGATGGTTTTTGTTTCCGTATAAAAACGAATCGCATGTTTACCATACGCATGCTGATCACCATAAAAGGAATTTTTCCAGCCAGTGAATGAAAAGAAAGGCAGAGGCACGGGAATAGGGATATTTATCCCCACCTGACCCACTTCGATTTCACTCTGGAATTTACGGGCGGCACCCCCGGATGATGTGAAGATCGAAACACCATTGCCATAAGGATTGTCATTAATCATCTGAATTGCTTCATCCAGGTTCTCTGCTGTCAGGCCAACCAGCACTGGACCGAAAATCTCATCAGTATAGATACTCATATCAGTCGTCACATCGCTGAACAAGGTGGGTCCTACCCAGTTTCCATCCGGCAAGCCATCGACCGAGCAGTCACTGCCATCTAAAACACAGTTGGCTCCTTCAGTTTTTCCTTTCTCGATATAACCAAGAATTCTGTCTCTCGCCTGCGGGCTGATCTGAGGGCCGTAGCCTGCACCATTATCGTCCCACGCACCCGGGCGTACTTTTGACATGGCTTCAGCCACTTCTGGAATCCACTGTTTGGCTTCACCAACGAATACGGCTGCAGAAATTGCCATACATCTTTGTCCAGCCGCACCAACCGCAGCACCAACCAGGGCATTGATCGCCTGATCCTTGGACGCATCCGGCATGATGATCATATGGTTCTTCGCGCCCGTCATGCACTGCACACGTTTCAGGTTGTCAGTACCCAGTCGATAGACATGTTGTCCCACACCGACCGAGCCAACAAATGATACAGCTTTGGTATCTTCGTGAGTAATCAAGGCATCGACCTGATCTTTACCACCGTGAACAACCTGAACCAGGTCTTTCGGGAAGCCACTCTGATAGAAGAGCTCAATCAGCAGGTTCGGCGTCATCGGGTCCTGTTCCGATGGTTTGAGAATGAAGGTATTGCCACAGGCAATTGCCAGGGGGAACATCCACAGGGGGATCATTGCAGGGAAGTTAAATGGCGTAATACCGACACAAACTCCCAGTGGTTGAATCAGGCTATAGGTGTCGATTCCCCGGGCTACATTCTCAGAAGTTTCACCCATGATCATGGCTGGAATATTGCAGGCCTGCTCTGCAACTTCGATTCCACGCCAAACATCTCCTTGCGCATCGGCGAATGTCTTACCAGTTTCCTGCGACAGGATCTCGGCGATATCATCCTGCTTTTCTTTCAGGAGCATCTGATAAGTCATCATCAACCTGGCTCTTTCTGGCGCGGGCACAGTTCGCCACTCCAGAAATGCGGCTTTCGCCGCAGCAACGGCCTCGTCAATTTCTTCCATAGTGGTATAAGGTGCTTCGACCAGCACCTCCTGGTTCGCGGGATTCGTGACTTCAATCGTGTCACTGGCCTTACTGGTGCGAAATCCACCACCGACGTATACATCAAGAACTCTAGCCATCTCTCGTGCCTCTGCATTCAAAGTTCAGGCATCATATAGAATGCTTGGATGCAGTTAAACCAGATAAACCACTTCTGGCACGATTCGAGCCAGCTATACCACATAGTGAAAACCCAGTTGCCTCTAACCGTTTCAGGATGTGCTTCCTGATCAGGTGGACCTGATCTCTTTTTTTCGCCGGACGAGGCCTCTCAATAAGTATAAAATCCCGGATTAATCGGAAGTAACCATCATGACTGACACCGTTACACTGGACAGTGGATTACAGAAATCCATTATTGGTGCCGTAAACGCCAATATGGAGAAACAAATTGCATTTACCCAGGAACTGGTACGATTTCCTTCTGTACGCGGCCGGGAGAAGTCCGCCCAGGATTTTCTGTATCAGCAGATGGCTGATCGTGGTCTCTCAATGGATCGCTGGGCTCTAGAGATTTCCGATATTGAATCTCATCCGGGTTTCTCTCCTGTGAGCGTTGACTATAATAACGCCATCAACGTTGTCGGCACTCATCGACCCGAAAAAGAACAGGGTCGATCTCTCATTCTGAATGGCCATATTGATGTGGTCCCGGTCGGCCCGCTGGATATGTGGGCATCACCACCATTTGAACCAGGAATCGAGGGTGACTGGCTTTATGGTCGGGGCGCTGGTGATATGAAAGCTGGCGTAGCTGCCAATATATTTGCCCTGGACGCTCTTAGAAACCTCGGCTATCAACCTGCTTCAACGGTCCATCTTCAATCTGTCACAGAGGAAGAATGTACAGGCAACGGCGCTCTCTCGGCACTTGCTCGTGGCTACCATGCCGATGCTGCTATTATTCCTGAACCCATGAATAACGCTCTGGTCAGAACTAATGTGGGGGTGATCTGGTTTCGTGTCCACGTAAAAGGCAGACCGGTTCATGTGGCTGCCGCCAGTAGTGGCGCAAACGCGATCGATGCTGCAATGTACCTGATCACAACATTGAAGGAATTTGAAGCCCAGAGGAACAGCAGGAAGACAGACTACCCCCACTTCGTCGATCTTCAAAAACCCATCAACGTCAATGTTGGGAAGATCGAAGGTGGTGATTGGGCATCAACGGTTCCCGCCTGGTGTAGTTTCGATGTTCGCACTGCACTCTACCCGGGTGAAGATGCTCACGACGGCGCCAGAGAAATCGAGGACTTTATTCGCAAGGCATCTGGCAATCATCCCTTTCTTTCGAACAATCCACCAGAAGTTGAATTCAATGGGTTCATGGCAGAAGGGTACGAATTGCAGGATGGCACACAGGCAGAGCTCATGCTGAGAGAAGCTCACAAGAGCGTTTTTCAAAACGATCTGAATGCCGTGACATCACTGGCTTATCTGGATGGCCGGGTATTTGTACTCTATGACGATATTCCCTGTCTTGTTTACGGTCCCATGGCAGAGAACATTCACGGTTTTGACGAAAGAGTCAGCATCACATCGGTTGAAAAGGTAACGGCGACCATCGCCCTATATATCGCCATGTGGTGCGGCCTAGAGAAGATCTGAGGGGACCGAACGCCAGGCGCTCGGGTGTTAGCATCCTCAGTATCTGTTTATTGGGTTCAACGTTCTTTTGTTCGCAGATTGTCATGCCCGCCATGGGTGCCTTCTCGTCAGACTTTGAGGAGGCCGCACCGGACTTTTTCATTCAGCGCAGCACCGAATACGATGACGTCAAAGATATTCTGAATCTCTTTGCGGAGACCCAGCAGCGAATCACCAATGTTTATGGTGCTTCTACCTCAACTCCGGTCATCATCGTCACGCGCAACATGGAAACCGTCAGGTAATTTGGTGCCGGTCACCTGCTCAACGAGAATGGGCACAGACACCTTTACACCAAGTTGGAACGATTAAAGAATGCTCAGTCGCTGAAAGCGGTTCTGGAACAAGATCAGGTGATGCTGGCCCAGTCAATCGGTGCCTGATTTGTCCTCTGCAGATAGGCATTGCATTTTGAGAAGTGCCTGCAGCCAAAAAACCCGCGATGTGCCGACAGGGGTGACGGATGAGGTGATTTGAGCACCAGGTGCCTGTCCGCATCAATCACCTGCCCTTTCTTCTGGGCATAGCTGCCCCAGAGCATAAACACACAATGTTCTCTCCGGGTTGACAGCACCTCTATGACCTTGTCAGTGAACTGTTCCCATCCTTTTCCCTGATGAGATGCGGCCCGGTGCCTCTCAACGGTGAGTACACTGTTTAGCAGCAAAACCCCCTGTTTCGCCCAGCCTGTCAGGTTGCCATGAGGAAACTGCTGATCGATGCCGAGATCTTCCTGGATTTCTTTGTAGATATTCACAAGAGAAGGGGGTTGCGGTACTTCTTTTCTCACCGAGAAACACAGACCGTGCGCCTGGCCGGGTCCGTGGTAAGGATCCTGACCCAGTATGACGACTTTGACCTGATTCACAGGCGTTGTATTAAGCGCATTGAAGTATTCATCGCCCAGCGGATAAATGACCTTGCCTTTTTGTTTCTCAGAGACGAGAAACTGCCGCAGGTCCTTCATATATGGGGAACTAAATTCAGCCTGCAGATAATCGAGCCAACTGGCATCCAGTTTTATGACGCCAGCTTCCGCCATCAGGATTTTGGTCTCATGTGTGGGAACAGCACAACATCTCGAATGGTGGCTGAATTCGTCAGCAACATCACCAGTCGATCAATACCGATGCCTTCACCCGCGGTTGGCGGCAGCCCATACTCCAGTGCCGTCAGATAGTCCTGGTCGAAATGCATGGCCTCAAGGTCACCAGCTTCCTTAGCTGCGGCTTGTTGTCTGAACCTGTCTGCCTGATCCTCAGAGTCATTTAACTCCGAAAATCCATTGGCAAGCTCGCGTCCCATGCAAAAAAGTTCAAACCGGTCTGTGATTTCTGGGTTTTCATCATTACGTCTTGCCAGGGGTGATACTTCCGTTGGATGCTGAGTGATGAAAACTGGCTGATCGATTTTATCCTCGACCGCGGCTTCAAATATCCCCATCACCAGTTTGCCGTGACCCCAGGCATCGTTCACTTCTATACCCAGTTCTTTAGCCAACGCCCTGGATTCTGATTCACTGGCCAATTGTCCAGGTTCAATATTACTATTGAACTTCACAATCGCTTCAGCCATGGTCATTCTCTGGAAAGGCGGGCCAAAATCAAGTTCAGTGTTCTGAAAAGTGAATTGCGTTTTACCCAGAACCTGCTGAGTAACCTCCCGAAACAATTCTTCGGTCAGATCCATCAGGTCGTTGAAATCAGCATATGCCCAGTAGAATTCGAGCATGGTGAATTCAGGGCTGTGCTTCGCTGACATCCCTTCATTTCTGAAATTCCGATTAATCTCAAACACTCTCTCGAAACCACCGACCACCAATCGCTTCAAATTGAGTTCCGGTGCAACCCGTAAATACATCTCAACGTTAAGCGCGTTGTAGTGAGTCACAAAAGGCTCTGCGGTTGCCCCGCCCGGCGTCGGCATCATCATCGGGGTTTCCACCTCCATGAAGTTCCTATCGATGAAGTAGCGACGAATGTTGTCAATAATCTGTGTTCTTTTGATAAACACGTCCCGACTGTCTTCATTGACCAGCAGGTCTAGATAGCGCTGCCTGTAACGCACTTCTGTATCCGTTAATCCGGCGTGTTTTTCTGGCAGAGGCCTTAAGGATTTAGTGAGGATTCGAACCTGGGTCGCGTGAACAGACAATTCACCCTTGTTGGTTTTCATCACGTAACCGGTAATTGCAACGATGTCACCGATATCCCATTTATTGAACTCGGAATAGGCTTCTTCCCCGACATCACTCTGGCGAACATATGCCTGAATCCGTCCGGACATGTCCTGCAGCGTGATGAAACTCGCTTTACCCATAACTCGACGCAACATGATCCTGCCGGCAACACTCGTGCCTATTTTGGCTTCTTCCAGGTCTTCTTTAGACGTAAGTCCATGAGCAGAATGCAATGCGTCGGCCAGATCCTGGCGACGATAATCATTGGGGAAAGCATTTCCCTTCTCACGCAACTCACCCAACTTCGCCTTGCGCAAGGCGATGATCTCATTATCATCATTGTTTTCTTCTGACATAACTTTTTCTTAGTGCTAGTGGCTATCGATACTTATCGGTTACAAACCCTGTTTTAAACTGGCTACAATAAACTGATCAATGTCACCATCCAGAACTGACTGCGTGCTGGAGGTTTCCACATTGGTTCGAAGATCCTTGATTCGAGCTGAATCTAACACATAGGAACGGATCTGACTGCCCCAACTGATATCTGATTTGTTGTCTTCAATTTCCTGTAACTCAGATCGGCGTTTCTGATCTTCCATCTCATACAGTTTGGCTTTTAGCTGTTTAACCGCCTGATCCCTGTTCTTATGCTGGGATCTCTGATTCTGACACTGCACCACAATGCCAGTCGGTATATGGGTCAGCCTGATGGCTGAATCAGTCTTGTTGACATGTTGGCCACCTGCACCGCTGGCGCGATAGGTATCAACCCTGACTTCAGACATGTCCAGTTCGACATCGATATCGTCATCCAGTTCGGGGGAGGCAAAGATAGAGGCAAATGAAGTGTGTCGACGATTCCCTGAGTCAAACGGTGATTTTCGTACAAGACGATGTACACCTGTCTCTGTCCTCAGCCAGCCAAAAGCAAAGTCTCCTTCAAATCTGATGGTCGCGCCCTTTATGCCCGCAACATCTCCTGGTGAGATTTCCATAATCTCTGTCTTGAAGTCCTTTGATTCGCCCCAGCGAAGATACATTCGCAGCAACATCTCAGCCCAGTCCTGGGCTTCGGTACCACCTGAACCTGACTGAATATCAAGATAAGCGTTGTTGCTGTCTACCTCTCCTGAGAACATGCGGCGAAACTCAAGTGTCTCAAGACGTTCGTTAAGCCTGACCAGTTCTGCCTCAACACCCTCAAGCAGTGACTCATCATCCTCTTCCTGCGCAAGTTCAAGCAGTTCACCAATATCGCCCAGACCTGAGTCGAGTTGATCAATCGTCGAAATAACAGTTTCCAGTGAGGATCTTTCTTTTCCCAGCTTCTGGGCGTATTCAGGATCGTCCCAGACCTTCGACTCGGCAAGTTCTAACTCAACCTCGGCAAGCCTTTCTTTACGCGAGTCATAGTCAAAGATACCCCCTAAGAACGTCCGTACGTTCCTTCAAGTCCTTCGTTTGCACCAGCAGAGGGTTGATTTCCACAATAATCTGACCAGGTAAAAAGGATCGCGCATTGTAAACGAACTGGATCTGACCTGCTACTGACCTGAAACGGGATTTCGTACTCAGGCAATGATGGATACCGGATCAAGTCAGATATGACTGTGACTGTTTCCTAATCCCAGGTCTTCTGGCAAGGGTGGGGCTTCAGTTCATGGGATTCGAATCAAGTCCGTTGCGGCAAATGTTAGCCTGCCAGTCTTGCCCATTCTTTATCAATCTGCGCCTGCATGGTCTGCTCAGATTCGCTGTTGTCGAGTACAAGCGTTGCTCTGCTGCTTCGCTCTTCGTTGCTTAATTGAGAGTTGAGTCGGTTTTCTACTGCCTCCCGATCCAACCCGTCTCTACTCATTGCCCTGCTTATGGCAACTTCCCTTTCGACTACAACAACCCAGATTTCATCACCCAGGTCTTCCCAGCCGGCTTCAAACAACACTGCAGCTTCAAGAACGACCACCCCATCCGGGTCCATCGCCTCATATCCCGAGATTTCCAGTTCTGTTAACCTTCTTATTTCAGGCCAGACAATATCAGTGAGTTTCTTCAGCTCTTCGGGATTACCGAAAACCTTACCGCCTAACACCTTCCGATCAATTTCACCATCCTCGCCAACCACTTCTTCGCCAAAGGTGTCAATCACCGAGCGATAGGCTTGCGATCCCTGGTCGTAGGCGCGATGACCCAGTTTATCCGCATCAATGATAACCGCACCATGATCCTCGAGGAACATTGATGCCGTTGACTTCCCCGAGGCCAAGCCACCCGTTAAACATACAATTTTCAACAGAAATCACCCGACAGACTGACTGATTCAGATAATCTGCCACAGCCAATGCATAAAATCACCTGAAAAAGCATACATCACCAAGAATTCAATTCTGAATAAGAACTAGGTAGACTCAAACGATGTGTAGAGTCAGGGAAAACAGATGAGCCAGAAACGAGATGCTGCCATCGTTGGGATCCATGAATACCCCTTGCGAGATGTTGAAGGGGAAGTCAGTCCTCTTCAAATCAAGGCCGAATCAGCTGCCCATGCTCTGGAAGACGCAGGACTTACCTGGTCTGATGTAGATGCCATCTATGATGCAGGTGATGGCGGCGGTATGAGTGGACTTACCACAGCAGAGTATTTTGGTCTGAAGCCCAATGTCATCAACACGACTGGTGTCGGTGGCAGTTCATATGAATATCACGCGGCACACGCAAAAAGAGATATTGCTTCCGGTAAGGCAAAGGTAGCCCTTCTCACCTACGGATCAACCGCTCACAGCAATGCACGCGCTATTGGTGTTGGCGGGCGTGGGGGTGGCGGCATGCATCCGGCGGACAATATGGATACTTTCACTGGTATGACCCTGATAGCTAACTATGCCATGGTGGCGCATCGACACATGCATGACTACGGTACCACCAGCGAACAGCTTGCGGAAATATCCACCGCGACCCGGTACCATGCGATGCGAAATCCTGAAGCTGTGAAAGCGATGGAGGATCTTGAATTTCTCGATATTCGCGAAACCACCGTTGATGACGTCGTAAACTCTCGCATGATCGCAGATCCTTTACATCTGCTTGAGTGCTGCATGATCTCGGACGGCGGCGGTGCCGTCGTCATTGCCTCCGCCGAAGTTGCAAAGGATTGTCAAAAAGCCCCTGTGTGGATTCTGGGCAGCGGTGAGGCAACCAAGTACCCGGAAAATGGCGGGGACATTACAACCAGCGCGGCTGTGCAGTCCGCACCACAAGCATTCGGAGAAGCAGGCGTATCACCTGCCGAGATGGATATCGCCATGATCTACGATTCATTCAGCATCACAGTGCTGGCATTGCTCGAGGACCTGGGATTCTGCGCAAAAGGTGAAGGAGGCAGCTGGGTTGAAGGCGGCAGGCTCAGATTCGATCGCCCGGATGACGGACCTGCACTCAATACGGATGGGGGTGGTTTGTCGTCAAATCATCCTGGCATGCGGGGTATCTTCCTGCTGACCGAAGCGGCAAGACAGTTAAGAGGCGAGTCTTTCTCTCAGGTTCCAGACGCAAAACTTGCAGTAGCCCATGGCAATGGCGGCATGTTGGGAAGCAGACACGCTGCAGGCACAATCATCCTGGGGAGAGATTAATCATGAATGACATTAAGCGACCCGTACCCAGATCAGACGAATACGATACTCGAGAATTCTGGGCAGCAAGCAAAGAAAAAGAACTTCGATACCAGCAGTGTAAAAACTGCAACACCGTCGTCTTCTATCCTCGACGTCACTGCACGGGATGTACTGACGGCAAGTTGACTTGGAAAAAATCTGAAGGCAAAGGGGCTGTGTATACCTTCAGCATCGTTCGTCAGAGTTATCATCCCTTCTTCAGAAACCTGGTTCCTTATGTGGTCGCCTGGATTGATCTGGATGAAGGACCTCGACTGCTTTCCAATGTTATCGACGTTGCACCTGAAGAAGTATCCATAGGCCAGAGAGTCGAACTTACCTGGGAAGAGCATGACGAGTTGAATATACCCCTATTCAAGCCCGCCTGATGAAACCAGCAGACGAAAACACATCCTGCTGCTACCGGTAAGGTAAACAAGACGACCAAGGCGCAATTAAACACCATCAGACAGAAAACTCGAGCTCAGTCCGCCTCCTGACCAGACAAATAGGTCTTCAGGGCCAGATAATCCGCATTGAACTTGCGGATTCCTTCACTTAGTTTCTCGGTAGACATGGCATCTTCATTCATCATCCAGCGGAATGATTTTTCATCAAGTTCCAGCTTCTCCAGATCGAGTTGTTTTGCCTTATTAGCATCCAGACAGACGACAATTTCATCCTGGCTGGCTGAGAGTTCAGCCAGGAGTGTCGGGCTAATGGTCAGTCTGTCACAACCAGCAAGGGCAAGAATTTCACCAGCATTTCTAAAACTTGCCCCCATGACCACGGTTTTGTAATCGAATTTCTTGTAGTACTGATAGACGTCCCTGACAGATTTGACGCCCGGATCATCCTCGGCTGAATACTCCTTGCCTGTACTCGCCTTGTACCAGTCCAGGATTCGCCCGACAAAGGGTGAAATCAGATAGACGCCTGCTTCTGCGCAGGCTACAGCCTGTGCGAATCCAAACAACAAAGTAAGATTGCACTGGATATTCTCCTTCTCAAGCACCTCAGCAGCCCTGATTCCTTCCCAGGTTGCAGCAATCTTGATCAGTATCCGTTCGCTGCCAATTCCTGCCTGCTGATACATGGCAATAATATGACGTGCCTTTTCAATGGTGGCTCGCGTGTCGAATGAGAAACAGGCGTCCACTTCAGTAGAGACTCTCCCCGGTATGTGTTTTAAGAGCTCAACTCCAAAGTTTATTGACAACCTATCAATCGCGGCTGCGAGCCAGTCACTTGTATTCTGCTGCTTGCCCCACTTGATAGCCTCATCAACCAAAACTCGATACTGAACCATTTGCGCCGCGTTGAGTATCAGGGAAGGGTTAGTGGTTGAGTCCTCCGGTTTGAACTCTTTGATAGATTCAATATCACCAGTATCGGCAACAACCTTTGTATGCTGTTTCAGTTGTTCAAGCTGCGATGTCATAGAAATTTCCGGTTACAGATTTGAAAAATCCGGCTCTCTCTTCTCCATAAAGGCAGTTAACGCCTCCCTGTTGGCAGCACCACCAACGAGCTTCGCCAGCCCCTTGTTTTCTGCAATGATTGACGCCTTCATCTGTTCACGTACAGGATCCATGATGAGCCCTTTAGTGGTTTGCAGAGACGGCAGGGGAAGACCGGCTAACTTTTTTGCTTTGGCCATCGCATGTCCCAGCAGGTCTTCAGCGGGTACAGCTTCCAGAGCCAATCCCGCGTCAACACACTCGTCTGCTGTCATCCACTCGGCAGACAACAGGAACCAGCTTGCTCTCTGTCGACCCATTAACTGTGGAAAGGTAAAGGTACTGGCCGCTTCTGCGGTCAGACCAAGAGCTGAAAATGGTGCTCTGAGTTTTGCCTTATCCGACATATAGGACAGATCAGCCAGACCACAAATGGTGGCCCCTATACCGACGCCTATACCATTGACTGCAACGATGAACGGCTTGGGGAAATTAATAATGGCATCAAGCAACCCGGGGAAACCATGTTCAGGTGTCGACTGTTCCCTCCCCATTTCAGCCAGGTCTGCACCTGCAGAGAAAGCACGACCCGCTCCTGTCAAGAGCAATACGCTGATACTGTCATCAGATGCGACTTCAAGAAATGCTTCAGCAAGGTCATCCATCAACTGACTGCTGAATGCGTTTAACGCCTCCGGGCGATCCATTTCAACCAACCGAACGCCATCCTCATCTTTGATATTCAAAGTTTCCAAATTTCTTTCCCCATGATCCAGAAACACTGATTCTCTCAAAAGACCATCTTAGTTTCATCAGTCTATTTCAACATCAATTCCAGATGGGTCAATATTTCAAAGGCTTGATCCCATATGTCAGAGACACACAAAATACAGTTCTACCTTACGTATCAACCCAGGAATATTCTCAAAACACCTCTGGCATTTTGTTTCTACCCGGTTTTTAATCACTCACCAAAGATAATAACCAATAACACATGGAGTGACTTTATGCCCAAGAAATTACTATCAACCCTTTTGTCCATCCTGATTGGTATCGTTGCCGGTTCATCGAGCGCGGACCATCATGAAAAAGTAAGTATCGGTAATCTGGCCTGGATGACCGGAGGTTGGGCAGGTCCTGCCGGACCAGGTGTTACGCTTGAGGAGAACTGGATTGAACCGACTGATGGCTCAATTGCATCGTTGGTCAGAATGACCGGTAACGGATCCACCAGTATGGTTGAACTGATCGTCATTGAGGAAGAAGACAACACCCTCATGTTACGAATCAAACAGTGGGATCCAGGATTCAAACCGAGAACACCCGAGCCTCAGGTCATGAAACTTATCTCTCTGGGAGATAATCAGGTTGGTTTCGAAGCCGTCTCTCCTGGTGGCATGAAGACGCTGGCTTACAGCCGCCCGGAAAGTGACAAGTTCAATATTGATATTGAAACCAGCCAGGGAGCCAAGTTTCAGATCAACTTGTCGGCCAAATAGAATTCAACTTTAAGACACTCAGCTGACGCTGAGTGATCAAAGGAAGAGTTGGCTCTAGGATCTGTCAGAGCCAGCTTTTCCAGTTCAGGATAACAAATGGAAGAGCAACCAAGAGATCCTCGATTCGTTCCAATTGAAGGATCGTTGAACTTCAGAGACTTCGGGGGCTACCAGACCAGGGATGGTGGTGTCGTGAAGAAAGGCAAACTGTTCCGCTGCGGCTCACTTTCATTTATCCCTGATCATGCATACGACGATTTTGCGAAACTGGATATTGGGGTGATATGTGATTTACGTCGGGACGATGAAGTCGATATGGGTCCGACACCGTCGATCCATCCATTCCTGTGCCGAGTTCACATCCCTATCGAACCCGGTAGTTCAATACAGTTGAGGGAGAGTTTCAAGAATCCCGATCTCAATCATGAAGATCGCATCGAATTTATGCTGGAGATTACTCGCGAGATCGCCAGGGACCATATCCACGCATACGAACGACTATTTGCTGAACTGCTGAACGTGCAGAACGGGTTCTTGCTGCATTGCTCAGCTGGGAAGGACAGAACCGGCTTTGGCGTTGCCATGATACTTTCGGCACTCGGTGTTTCTGAAGAAGATATTTTCTCTGATTATCTGTTAACCAATACTGCCAGCGAGTTGCTGAGTGTCATGAAGCCCAGCTTCAAAAAGAACTATGGCAATACAGTTGATGAGGAGAGCTTGAAAGTAACCTCCGGTGTCAAACAGGAATACCTGAAGGCAGCCCTCGATCAGGTCAATCAAGAACATGGTTCAGCAGAAGGTTATCTTGACGTCATAGGCGTTGACAGCCAGGCCAGGGCAGAGTTGAAGGCACGGCTTGTCAGCTATTAAGTCTAATCAGAACTAAATGGCATCTGCTAAAGCCTTGTTGTCTAAGAACCCACACCGAAAATCAAAAGTCCTGACTTCAGGACGGTCACCCTCTAAACAAGGTGATAGATTTGATCTTCATCACATTTACCGAGACTGCTGAGCAATTCCTGCACACGCTGACCCTCGTGGAGCGCATCAGGACGTTTGGCAGCAGTTTCAAAGGTGCCAGTTGATTCGGAATCTGATAACGCGATGGGTTCAGCCCGGGTCCAGGAACTCGGCGTTGAACTTCGATTCACCATAACGCCAAGTTAACCAGGAAATTCTTCTTTGCGGGAAAGGTATTCGCAGCGGCACAAATCGAGAAGGAGTTGGCAAACAGCACGGATATACCTGCCTGGATGGATGAAGAATATCATTGTGCCAGCAGAGCCCAATACCTTCTGGCGCCATGTTTGGTGCCAACAGAGAATTTGGCAGCCTCGATGATGTAATAACAATTCGATACGATGCCTATTTTCGAGATCCCGATCCGGATTGGAGTCGTAAACCGAATGGCGACGCCCACAAGATCAGGTGGCTGTCGGACAGGTTGGGGAATCAGTCTCCTGCCAAAGCCTGATTAAGCTTAATTTTTTCTGTTAGCAGGTAGCCAGCAGCGGTAGCAACCTGCAGGCATCCAGATACTCTGCGATGACCACCGATTCATCAATGGTGTGAGCACCATGTGCTCCGGCACCCAATGTCACTGTAGGCAGACCTTTTAAATTGAGATAATTTGCATCCAGCCCGCCATCAGCGATAAGCAGTATTGCTTCACCGCTCATTTGCTTTACCGCTTTCTTAATAATTACGACAGGCTCCGCACGAGAAGACATTTTAAAAGCATCATAGTCACGTTCGGCATCAAACTCTACCCGCCCCTTATCCCCCCTGTTATTAGGTGTTTCGGCTACTGCTTCTTCAAAAGCTTTTCGATATTCAGATGTGATTTTCTTCAGGAAAGATTTGCTGTGGCTGCGACATTCACCTGTAACCCGAACAAAGTCAGTGACCTGGTTGGTTGCTTCACCACCAGAGATCATACCGATATTTGATGTACCCTGCTGTCCGTCAACGTCAATCTTACCGAAGAAACCCTTTTCAGCTACCTTTGAAATCGCTCTGCTGGCAATCAGAGTCGCTGATATACCACCCTGCGGATATACACCAGCATGAGTAGATCTGCCATGAACACCAGCGACCCAGCGATCAGCGCCAATGGCACCCACTATTGCAAATTTCGGATTTCCGCCATCAATGTTAAAACCCATGGCGGGATTCCCAAGATCCTGCATTCTGACTTCCTTCGCCCCATTTAATCCTGTCTCTTCGCCAACGGTAAAAAGCAATGTGATGGGTGGTCTGGATTGGGCATCACTCAGCAGGGTTTCAACCAAGGTAACCATGGCTGCAACGGCTGTTCGATTGTCTCCACCAAGGGCGGTTCGCCCACTTGAGACTATACGAGGCCCCTTAATAACGGGAACTGCCCCTCTGCATAATGGCACAGTATCCATGTGTCCTGAAAACATTCGTCTCGGTTGATTACGCAGTGAACCTTTGCCGGGAATGCGCACAATAAGATTCCCAACCTGGTAATTCATACCAATTCGTTTGTGGGCATTGTCGTGACGGATCCAGGAGGGTCGACAGCCAATATTTTCAAGACGCTTTCTTATTTCCCTCGAAACTTCAGCTTCTTCACCACTCAGGCCTTCAACCGCCAGCAATGCCATCAAGTGATCGACAGCAGTCTTTTCGTTCAGATTCGATGGTTTTACATCTGCTGTGACGGATTGCTCAGTCATTTTGCCTTCTACTTCCGGGAGGAGCGAGGAATTGATGATACGGAGAAACAGGGATAGTGTAAAACTACCAACAACCAGACATTACTTAAACCAGAGCTTGTATTTACAGATATATTTCAAGCGGACCCGCGCTGCTACCAAAATTCGCAGATCCAAAAAAGCGCGTATCTCCTTAGACCATGCGAGAATTGGATCAGCCATCCTGACGGTCAACCATAAAAAAAATGGCTACATCGACCTTAATCTCAACTTTTTAAGTGAAGTCAGCGAAGTGAAATATCAGGCTGGTAACTCTACCGTTGCCGTACCAAATACTCGCGTCTCATCTTTCTCGTTAGCAACCGTAAGATCGATCTCAACCAGACGATCATCCATATTGATATCAGTTACAACACCGGTGATGGTGTGTTTTTCATCAGCGATGACTGCAGCTCTGAATACAGTATCGATCACTTTTATTTCAGCATCGGGGGCCCAGCTGTGGATCATGGTGACCAGATAGCCCTGGCTCAATATGCCTGGCACCATTGCACCTGGCAGTCCTTCTTTCCGAGCGCCTTCGTGATCCGTAAACCTTGCACTACCCCAGCCCCAACCCACCAATTTAGCAAAGACACTGCTGGTTTTCAGGGAGGTATCCGGTTCAAAGGCTGGCAACTCCTCACCAAACTCAACTTCTGAAATCGATGCAATCACCACTAGTTATTCTCCCTCACTACCATTCGGCTATCCGCATTCGCCATGTGCGTCCCTTCCTCGTCAAAAAACTCGATTCGAGACACAGTGAATATCATCCGACCGGAACGACCCGTCTTGGTATATATGTCATGTAAATGGGTTTTACCGGTCAGGGTTTGCCCGGGTCTGATGGGTTTGAAGCACTCAACTCCCTTCCCGGCATCCATGCCAATACCACCAAATCGCGGGAATCCCTTCGGCATGGACCGACGACCGCTGAGGCTGGCAATGTAGGTTGGCGGTGCCTGAAAATCTTCATGGTCGGGATTCAGAAATCGTTCCTGAGTTTCACCACAAAGCCTGGCGTATTCTGTTGTCATCTCTGCCTTGATTTCAAAATCCTTTTCATCAAAATCCTGGTTGAGGTATTTTGACCTCAGTTCTTCGATATCCTGATCCACTGGCTTCTCTCTTTTATGTTTATGCTGTTTCTTTCAAATTGACGGCTTCGAATGCCCCGGCTTTGAGTAAAGCGACCAGATCATCCATATTCTTGACGCTGTCTTCAAATCGCGTCGCACAACGTCCAACATGACTGACAATATGTGAATCACTACCACCGATGCCGCGATAACCCAGTCTTTCGGCATTGTCCATGGCGATCTGATCTTCCTGGTCTCGACTTCCACCATTGTATATCTCGACAATCTCCACGCCCTTGGGAATCCCAAGAGTATTCGTATGGGCAAACATACCCACCCTGGGTCTTCCTGGATGGCAGGGTGCCGCAACTGCCCCATGGGCAGCGCTGACCTCCAGCACCATTTCGAGAGGCAGATTGATACTGGCAAAATTGAAAGCCCGCGTTAATTCCTCGGTTACACCAAACACCAACACGTGGCCGTATTCCGTCTCGACCTCACTTCCTTTTAGAATGGTCAGTCCGAATTCCTCGGCGAGTGCCGAGTAGTCAGACTCGATATCAAACTGGCGATGTTCAGTCAGAACAAATCCATCAATGGGAATGCGCTTCGCTCTGATCCACTGACAATAATTTTCAACCTTGGCTCGTCCATCGTCTGATTTGATGGAATGAGTATGCAAATCCAGTAACACAGGTACCTCAGGGAAATCTCGAACGACTCAAACTGCCATAGCCGCTAAATATGTGCAAGTAGATCACGACCTGCAAATGATTACTCAGAAACCATCTGAATCGAACTCAGTTCCATGGGATCGATACTTTCGTGAGGCACAATGCCTGAATCGGTGATCTGATGAATGGATGCTGAGATTCTGCCCTGCTCAACCTCCAGATACCCCAGTGTTCCCATCCTCACTGACTGATTACGGGGCAAGGTCGGCGAACCAGGATTAACGCACAGTATCCTGTCGATCTGATACAAACCTTCGAAGTGGGTATGGCCGAATATCACCGCATCCGGTATCCGGTCGAAATGACGATCGATATACATGCCAATAGCCTCAGGCGATTTACGCTCCGGGGATGGCAGATGATGTATCAGCCCTATATGTACTCCTTCAACTTCCAGAATCCAATTGTCCCTGAGCCGATCATCGATGATACCTCTGTCACCATTTCCCCGTGCCACGTAGATGGGAGCAAGCTTGTCGAGTTCCTCGACAATGTCCAGTGTATGTAAATCACCAGCATGAAAAATACAATCAACGTCCTGAAATGCTTCCACGACCTGGGGCCAGAGTGCATCCAGGGAGCCTGGCATATGAGTATCAGCAATCAATCCTATGCGCATGCGTCAACACTCACGACGATACCGGTCATAAAAGCCTGGTTGCTGAGTTTTTCGAAACTGCCAGGCCCGGAGGGTAACAACTCATTGGCATTTACTCCGGCATGTTTTTTTGCAACCTGCATACGAGTACGACTGTGACCCCAACCATGAGTCATGGCGACCGTGCCCGGTTTGAGATCCTCATCAAGCACAATGTGGGAAATGATTTTGCCATAATCATTGCGAATCGTTACTCTCGAGCCATCGCCAAGATTTCTCGCACGGGCATCCCCAGGGTGCATATACAGAGGATTATCAAGCTGCCCTTCCCTTTTCAGTGATTCTAAGTTGTGGAACCAACTGTTAAACATGTAGTTGGTTCTTCTTGAGATCATCTTTAATTGGCCTTCCTGTTCCTCTGCCAGTTCAAGGTAAATCTCCTCACAAAGGTCAAGTGCCTCCGCAAACATGTCCGGGCAGCAATCAATACGGCCCGACTCAGTCTGAATCCAATCTTCAAAAAACCTGCCTGGTTGGCTTTTTGGCAGTACAGCAACATGGTCTGGCAATTGCCGTAACTCATCTACCGATATATCCGAATATTTCAGCATATGATCCATGCGACCAAACAGATTCACTTCTTCAGTTTCATCGAGCACTGAATCAAATCCCTGTGCCTGCTCGATTCGCCCGAGAATCCACCACTCAGGCTTGCTTTCGTCTCTTGGCGGCACCATCTGATCCGTGTATTGCACAAAAGGCTGATGTTGCAATCCCAATCCAGTGATATTGACGTCTTCGCGTTCATACATAGTGGTGGCCGGGAGCACATAGTCCGCCAGTTCAGCGGTTGCAGTGTGGTAAATATCAATCACCAGCAGGAATTCAAGACTGGCAAATGCTCTCTCAAGCCGTGAAGCGTTGCCAACCGATAACAGAGGGTTTCCGGACACCACCAGCATCGCCTTGATGGGGTTCTCCTCAGCCTCAATCATATCAGCCATCAGATTAGCTGGCAGGGAACCACGGATTCTGCGTATTTCACCAAAGGGACTATCAAAAAACGGGCTTTCGCCGCTCACGCGTCCCGCCTTGGCAGCGGGGTAAAATCCTTGTGAGTAGTAGTTCCCGCCAGGTCGATCAAAATTCCCCGTCGTCAGACTCAGCATAAACAATAGCCAATAACCCAGCGTACCCTGCCGACCCATGTTGACACCCGTTGACATGTAGACAGCTGCAGAGTCTGCATGGGCAAACTCGTCAGCCAGCTTCTCAATCTCCTCCCTCTTCAGACCAACGATATCTGCAACCCGGTCCGGCGGATACTTTTCAACAAATGCACGAAGTTCCGCAACATGATCGCCGTAATCGTTAAGATAGCTTTCATCGAACTGACTGGTCTGATCCAGATGATTCAACATAGCGGCCATCAGGTAAACATCAGTATCCGGATTGACCTGCACAATTTCACCAATACCTTTTACGGTTTCATTTATGCGTGGATCAACAAATCTGATTTTTGCCCCCCGATTCTTTGCTTCTCGCAATACCTTCACCGGATCAGCAATGGAGAAGAAGCTCATATGGGAAACACGTGGATTGGTACCAAACAGCAGCAAAAAGTCTGTGTTTTCGATATCTGGTACCGGATGCAGGGTACTTGTGCCGAAGATTGCTTCACTGCCTGCATATCTATTCGCACAGTCCTGAGTACCTGAACCGAAGTTGGTTCTGATCTGATTTTTTACCATGAATGAGCCAAGCGCCGGACCTGCCAGAGAATTAAAACCCAGCGGATTACCGGCATAGGACGCAATGGCTTCAGGGCCGTATTTTGCTTTGATCGCAGCGAGCCGGGCGGCGACACCTTCGACTGCCTCATCCCAGCTGATCCGTTGAAAGTCTTCACCCGCTTTCTGCTTGGGAAAAGAGAGCCGATCCTGGTCATTGTGAATTTCCAGCGTTGCAATGCCCTTGTGACAGGCAAAACCCCGGGTTACCGGATGTTCGTTGTCAGGCTTGAGAGAAACAATACTCTCGTTCTCAACTTCAGCAATCAGTCCACAGGAAGGTTCACAAACACGACAGAAAGTTTTTTTCAGGGTCATCATATTCCCCTTTAGAGAGTTTCTAACATGGCACGGATAAATTCAGCACGATTTTGACGATACGTGGAATCACCCGCATTGGACCAGGCACTGTGTGTGACAATCACTGCATTCTTTTTGGGATCAATAAAAATCGACTGACCAAAAATTCCCAGGCCACCAAAAATCTCTTCGCCGAACAGCCACCAGAGATAACCATACCCCTGGTATCCCTTTGATGGGGTGGTGGAATCCCTCATCCAATTGTCGGCTAGCACCTCGGTACCATCTCGTAATTGGCCGCCTTTCATGGCAAATATGCCTATCCTGGCATAATCGCGGAGTGTCGCATTAATACAGCATCCGCCCAGTTCTCCACCGCCTTCTGTTTCTATCAACCAGTTCGCGTCAGATTCCATTCCAAAGGGTTTCCAGATCTTTTCTGTCAAATAGGGTGCGAGGTTTCGACCAATAGCTGCACGTATCAGTGCTCCGATAAGATTGGTTTCTCCCGTGTTGTAATTAAACTTATCACCCGGAGGTGCAACTCGCTTCTTTGCACCCAGATACTCAAGCAGCTGCTCTCCCTGCGGTGTATTGGCGACATCAGAATTCGGGTCGCCATAATCCTCGTTCCACTGCGTGCCTGATGCCATCTGCAGTACATTCTTAATAGAAGCCTGATCGTAGGACGAACCCTTTAAAGCAGGCAGGTAGTGGGATACTTTCTCGTCAACACTCTTTATATATCCATCCCTGATGGCTGCACCCAGCAACATCGAGGTGACGGATTTCGCAATTGAAAACGAAACCCATACACTGTCTTCCGTATTTCCCGCCGCATAACGTTCGAACAGGATTCTGTCATCTTTGACAACGATCAGCCCGACAATATTGCTGCTGTCAATAAAATCATCAATGGTTCTCGTTTCATCACCAATCCTGTAGGTGAAGTCAGAAAAATCAACCGGACTTCTCAACAAGGGATAGACATCGGGCCCGGCGGATATTTTTCGGGTGCCAAACACTTTTGCGATGTTTCGATAGGTCGCCGTCTGTTGATCGGGTTTAAGAAATAGAAGATTCCGCGTCTTCGGAAAATGTTTCTCATCGGTCGCAGGGTCGACGTAAACCGCGGCTGCCAGACAAAATCCATGAATGAGAAGGCCGCTCAGAAATATAAGAATTCGCATAATCATCTCTCTGTCAGTTTTCTTTCGCATAATCCTGCCAGCTGATCTCTCTGCCAGGATAGGCCACTTTTTGAAATGGCCAATCCGTCTGAAGCCATGACTTTACAGAAGCAAACAGGTCTTCATCAATCCCACTGTCGGCTCGGACCCAGACAATGACCGTTGCGTCCGTATCTTCCTGCTTCGAAGGATCGATATAGACACAGCCCAGGCAGACAGACTCATCGGCAGACATCACAGTATATGCGAACGATGACCGCCTCTGAAATTCCTTCTGATGCCAGCCGAGGTCAATGAGATCCTGCTCAAGCGAAAGGTCTGCGCGCGGCCAGTCACTTTTCGGACCAAAAACACCAGCGATCTTGCTTCGACTCAACATCACCGCATCGTAGTCCTTAACCACGTCATTTACTGTCAGCATACGCAAGCGAAACCGGTCCATTTCCAGCTTCTCTGGCACCTCAAAGTCCGATGTGATCCAGTTTCCCAATATATTTCCTCACAATGGTCAATCCTACCCTTTTTTAGCGACGCAAGATCATGTACAACGTGCTCCCACTATACGTTAAGCCGTTCGAAAAAGTTAAGGAGCAGATGCGATATGTCTGAATCAGAGAAAAAGGACACGCCAGAACAGGCCGAGTTTCGTGCCCACTGTCAAAAGTGGCTCGCTGAGAATCATCCCGGTAAGCCACCGGTCCATATTCCACAAGGTGCACTGGAACTCAGTGATCCAGCAGCACTGAAGTGGTTGCAGACCTGGCAAAAATCAGCCTATGACGCGGGCATGGTGGGTTGCGACTACAGCAAAGAAACCGGTGGCGGTGGCATGACAGAATGCCAGGCGATAGCTAACCAGGAAATGCAGAGTGCCAGAACACCGTTTCTGCCTAACATCATCGGGCTGGGTATGGCAGCACCCACTATTTACTTTCATGCCCTTGACGAGGTCAAGGCAGAACTTCTGCCCGGCTTACTCTCGGGTGAAGACATCTGGTGTCAGGGATTCAGTGAACCAGGTGCAGGATCAGACCTGGCGAATCAGCAAACGTTTGCTGAGAAGAAAGGTGATTCCTGGGTAATCAACGGTCACAAGGTCTGGACTTCACTGGCACATTTTGCGGACTGGATGATCCTGCTATGCCGGACCAACAAAGACGACAAGTACAATGGTCTGTCCTACTTCGTGGTCCCCATCAAATCAATGATTGGTCAGGGTGTGACCGTCAGGCCGTTGATCAAGATGACCGGTGAAACCGGATTTAATGAAGTGATCTTTGAAGACCTGGTGGTCGAGGACAAATACAGGTTGGACGAAGTCGGCGCCGGTTGGAAGGTCGCGATGACAACACTTGCTCACGAACGTGGTGCAGGCATACTGGTCACTCCTTCGGCCGGGGGCATGGTCACCGAAGAGGAAAAAGGAGCAAGTATCGGCAGTGCAGGCTCCTTAATTGATCTCGCCAAACAATCCTATCGAAACGGAAAAACAGCCGCTGATGATCCCGTTATTCGTGATGCCATCATGCAACTGATGATTCGTCAGGAAGGCTTTAGACAAAATCAGCGCCGAATCGGTGTTAAGTCCTTAAACGATCATCCGATGCGTCTCCCGCTCCAGTTCAAACTGGTGGCTACAGAAATCGGCCAGGATATCGCCCAACTCGCTTACGAAATCGAAGGGGCGGGAAGTAGTTTGTATGTCAACGATGAAAATGCGCCAGCGGGTGGTCAATGGCCACTCGCCTATATGAACAGTTTTGGCGTCACCATTGCGGCGGGTACCAATGAGGTGCAACGAAACATTCTTGGTGAGCGTGTTCTGAACATGCCGAAATCGAAGTAAGGAGATTAGAAATGGCGCAATCAAAAAACTTTGGCTTCGGCGAAGACGAAATGATGTTGAGAGATTCAGCCCAGAAATTTTTTTCCGATAACTGCACGGCTGACAAAATCCATTCCCAGGTCGCGCCGGATTCGGACATTTACCGCGATATTGACTGCATCTGGGACGAATCACTCTGGCATCAAATCTGTGAACTAGGCTGGACTGCAGCCTGTGTCCCTGAATCAGCGGGCGGTATCGGCATGTCGGTAGTCGCCGCCGTTGCACTTGCAGAGGAAGCTGGCAAGGCTGCTTTTCCTTCGCCCCTGCTTTCGACCTTCAACTCAACGTTTGTCTTAACCGAATGTCAGACTGACAATGCAACAAAAGCGTTGGGTGATATCGCCTCAGGTAAGGCAATGACACTAGCCATCACCAATAGCAAGGGCTCCTGGGAGAGTACTGACACAGACGTCTCAGTGACGGACAACAAGCTAAGCGGCACCGCGTACTATGTTCAGGATGCACAGAAAGCCGACAGCCTGATCGTCGCGGCAAAAAACGGCGATGGCTCAGGACTTTATCTGGTCGATTCAACAGACAAAAACGTGACCATTCACGCTGACGGAATCATTGATCTGACTCGTGATCAGGCACACATCGATTTTAACGATGTCGACGCCATGGAACTCGCAGCACCCGGCACCGGGAATACGGCACTGAAAAACGCAATGCCGGCAATTCTCTGCATCACTGCTGCAGATATGGTCGGGTCCGGTGAATGGCTGCTTCAGACCACGGTCGAATACGCCACAACCCGTGTTCAGTTCGACCGACCACTGGGATTCTTTCAGGCAGTCAAACATCCGCTGGTTAATGTCATGCTGCAGGTCGACCAGGCCAAATCCCTGGCCTACAGCGCGGCATGCGCTATTGATGAAGAGCCCGACAACGCGGAAAAGCTGGCACGCATGGCAAAATCCGCTGCCAGCGATATGGCAGTCTATTCGTCCAGCCGGTCTGTTCAATTCCATGGCGGCATTGGCTTCACCTGGGAATGCTATGTCCATCTGTTTTTTAAGCGACAAATGCACAACCATATCCTTTACGGGGATGGAAAATACCAGCGTACAAAACTGGCCGACATGCTGATTGGTGAGGTGGCCTGAGTCGCAGCGATTAGCCGTTCTCGTCACAAAGCAAGCATCAGTTAATCGCTGAGCGTCACCACAGTAGAAAGGCAGCCGGTAGAACCACCAGGGTCAGCAGCACCGCACTCTGCGCACCACCTACCATAGGCGCTGCCAGCCTGCTCCTGACTTTTGAGCCGGTGCCTTCGCCAAGCATGATGGGCATCAATCACACATGCTCTCTCATTAGGATTCATTTACCCACCTGTATTGACATTCATTCCAATAACGAATATATAAGTAGCTTACTAATTAATAGCATCCTATCTATTATGGTTCGTGAGCTGAATCAGATATTCGTTTCCCTCCTGTTTAATGCCAGGAACAAGGTTCGTTTTGCCATGGACGACCAGTTCAAACCACTGGACATTACCGATGCCACCTGGCGAACCTTGTACTTTTTACGTCAGGAAGGAGACGGTGTGCAGCAGAAGGAACTGGCGAGAACCATGGGAATTGAAGGTCCCAGTCTTGTCAGACTGCTGGACAACCTGTCAGAAAAGAAGCTCATTGAGCGTCGAGCTGACCCCAGCGATCGTCGCAGCAAAACCATTCATCTCACCGCTCAAGCTCAGCCCTTATTGGAAGAATTGGATCAATATGCGCGAGAAGTCAGAAGCGAACTATTCGCTGAGATCTCTGATGCTGATCTGCAGACCTGTGTGCGTGTTTTTGAACGCATACTTTCGAGGTAAAACACATGGAACAAAAATTGTTCAGCAAAACCAATGTGTTTTCGTTCTCTATTCTGATTATCTCCGGCGTGTTTCTGGCCTGGTGGTTTTATGACCGCTCAAACTATGTTTACGTTTCTGATGCCCGGATTTCAGCTACCATGATCTCCATTAGCAGCAGAATTCCGGGCTGGGTCGTCGAGTTTCCCGTGGAAGAGGGCTCAAGTGTTCAGGTTGGCGATGTACTGGCAAGAATTGACCCGCGGGACGCACAACTTCGACTCGATGAATTGGAAGCAAGCCTTGAAACTGTGAAAGCAGAGTATGCTCGGCAGCAGAGCACGCTCGCTCTTCGCGAGCGTCAGGTTCAGACTCAGATAGAGGCCGGTCAATCACGACTTGCCGCTGCAACCTCTGGTTCATCTGAATCAGAAGTTGCACTGACACAGGCAAAAAAAGAGTTTGTCAGAGCAAGCTCCCTGCTGGAACAGAGCATGATCTCCGAAGGAGATTACGATGTAAGAAAATCTGAAGTCGAAAGAACAGAGCAAGCATACAAACGCAGAGTAGCAGACCAAAACACTGCCAAGGCTGAACTTCTGCTGTCCGAGGCCAATCTCGCCCAGCTTGACGTCATTCGAAACGAAATGCAGATCATCGCCAGTCGCGAAGCTGAACTCAGAATCCAGCGACACAGACTACTTAACACCGTTGCTGACCATACTATAAAAAGCCCGATCTCAGGTGTTGTTGATGAGTCATTCGCGAACCCGGGTGAATATGTTTATCCAGGCCAGCGCATACTGATGATCCACAATCCGAATGAAATCTGGATAAAGGCAAATGTAAAGGAAACGGATATTCGTCACCTGCACCTTGGATCTCTTGTTAGCATCTCTGTAGATGCATTCCCAGATGAGGAATTTAAAGGCAGAGTGGTCAATATTGGTAATTCTGCAACCAGTCAGTTTGCCCTTCTGCCTAGCCCGAATCCCAGCGGTAATTTCACCAAGGTGACACAGCGGTTGGAAGTTCAGATCAATGTTGAAAGTGATAATAGAATTCTGAAACCCGGCATGATGGTTGAACTTGCAATCCACAGATCAGACAAAGACGACACAGATGATCATGTGGCTTCGACTCAGTAACTAAACATGGCAGGTCCATATAAGATTCCAGAAGGCATCGAAGCCTCACCGCCGATCCTATCGATGTTCGAACTCTATGGTCCAAAATACATCTGGTTCGCAATGACCACAGCCCTGCTGGGTTCATTTGCGACGTTGCTTACTGCAACAATTATCAATGTCGCAATCCCGGAGGTGATGGGTGCATTCGGTATCGGCCAGGATCAGGCGCAGTGGCTCGCGACATCTTTTCTTGCTGCCGGAACGGTTACAATGCTACTCACCGCCTGGAGTATTGAGGCAGTCGGGGTTCGGCTCACCTTTGTCATTGCCATGCTGGTATTTCTAGCCGGTTCACTCTTAGGCGGGGTTGCGCCCAATCCTGAAATACTGATCCTCTCCCGGGTCATTACCGGCGCAGCAGCCGGGTTGATTGGCCCCATCGCAATGGTGGTTAACTACCAGATCTTTCCGGTAAAGAGTCGTGGTTTCGCCATGGGTATGTTTGGTATCGGCGTTGTCCTGGCTCCTGCCCTGGGACCAGCCCTGGGGGGGTATCTTATTGACAACTTCGGATGGCGTTATGTTTTTTTCCTGGCTGTGCCATTTTCCATCATCAGTGTGCCACTTGCCATGCTGTTTATGCCTGAGAGAGATGAACATTCAGCCATCCCTCGATTCGACTGGATAGGATTCATTCTGGCTTCGATCTTCCTGGCAACATTCCTCACCGCACTCTCCAATGGACAACGAGAAGGCTGGTCATCTGAGTACATCGTGGGTATGGCAGGCGTTGCTTTTCTCTCTGTAGTTACCTTTATCTGGTGGGAACTGACGATCAAGTCACCTATGCTGGAAGTCAGAATTTTCCTGCACGGCCGGTTTATGGCCGCCTCGATTGTTACCGTTGTGGTTGGCGTTGGCTTATATGGCTCAACCTATCTGTTGCCTATCTTTCTTCAGACGTTACAGAAAATCATGCCGACTGACTCTGGACTGCTGATGCTGCCTGCTGGACTCGCCATGGCGCTCTGTTTTCCACTGGCAGGCGCGCTGAGCGATCGCGTTCAGCCAAGAATCGTTATAATGACCGGATTACTGTTGTTTGCCCTTTCGAGCTGGCTGATGCGCGGTGTCGATATTCACACGGCCTATGGATCAATACTGATTTGGGCGATCATTGGCAGGATTGGTCTGGCAATGATATTCCCCAGTCTCAATGCTGCGTCACTTGGCACCCTGCCACTTTCGCTGCTTAATCAGGGTTCCGGCGCTATCAACTTCCTGCGACAACTCGGTGGTGCCTTCGGTGTCAATCTGTTATCAATCCACCTTGCACGGCGCAGCGTCGAATTCAGTCATCAATATACGCAGACACAGGTGTCATCTCCCGCGACGGTTGAGATGCTTATCAAACTGCAGGATATGATGTTCGGACAACACTTTGGTTTCATCATGCAGTTGCCGATGTCATTCAGCTTTCTCTCCAACGCTATCTTCAGCCAGGCGATGACGATGGCATTCAGGGAAGGCTTTCTGTTGATTGCCCTGGTCTTTCTCATCTCACTCATCCCCACCTGGTTTATGAAAGCGAACCTTTCATCAGCGAGTCCGGATCACGCACGATAACCTCTCTCTTCAATATGAGTGATTCCCATACTCTCCAGCTCATGTATGAGACGAGAAATGGATTCTCGACGAACAGCCAACATCGCTGCGAGATCAGAGCGGGAAAGAGGCAAGGTCAATTGGAGTGAACCGTCGTCAGCGCTTCGACCAAATCTGCCCTGAAGGACAACCAGAAGATGTTCGAATCTCGCCCGGGTACTCAGAGTAACACTTTCGTGAAACTTCCCCTTGGCATCGTCCTCGTAGAAAATAACATCGCCGGTTTCATGCCGTGTGTATCTCGTCGCCTGTTCTGTGCTGGTCAGGTCGACATCGTTCAAAACACACCATTCCGGTGAGTCGCCTGGCTGACTAGCTTCACCTGATGCAGATTTTCCGACATGTTTTTTGACCACCTTCCAGTTCTCCAAGATATCTGAACCAGTTTCGGGGTTCTGCCGAGTCGACCCTGACCCGAATGGCACCGCCCTATTGTGCTCTTACGTCGTTCCGATCTTTCCTGTAGATGCTCTGCATTGCTGCTGACTATTTGATAAAAACGTCCATCAAGGAATTCGGGTCACGAATAGTGACCTCTCTTTCTGCAAAATGGGTAATACCCGTACCTTCCAGCTCGTGAATAACACGAGAAACGGACTCTGGCCGCACACCCAACATAGCGGCCATGTCAGAACGAGAAAGAGGCAAGGTCAGTTGCAGCGAACCATCCTCAGTCGCATGTCCAAAACGGTCCTGCATGACAATCAGCAGATGTGCAAATCTGGCCCGGGTACTCAGCGTGACACTTTCGTGGAATTTTTCTTCAGCGTCACCCAGTTCCTTTGCAGCTCGCTTCAGAAAATTGAGACCGAGAGCCGGGTTCTCCCCGATCATCTGCCGGACTGTTGCTTTATCAATAAAACAGATGATACTCGGGTTCACTGCTTCTGCGCTGGCGCGATGAGGTTGATCGGCGGCAAGTGGCCGATATCCCAGGGTATCGCCTGGTTCAGCCAGTTTAAGCAGCGTTGATTTGCCTTCGAGATCAGCTTTCCTAACCCCTACAAGGCCCGCTTTGACGAAGTAGACACCCTTGACATCATCCCCTTCATAAAAAATGACATCACCGGTTTCGTAGTTACTGCATATTGCGGCTTCCTCTGTGGCGGTAACATCAACATCATTCAATGCACACCACTCTTCAGAGTCAATCATATGCATTTCAGAAACTGACCCTGAATGTCGAACTCTTTTCTTTACCACCTTTCTGTTCCCCTAAAGCAGTCAGATCTGGAATCAGATTTTATTTTTTTGCATGCCATTCTGGGTGGCAATTTGTTATCAGAATAACCGCTGATCTATTTGACTAATATCATAGCAAGAACCTGCGAGAGCTGTCACTCTATGTCATGGCGATCAATGACAATTTCCCATATGCCCGATAAACAGAATATCCCGGACGATATTCAACAGGTGACATATGCCGCCCAGAAAATGGTTGAGCGGTTTGGTAATCGTGCCCCTGCAGAGGCTACGATTCGTGCCCTGGAACTAGAAGTCTCGGGAGATCAGGCGTCTGCAAATACCTGGTGGGGAATTGTGAAACAGACCGAGATCCTGACCGGCCACAGTGCTTGAATCTCTGCTGAACAGATCACTCCAGTTATCACATTCTTTTACTGACACAACTGACTCAATTCAGCGCCGGTCTCAATTTATAACGAATTGGCAGGTGTTTAATGCCGTGAACAAAACTCGCCTGTAGATAATCAGCTTCACCAATAAGTTCAATTTGCTCGATTCTCGGGAGCAGTTGACTGAAAAAAATCCGCATTTCCATTCTTGCCAGTACGGTACCCAGACATAAGTGAGGTCCGGTACCAAACGCGAGGTGTTTATTCGGCTGCCGGTCTACCCTGAACTCATCACCATCGGTGAATACGGCTTCATCCCGACTGGCAGACGCATAGAACAGTGCCACTGATTCACCTTCTCTTATCGTCTTGTCACGAATCCGGTAGTCCTTCGAAGCAACCCGACAAAACTGAACGACAGGTATTGTCCAGCGGATCATCTCTTCAACACCCAGTTTCATCAAATCCGGGTTGTCTATCAGTTTTTGCATCTGCTCGGGATGATCCAGCAATGCCTTCAGGCCACCGGCAATTGCTGTTCTGGTCGTCTCGTGACCCGCGGTAACCACGATAATATAGTAGCCGAACAAATCCGGATCAGACAGATATTCACCATCTATCTTGCCGTTGGCGATATAGCTGCAAAGATCCTCTGTGGGATTTGCTCTTCGGTCAGCCGTTACCTTGGTAAAGTAGGTGATAAGATCCATTATCGTCGTCATCAGACCCGACGAATCCTTTTTGGTCCGATTCATCTCCGGGTCTTCACCGGCAAAAATCTCATTAGTGAGTTTGAGTAATAAATCCTCATCCTCGTGAGGAACACCCAGAAGTTCACAAATCAATCGAAGTGGACCCCAAACTGCCACATCCTGCACGAAATCGCATTCCTGCACACTGCCATCACCCATCATTTCATCAATGAGGTCTTTAGTTATCTCTTCGAGCCTTGTTTCCAGTCGACTCAGGTTGACCGGCCTGAACCATGGCATCACCAACTGTCTGAACTGCTTGTGATCCGGTGGATCCATATTCACCAGACTTCTGAACAGGGGCTGATCAGATTTCTGCCCAAGAGATTGGGCTTGTTGCTGTGCAGCCTCCAGCATACTGCTAGGTAAAAGCTGGGTTCGAGGCGCGCTCAGGAAAATCTCGGGTATCTTTTCAATCTCGGTTATATCATCGTGGGTTGTTGCAGCCCAGAAGGGAGCGAAGCCTTCAGGTGTGAAGTACCTTAAAGGTTCATTGGCTCGCAGCCATTTGAAGATTTCATAGGGATGGCTGTGCTGACCATAGTATTCAGTCGCGATGATGTCTTCTTCCGGGAAGGGCATATTTGGCATTGTTTTAGCCTCAGGGATTTCAGGTAGTTACCTGGAGGATACTTGGATATAGATCGGATTTCATCGACTCTCTGGAAGATCTTTTCCACGCCTCATGTATTGCCAAAAGCGCAAAAGTTACCCCTGTCTGCAGAAACCGCCACAAACCGGACCAGCAAGGCAGCCTCATATCAGGATTGTTTCTGCCTGTTCGTCGGTCGACCCAGAATTCGATCTGAAATAATGCGCAATTGGATCTCGGAAGTGCCTTCAAAAATCTTGGTTAGCCTGGCGTCGCGCCAATACCTTTCGACCGCATGTAATTTCGTATAGCCAGCGCCGCCAAATATCTGCAGACAATCTGAAGTCACCCGCTCAGCCATTTCGGATGCGTACCATTTCACCATCGCCGCTTCCTTGTCCAAGCGCTGTCTATTATCCAGTTCATTGCATACGTGATACATGAGCTGCCGTGCGGCTTCTATCTCCGATGCCATACGCGCAATTTTGAATCGGGTTTCCTGAAAATCCGATATCGGCTGGCCAAACTGAACCCGCTCCTGTGAATAGACAATGGCATCTTCAAGTGCACCACGAGCAAGACCGATGGCCCTGGCTGCTGTGTGGGCACGAGCGACTTCAAGTCCGCTTACGGTAGCCTTAAATCCTTCAGTGCCATCTCCACCCTGAATATTCATCTTGGGAATTCGACAACCGTCAAAAGCCAGCTCCCATGTCTTCCATCCGAAGTAACCAATTTTGGGAATTGGAGAACCCTGACAGCCCTCCGGTAACTCACCCCTTGGCTTTTCGATGACAAAACTTCTAAGGCCTTTGTAAGGATGTGCATCATCCGGTTCAACCCGACAAAGCACTGAAAGGTAATCCGCGCCATCGGCAAACGTGCACCAGTACTTATTGCCGGTAATTACCCATTCGTCACCGTCGAGAACCGCCTTGCAACTTACCGCGGCAAGATCGGAACCCACATCAGGTTCCGAGAGAGATACGGCCACAAGGTATTCACCCCTGGCTGCCTTTTTAGTGAGCTCAAGCCTCTTCTCAATGGGCCACCCGACAACACCCATGACACTCCCTGCTCTGGCGATAATACTGGCAACACTCATCCAGCCACGAGCAAGCTCCTCGGTGATCAGACAATATTCAAATACACCCAGGCCAAGGCCGCCATATTCCTCTGGTATACGAATACCAAAGTATCCCATTTCGCCCATCTTCTGGCGGAGGTCCATGGGAATGTCTCCCTGTACAGGATCCAGTTCATTAGCAACCGGCAAAACTTCTTTCAGCGTAAATTCCCTCGCGACTTCCTGAATCATCTTCCTCTCTTCGGTCATATAACCCAGAGTAGGCGAGTCAATCTGCGCCTCATCATTTCGATCCAGTACCATTTTACTGTCTCCTATACCGTTTGGTTTACAATCGCGTGGTCACGCCGGCGGATTGCCAATCACTTCCAGTCACTACATGCCAATCAAGTCGGCCTTGTCTATCGTATTCTGCAGGATCCTCACGCTGGCCGCGTCTACCATGACACCATCGACACTGATGGCTCCCAATCCCTTTTCAAGTGCTTCCGCATAAGCTGCCTGGGCCTTGCGAGCACTCTCGACCGCTTCCTTTGAAGGAGAAAACACTTCCTGCGCTATCTCTATCTGACTTGGATGAATCGCCCATTTACCTACCATGCCCAGTACGTTTGATCGTTCGCACTCAGTGCGATAAACATCGGGATTCTTGAAATTGGCGAAAGGTCCGTCAACCGGATCAATACCGTTAGCTCGACAGGCAATAGTCATTTTGTATCTTGGATAGTGCCAGATATCAGGCGGATAACTCCCCCCGTCACCACCAATGCTGCGCAGGTTCATCGCCTGACTTGCCGAATAGTCGCCCATACCAAACATCAGGCATTCCAGTCGATCACTTGAAGCTGCTATCTCTTCAACATTCATCATGCCTTCAACTTCTTCTATAAGGCATTCGATACCAATACGGTTTTTTAGACCCAGCTTTGATTCGAGTTGCTCGAGCAGTATTTCAACGAATTTCACATCATGATGACTCTTGGCTTTTGTCAGCATAATGGTATCGATTTTTTCACCCGCCCCCGTCACAACTTCTATAATATCATCGTGACAGTATTCCGTTTCAACATCATTTATCCGGACACAAAGTGTTTTTGGTTTCCACTCTAACGTGTTCAATGCATTGACAATCATACCTCTGGCTTCAGCCTTGGCATTCGGAGCGACAGCATCTTCCAGATCGAGAAAAACATGATCAAGGTCCAGTTGTGAAGCCTTTGTCATCATCTTCTCACTCGAACCAGGAACAGAAAGCTGGCATCGTCTTAGTCGTTTTGGTCTTGAGTTCATGGCTAGTTTCCTTTGAAAAAATGTCACTGAATAATGTTCTTTGCTCTCAGCTCAGCAATTTGCTCTTCATTCAGGCCGTAATCCTTCAGAATAATATCCGTGTGCTCCCCCAGCAAAGGTGCCCGGGTACGCACGCCACCTTTCGTTTTTGTCATTTTTATCGGTGTGTTCGGGATATGGTATTGTTTCTCAGCGCCAGGGTGATCCACAGCCACCAGCATTTCACGCGCCGCAACGTGTGGATCTTCAAAGAGATCCTTTGCATCCTGAACCGGACCAAACGGTAATTTGGAACCGAGCTTCTGAGCCAGTTCTTTCTTTGTATGCAGGCGCGTCCAGTCCGAGACAAGCTGTAGTGTCTCCTCCATGGACTGCACCCTGTTATAGTTGTGATGGAATTTCTCATCGGTAATCAATTCTTCTCTGCCCATTTCCGTGCAAAGCAATGCCCAGAAATTATCCCCGGGGCAGGCGATGCTGACAAAACCATCTTCGGCGGGGAAAATACCAAACGGACATAATGTCGGGTGTGCATTCCCTTCAAGAGACGGGATTTCTCCCGTGTAAGAATACTGCGGCACGATGCGTTCGCAAAACGCCAGGACCGCATCATACATGGCCACATCGATAAACTGCCCCTTTCCTGTTCTGTTGGCATCATAGACAGCAGCCATGATCCCGAAGGCCGCAAGCGTGGCTGGGATCATGTCACCAACGCCTGGCCCAACCTTGGTTGGTTCACCATCCACTGGCCCCGTTATACTCATCATGCCACCCATCGCCTGAGCAATGACATCATATGCAGGCCAGCTGCCGTAGGGGCTATCCCCCGTTCTTGGATCCCCAAAACCTCTAATTGCTGCGTAGACGAGCTTCGGGTTGATTTCGGCAAGTGATTCATAGGACAGACCCAATCCTTCCATGACGCCGGTACGGAAATTCTCAACCAGTACATCAGCCTCCTTCACAATAGTGCGGATGATTTCTTTTCCCTCTGGTTGCTTCAGGTCAACGACAATACTTCGTTTATTGCGATTAACACTCTGAAAGTAGCCACCGTAGGGCTTTCGATCCGTGATTTCTGGTGGAAAAGGTACCATTGCTCTGGTTCCATCCCCGGTATTCAGTGCCTCAACCTTGATAACATCCGCTTCCTGATCCGCCAGCAGCATGGTGCAGAACGGGCCTGCCAGCGCCCGGGTCATATCCAGAACCTTTAAACCGTGCAACGCACCCGACATGGTGACTCCTTTTACTGAGACTTTCTCTTGATCAACACCCGACGCTCCCCTTCAAATACGACATCATCGTTCTGATTAATACCCCAATGTTTGAAGGTGACCTCACCGGATGCTTCGTCCACATCCTTTTTGCCTAACACTTCGGTATACGCATAGAGCGTGTCGCCGTGAAAAACAGAGCTCTTCAGACGGATCTTGTCCAGACCCAGTTCACGCAGTGCATTTTCTCCGGTATCCTGCATCGTCAGCCCAATCACCATTGAGATGGTGACACCACCAAACTGTAGTCGCTTCCCAAAACTGTCTTTCACCACGTCTTCGTTGAAGTGGGCGTCTGCGGTGTTTAAGACCTGCAACGTAATTCCCACATTATCGTTCTCACACATGGTCTTGCCACGGGCATGACGAATAACCTGCCCTTCGACAAAATCCTCGTAGTAGTTGTTTTCTCCTGTCAAACTCATCATCAAGCCTCCGCTCTTGCCGCGGCTGGATCTCGAAAACGGACGAAGTTTGTTCTCTTGAATCCAACAACCTTTTCGCCCTGTTGATTAAATCCCTCGGTCAGCCAGGTAACAATACCGGCACTCTTGTTGCTCCTGGATATCCGCTTACTCACGACCGTGCTTCTTGCCGTCAAGGTATCACCAACGTGCATGGGGGCAATAAACTCACACTCATCCACCCCAAGGAACAGACCGCCCCCTTCTGACAGGTCCTCGACCGACATGCCAAAGGTCGTATTAAAAACGAGCAGGGGATTGATCACCATAGTCCGGTGACCCAGGGACCGGGCATAAGGTTCATTAAAGTACTGCGGATTGAATGACAGGGTCTGCGTCGAAAACCAGGTATTGTCGCCATCGGTAATAGTTCTACCCCAGTGATGCTCAAACACCTGTCCCTCGGTGAAGTCTTCAAAGCGATTGCCTTTGACTGCCAATACAGCTCGCTCTCTAAAATCTTCGTCACTCATTCAGACTTGCTCCTACTGACATGCTCCCAGTGTTCTTTTGCCACCAATACATGTCTGGTCTCATTCCGGGTGAGTTGGCATTTACCCGCATTGACATGCAGCTCAGATCGGGAGTTTTTCTCAAAGTGCGTGAACAGTAAAACATTTAGAAAACACATGGTAAACCGCCGGTTCAGTCGTTCCTCTGTCACGACTACCCCAGCATGTTACATATCTAAGGTTTAAATATCCGTGCTGCGAATTTTGACGACAGAATAGTTTCATCCGCAGCGCTACCGGAGTAGCATCAGGTGATGCCCATTCCGGACAGGAACGGTAAGAATCTGAATGACAGCAGCATTTAGGAGACAGACATGATTGTGAATGATCTTTGGCAGCAATTTGGTCAACTGAAATACGATGATATTCCCGAATCAACGAGGAAGGTCGCCAAGCAATGTCTGCTGGACTGGATGGCTTGTGTCATCGCCGGTTCAGGTGAGCCTCTGGCTGAGATTCTGCGAGCGGAGTTCTCTTCTCAAGAGGGTCCCTGTTCCGTTATCGGCAAGGATATAAAAACCAGTCCACAAGCCGCCGCCATGATCAACGGGGCAACCGGTCATGCTCTCGACTTCGATGACACCCACTCTGTGATGGGCGGACATCCTACCGTACCGATAGCACCCGCAATATGGGCAGTAGCTGAAGAAACCGGTGCATCAGGTCAGGCGTTGTTAACGGCACTGGTGGCTGGACTCGAATCTGAATGCCGACTGGGCACCCTGATCGGCACTCAGCACTATGCAAAAGGCTGGCATGTGACCTCGACTATCGGAATCTTCGGTGCGGTTGTGGGTGTCGCTCATCTTCTTGGATTAACTGAAAATCAGTTTGGCAATGCGTTCGGCCTGGCTGCATCACAGGCAAGTGGATTGAAGTCCAATTTCGGCACCATGACCAAACCTTTCCACGCGGGTCATGCTGCAGAACGAGGACTGCTCTCTGCCCGACTGGCACAGCGCGGATTCACGGCAAATCCAGACAGTTTTGATGGCAATCAGGGTCTGGTCAGTGCCGCCGGCAACGGTTCGATGCGAGATGAACAGTATGCTGACCTGGCAGATCAGTGGTTGATTGAAAGGACCTTGTTTAAATACAACGCCGCCTGCTATTTAACCCATGCCTCGATAGAGGGTTTGAAACAACTCGGCGAAGCTGCCGTCGAAGCGAACTGTGAATCGATCGATCTTCTCGTCCACCCCTCACTTCTCAACGTTTGCGGTATTGAGAATCCAACCACAGGACTCGAAGCCAAGTTCAGCCTGAGAGCCAATGCTGCCCTGACGGTCATGGGCTACGATACGACCGACCCTGCCACCTACTCAGACGAGACTGTGCAAACAACTGGTGTTCAATCGACACTTCAAAAAGTGAAAGTATTGACTGATAAGAGTCTCACCGGTACTCAATCGAAAGTAACCTTTCATGGATGCGATGGCACATCATATGATCAGTTCTATGATTCCGGTATTCCCGACAGCAATCTTGATAATCAGCAGTCCCGATTGGAAGCCAAATTTGATCGATTGGTAACCTCGGATTGCGGGGTTGATGCTGGTCTTCTGAAACAGCACATTATGGCGATTGAATCCTCCGGGATTGTCACTTTCTAAAATCATCGACGAGTTTTGCAGTATCTGTAAAGCATCTGTAAAGCTCCGCAGAAGTATCCCCGTTCGGCTATAACTTTCTTCGTAACCTCGAGGTGCAGATCGACTTCCAGCAATTCCTGCTACATTTTTATGCCACAGAGAGATTCGAGAATGACCAGGGAATATCATTTTCACTGGTGCATCCATCCAAACCTCTTTACTGGTCTGTCAACGACGGTCAATGGTTCAAAAAGCGTCGATTTCGTAATGGATACAGGTGCGTCTTCGAGTGTTATTTCGAGGCGTCTTGCAGAGGAACTGCAACTCAACGAAACCGATCAACTGAACCTGCCAGGTGCCGATGTCATGCCCCCAAGTGGTCTAACCATGGCCGAGAGTTTCAGCATCGAACACTATACCCAAAAGAACCCGGGAATAGTGATTGTTGAGTTCTTTGATTCTCTCAATCAAATTCCGGGCTGTGAACACGAAGGTATACTCGGAGTTGATTTTCTAAGCGCGTACCAGCCAGCAATCAACTACCCTCAAAACCGACTATTGCTTTAACTCGCCGTTGCTAACTTATTTCAAGCCCTGCTAGCGCACCATCATCACGCCATGCCTTGATGAGCTCAAAGAACGCAACTGATCCTGCACCATAATTACCATTCTGCAGCACTCTTTCTGCAGGTTTGCCTTCATTGTTGTAATAACCCGGTGTACATTCAGCCAGAAATTTATCAGCGGTCCGCGCCTGTTTGATAATGGTTTGCACCCACTCTTCCTCGGCTTCGGCTGAGGCTTCTACCACCCGGTGATTACCATCCATGCAATGTTTGATGATGTAGGCAATGTGTTTACTCTGTTCATTCAATCCGTGGGGATAGTTTGCCGTAAAACCGGTTTGTGAATGCCCCATCATAAAACAGTTAGGGAATCCGTGGCTCTGCATACCATGAAAAGTCCGAATACCGTCCTTCCAGTATTCCGTCAGGCTAGTGCCATCACGACCATAGAGTTCACACCCGCTTCTTCGTGTGTATTCGGTACCGACTTCAAATCCGCTGGCGAACACCAGACAATCTATTTCGTACTCTTTCCCATTCGCAACTACGCCTTTTTCAGTTATCCGATCAATACCCTTGCCGTCTGTGTCCACCAATTCAACGTTGGCACGATTGAAGGTCGGCAGGTAATCATCGTGGAAACAGGGTCGTTTGCAAAACTGGCGATAATAAGGTTTTAGGTGCTCCGCTGTATTCTCATCTTCCACTATCTCATTGACACGAGCCCGGATCTGTTCCATTTTCTGAAAATCAGCCAGCTCCATCTTCTGGCCGATTGATCCCGGAGAGAGATCAGGTTCGTTATCTTTCTTCACCAGGAAAAGGAGATTACGGATGATCTCAGTCCAACCGTCATTAACAAGATCCTCTTCCTGAATCCCACCTGAAACGAGAATGTTAAAATTATCCATCCGCTCCTGGTGCCAGCCAGGCTTCAGGCTCTCGACCCAATCAGGATCCGTCTGGTAATCATTTCTTTCATCAATGGAAGATGGTGTCCGCTGAAATACATAAAGTTGTTTCGCACCTTCACCAAGGTGCGAAACGCATTGCACTGCGGTTGCACCTGTCCCAATTATCCCGACACGCTTGTCGCTAAGCCCTGTCAGACCACCGGACGCATCACCGCCAGTGTATTCGTAATCCCATCTTGCGGTATGAAAGGTGTGACCCTTGTAGGATTCAATGCCAGGAATTCCAGGTAATTTTGGCCTGTTAAGAGGGCCATTTGACATGGCCACAAACCGGGCTTTCATTGCGTCACCCTTGTCGGTCTTAAGCGTCCAGCGACCCGTGGCTTCATCCCAGCTAATGTCGGTGACCTCAGTCTGAAAACACACATCCCTGTACAAGTCGTAATGCCTGGCAACTTGCTGGCTGTATTCGAGGATATCTGCACCCTCAATATATTTTTTCCGGGGCATGTAGCCAATCTCTTCGAGCAAGGGCAGGTAGACATAGGATTCAATATCGCAGGCTGCACCAGGATATCGATTCCAGTACCAGGTGCCACCAAAGTCACCTCCTTTCTCAATAATCCTGATATCTTCGATACCTGCTTCCCGAAGACGTGCCCCGGCCAACAGACCGCCAAATCCACCGCCAATAATCACGATATCAACTTCGTCAGCAAGTGGCTCACGCTCGATAACAGAATCAAGGTATGGATCATCAATGTAATGGGCAAAGTCACCCTTAACTTCGATGTACTGTTCGTTGCCATCCGGGCGAATACGCTTAACGCGCTCTTCGCTGTACTTCTGTCTGAGTTCGTCGGGATTAAATCCCAGGTCAAGTGCTTTTGTCTCTTCCGTCATGGTTTTTACTCCTGGTTGAATGGCATTTACTTGAGTGCTATTACGAGGCACTCTTACGATGTTCCGGTCCCAGGTTACTCCCTAAGTATATGCCATTTGATTCTTTGTTAAGTTTGATTATCTATTCAATTCAGTTTCACACCGCGCCAGTAACGGACAATTCAATGTCCTGAATGAGCCGGTATTCTGAAAAATCGGGTCTTTCCATCTCTTTATAAAACTGGCTGGGATGCCAGGGATACAGGTTGGGCTTACCGGTCTTGTCAATATACCAGCTGTCACAGCCGCCAGTTGCCCAGACCGTGTTCACGACAGCCTTGGAAACTTTTTCATTGTAGTCATCGAAGGCTTCCTGCTTGACGACAAAACCTGCCAGTTTTTCCTGCTTCATCTTATCAAGGCACTGAATAAGATAACCCAGCTGACATTCTGTAATCGAGATAAGTGAGAGATTGCCTACCGGACCTGTGGGGCCCTCCAGCATCCAGAAATTCGGAAATCCGGGAATGGCCATCGCCCGATGAGCGCGTGGCGCACCATCCCAGAGATCACTGAGTTCAACACCATCTTCGCCATACACCCTGGTCGGTAAAATGAACTCAGAAACCTTGAAGCCAGTGGCACAGATCAGCACGTCGAGTTCGTGCAGCCGACCATCACTGGTTCGAACACCGCGAGGTTCAATCACCTGAATTTCTTCCGTGACCAATTCTGCATTATCGCCGCTGATCGCCGGGTAGTAGTCAGAACAAAGGATTAGCCTTTTGCAGGCAGCGGTGTAATCGGGCGTCAGCCTGGCACGCAACGCCGGATCAGGTACATTTTTTGCGAGATTACGCAGGCAGGCTGCCTGAATCTGATTCTGTTTGCTTACATTGCCAACTGTCGCATCGGCAAAGGTACTCAGCATCAGTCGCCTGTAGTTGTTGGCAATCAATTTCTGGATAAATGGAAACATCCGCACAAACCGCTTCCAGCCCTCTGAATACTTTTTCTGCGGCAGGGGTGTTATCCAGTGCGGGGTTCTCTGGAACACGGACATGAATCCCACCTTACTCGTGACCTCACCAACGATCTGGACTGAGGTCGCCCCCGTACCGATCATGCCCACACGTTTCCCCTCAAGAGAGACGCTGTCATCCCAGCGTGCGGAATGGAACATCGGGCCTTCAAATTCTTCCAGGCCGGGGATTTCAGGATAGGCCACATGGTGAAGAATGCCCGTGGCTGACACTACAAAATCAAAGATCTGCTCGCCATGCCCTTCAACTTTAAGTCGCCATTTTGGACCGAGATATTTAACCTCGGTTACCGGGCTGTTGAGATTAATGACTGACATGACATCGTATTTTTCAACCACATGCTCAACATATTTAAGAATTTCCGGCCCGTAGGAAAATCGGTGAGACCAGTCGGGATTGGGTTCAAACGAATAAGAATACCAATATGATGGTACATCGCAGGATAACCCCGGGTAGTGATTATCCCGCCAGGTACCGCCTACACTTTCACCCTTTTCATATACCGTCAGGTCTGTGTAACCTGCATTACGCAATGCAATCACGGCACCGATGCCGGATATTCCCGCACCAATAATCGCTATCCTTGGTATACGACCTTCTTTGGCCCAACACGAACTGAAGTCTTCATCCATCATTAATATCCTAATGCTGCCAATCAGAATTCAAGAGACTCAAGCGTAATACAGTGTCTGTATAAAAAAAAGCTGCTTTGAACCAGAATTCTCAAAGTATTAACCAGCCAGCCGATGTGCTTCGTTCATGAACTCATCTACCTTGGTCTGATCCAGAGAGTCATGGGTCCGGACACCACCGCACAAATCGACACCAAAAGGCCGGACTATTTTCCATTTCTGATCTCCCATCATGTGGCACCTCATCGGTTTACTGAGTTACTCTAGAACAACAATAGGCTACTCAGCAGATCACATGAAATCACTTCAAATGCTTGGGCTCGGTAAAACTGAACTGGCAGAAACAGATGAACCAGAACCTGTGGATGATCTGGTTGTTGTGAAAATCATGTCATCAATGATCTGTGGTACAGAACGTACTGCCTTTAACGCAAAGAGAGCACTTAAGAATGTGGGGGGTGCGGGGCACGAAGCGGCAGGAATTATTTTCAAGACTGACAAAGCGCAAAAAGTAAAGGAAGGGGATCGAGTATCAATCTACCCCACGACTTTTGAAAACTGTCATCAATGCCCTGCCTGTCATGAAGGGGAATGGCTTCACTGCGGCAATCCCAGGCCCAAAAGAAGCCCGATGGGCACACACACCCAATACATGCTGGTTCCTGAATACCTGTGTCTGCCGATTCCAGACGACCTGAGTTTCGATACCTGTGCGATGATTGACGATTGCATAGGGACCGCCTACAAGGCGATCAAGCGTCTCAATGTAACAGCGGGCGATATCGTTTTAATTACAGGCACGGGACCTATAGGTGCTGCCGCAAATATAATCTGTAAATTCTTTAATGCAACAACCATTGCAGTTGATATTAATGACTATCGGCTGCAGCAGATCGCCAGCTGCGGTGCTGACTTCACCTTCAATGCAGATAAAGATAGAGTTCTGGAAAATATCAAGGAAATCACGGACAACCAGGGTGCCGATGTCGCCATTGACTGTTCAGGCATGGATGTTGCTCAGGTTCAGTGCCTGAATGCAGCCCGATCCTTCGGTCGTGTTGCCTTTCTCGGTATTAAATCAGAACAGACCAGTATCCGGGTACTGCAGCAGTTCATCCTGAAAGAGCTGACCGTTATCGGAAGCTGGGCATCCACACCGCCACAACACTTTGAGATCATCAATCTCATCCAGCAGGGAATGCCCGTTGATCAACTTATCACTCATCGATTCGGCATGAGTGAGGCACCGATAGCATTTGAGAAGTTTTTTGCTGGTGATGCGGTCAAGGTAGCAATCAACCCCTGGGATCTCTGACAGCTCATTCTGGATCATCTGCCAATTCCCCACGCTTTCTCAGTTGATTTTCGAAAAATGACAGCCTGCAACAGATACCAGGGAAGGTAGGTGGGCTGCCGTTAACAATCACGCGAAGGGGCAGATTATCTTGACGGTAAACCGACCGTCGGTCTAGACTGACGGTCGGTTTACAAGAGAAAGTAAATGGCCCGAAAGCTAAAGCACCATGATGAAAGAAGGACGGAGTTACTCGATACGGCCTGGGCGCTGTTCGGGGAGTGTGGTTACGAGAAAGCCACAGTGAGCACCATCATCAATCGTATTAATGTCTCCAAAGGCACTTTTTATCACTACTTCTCATCAAAACAGGAAATTCTGGATGCTGCCATTGAACGTGAAGTTGAACTCTCCCGCCTGGAAATAGAATCAGCAGTCAACGCATCTCCCATGGCTGCGCTGGAAAAACTGAATCGATTTTTCACCATAACCTGGGAATACAAACAATCCCATATCAAATCAGCCCGCTGGCTGGCGCCGATACTGATGGCAGATGGTGACATCGTCATCCGGCACAAATTCGACGAGAGAACCGCTAATATGTGCGCAACATTGCTCGCTCAGATTATCAGCCAGGGTGTCGAAGAAGGTGTGTTCAACACCCCGAACCCGCAAGCCGTTTCACAACTGATAATCCGATCATGGGATTCTTTGAAAGGCGCTGGTGCCACAACCCTGCAGGAGCAACATGATGTGACGCTTTTAGCGCCCAGAATCAAGCAAGTACTGGATTTCTACATTGACTCAGTGGAACGGTTACTGGGCACAGAGGAAGGTGCCATCACACGGCCAACAGAGAGTTATGTACAGACCTTTGCAGAAATTCACTCGAAGCTGAATACCCTCTCATCGGAGTAAATGAGAATGTCCCGTAAAAACGTGGAAAACCGCCATTCTGAAACGGCACTCTTTGCAGCACTCTGCAGAGCTGTTGCTGCCAGGGTGTACGGGTGTCAGAAGTATAGCTCGGACTCGCTGGCCGCCAACTTTCTACCTGCGCACATTCGATTCTTCATCAGGTTTGAAAGCATCAGGCAACGGTTCATCAAAAAGAATGTCGAGATGACACCAGGTGCCTTCGAATACGTACTGGCAAGAACGACTTTTTTTGATCATCTGTTTGAAGATTCGACAAAAAACGCAGTTTCGCAAATCGTCCTGCTCGGTGCAGGTTATGACTCAAGGTCCTATCGGTTTCCGGAAGTCGTCAGGACAAGCAAGATATTTGAACTGGATATCACTACCACCCAGGAGAGAAAAATAAAGTGCATCAAAAAATCAGGTATCGACGTACCATCAAACGTCACCATGCTACCTATCAACTTCAACAAGGATGACATTGTTACAGTACTGAAGGACGGTGGATTTGATCCTGAAGAAAAAACGCTGTTCCTATGGGAAGGAGTCACAATGTATCTTGATCCAGAAGCCGTGGCGACCACCTTCGCCAGTCTGGCCAGGAATGTTCGAGCAGGAAGCCTGATTGCTTTTGACTATGTCCTGAATATTCCAGAAGCAGATATGGGGGATTACTACGGTGTAGCCAAGTTCATGGAAACCTGGAAGAAGCATCGCAAGGAAGAACCCTTCAGGTTTACGAGCAGTGAAGAAGATATGGTACCTCTCTTAACGGAACATGGATTATCTCTGGCCTGTCACCTGAACGACAAAGAAATTCATGACACCTACCTGTCTGAAAATATGGGGAGAATAACCGCTCAGTTTCGATTTACCGTTGCCTCGATTGGTGCCAACAATAATTAGAGACACATTAAGCATTCTGGTCACCGCCACCACGCGGTAGCCAGATTTGATTCCGGCAGCAAGACTCGGCAAAGTACTATTCCAATCTAATACGAGTTTCGAAGCAGTCATGGATTCAACGACCTGGATGCTGTTTTTCCTGACAGAGACGATACTGTGTTTCTCTCCTGGTCCGGCCGTGTTGTATGTACTTTCTCAGAGCATTCATGCCGGATTCAGAACTGGCGCGGCAGCAAACCTCGGCGTTGCATCGGGGAATACGATCTACTTCATCATATCGGCAACTGGTTTAAGCGCACTGTTACTTACCTCACAAACCCTTTTTGAAATATTGAAATACCTGGGTGCAGCCTATCTGATATACCTCGGCATTCGATGTTTCACAGATCGTTCTGCCAGGCTGGATCGGATGTCCGGGGGTTTACTGGTATCAAGAGGTGCAGGTCTTGCACTACCGAATCGTGCCCAGGTTTATATGCAATACGGAAATCAAATATGTCGAAGCCACTGAAAATAGGACTGGTCGGAACAGGCTCAATCGCACATGCGCATCTGCCTGCTTTCAAACAGTTTCCTGGTCGAGTTCAGATCACCGCGGTCTGTGACATCCGTCAACAAGCAGCAGATCGATTTGCAGAGTTGGCTGGGACTGATGTGGTTTTTACTGACTTCGAGAGAATGCTCAAAGAAGCGGACATCGATGCCGTTGATATCTGTACCGTTCACAATCAGCATCGACATCAGGTCATTGCGGCTGCAGAAGCCGGGAAACACATTCTGCTGGAAAAACCCATGGGTATCACGCTCGACGAATGCCGTGAGATGCTGAAGGCTACTGATGCTGCCGGTATCACCTATATGATCGCTCAATGCCTGCGGTACCTGCCTAACTCACAGTGGGTTCGGCAGAGAATCATCGAGGGTGAGTTCGGTGATATCTGGGCGCTGCGCAGTGATAATTTCGCCAGCATGGTGCCACCTAAGTCAAAGATTGATACTGACAAATCAACAGGCCCCGGGATCTGGTATCTGGATGGAAAGCAAGCTGGCGGCGGTGCACTTATTTCTCAATCGACTCATCATATTGATCTTTTTCGATACTACATCGGAGACATAAGTCGTGTGACCGCCACTTCCTGGACGGATCATCCCTTCTTTATCAATGGTGCTGAAGAGAGTATTGCCGCCACGATGGAATTCGAGAACGGTGCCGTAGCCCAGGTTCTGTCGAGCTGGGCTTCGAGAACACCATGGAATCACCACTATTGGCTCCTGGGTGAACTGGGGTCCGTCACCAGCCGACTGATGCCTGGTTCATCACCTGCGGAGCAGTATATTGGCCCTCTGGATGTATCGCTGCCAAGGTTCGACGATGACAAATCAAGCCGTGCTTTCGTCCCTCTCGATATTGCCGACACCGACTTGCCGACTCACCTGCCATTTGTGAACGAAATTCTTCATTTTGCCGACTGCTGCCAAAGCGGCGCGGAGCCCCTTAGCAGTGGCACGGACAATCTTGGTACGATGAAAGCGGTATTGGGCATATACGAATCCGCAAAGACGGGTCAACCCGTTTCTTTGGCAGACATCTAGCCGTCCTGACTCATCCCTTATCCATGATATTACCGGGTCTTCCTGCTTGTCTGGTTGTAGACCAGCGGGTTAGGTGTCATGCTAACTCATTGAATGTCAGGGCAACGAAGAGGAGAGTCGGATGGCTACAGGCGTAATGACGAAAGATGAGGAGTGGACAGAAGAGAAAATCATGTCACTCACCAGAGACGAGGTCCTTGAGCTATGGGGAAAATGTCCCGCAGTTGATATGGCCGAACTCTACGGCGAATTCAACGGACTGATCCCCAATGCGGGTAATGAAGTAGCACAGAAGGCAACCGCCAAGGTGATGTACAACGAGGAAGGCCCATTGGGATACTGGCTTGGTAAGGCCTACACACCACTTAGTCACACCAGCGGTGACGGCTACAATCGCTGGCGTCGGCCGGGTGGAAACGTCGATCGGTATATGCGTTTTTCAACGGAAATTGGCGACTCTCTCATTGATGGTAAGCCCGCGCTTATGATGTATTACGGTGCCTATCACCATCAGTTCATCCCTGAGGGTCAGGAGAATACACTCGTCGATGAGATCCGAAAGTTAGCCGATGGTTTTTATCTGGGTGTTGGGACTACAGAAACCAAGGACGGCTCTCGTTCAGCACCGGGTCACTTTGTGCTGGTAGGACCTGTCGGGAAATACCTGGCACCGGATGACGCGACGAAAGAACTTATTTAGAACTCGCAAAATTCAAAGTGAAGAAACCCCTATAGTGGGATGACACTTACCTTGGGAGCAACTGGCAACTAATAGTCCTGCGCTTAACAGGCGTTGCGAGTGAAGAGTCCAGGTTTCTCTTTTCGCGTTCTCTTTACACATAGTTCTGCAGCGTGCGAAGGCAGGACCGGGAGCCGCGAAGCTGTCTGAACGAGCGGAGCACAGGGATGCGCGGAACGAGTAAGCGAAAGGAGAGACCTGGGGTCGGAACGGCGTAAGAGCGCTTAAGCTTAAGCAAGTGCAGTCCCACTACAGGTGTATTCGCCACCTGATAAGCTCCTAACTCCCTCGCCGAACAATCGAAGACGGTCGGCAGATTCATAAACCCTATTCCGTCTCTCAGCCTTCTCCACATCATCCTGGCAAATACATCCCGCAAGCACCCATCGTCCGGTTGTTGAAGTGTAAGATTCAGAATAAAGTGTCTTCGTTACTAGGCATACATGACAATAGCCGAACGAGAGGTGGATTCATGAAAGCAAAAAAAACAATAATCATCAGTCTTGCCATACTACACTGCTGGTCATTGACAGCCTGCGTATCCAGCAACAGCAAACATCAGTCAGTCTCTGCAATCAAAGAGCCCCAGATGTTGCTTGCATCCTATGTTACCGAGTTACCCACCATTGACGGCAAAATTGACACTGCATGGCAGACTGCTACGCCGCTTTATGTTGTCGTAAGAGAGGCCATCGGTGGTGAAGATCCAAAGCAGGTCATCTTAAGAGCACTTTACAACGATGAAAAACTTGTAGTCCTTGCCGAGTGGCCAGACACGACATTGAGCGACATGCGTGATCCCTATGTCTGGAACGCGGCATCAGAGCAATATGAGAGACCCAGCAAGCCCGATGATCAGTTTGCAATCGAGTTTCCGATTGATGGGGATTTCGATATCAACATGCTGACTACTGACAGTGAGTACACTGCTGATGTGTGGCACTGGAAAGCCGGCCGCAGTAACCCCGGTGGCTGGGCTGACGACAAGCGCCATCTCATTAGCAAACAGCCAATCAAGGGCGCCGAGGAATACAATCTTGGCGGACACGCCACCGTCCACATCGCACGCCCGATGGATAAGGGAACACCTGCTTATGTACGCACGAACAAACCGGACAAGTTCACATCGGATCTTGTCAATTCATTCAGATATCAGTCGGCAAGTGGCAGCGTCGCGGATGTCAGGGCCAAGGGCAGACACAGCGGTTTGGGCTGGACGCTGGAATTAACCAGAAAATTTAATACGGGCCACAATGACGATGCTGTCATACACCAGAGCAGGGACAATCGCTTCGCTGTTGCCATACTGGATGATGAACTGTACTGGCGACATTCTGTTTCTGGATTACTGCACTTGCGGTTTTTGCCGAAGTAGGCAGCACTGAGTACAACCACCTCAGCTGTTATAACCTTTCCTCAATAACAAGGAGCGTAATTTGGCTGCTCTCGGCCTGAAGGGGATTTTAGGACTGGAACAGTCAGACCGGCAGCGACACTTGAGAATTTACTCTACGGCGGTCAGATATATCGCTGCAGATACATGAATTTTTCTCCTGCAATGACGATGATATCTAACCGCTAATAGGAGTCAATTTGGACACATTTCATTGCCAATCGTGTTCTGAGGCCCTCTGTGACTAACATCAGCCACGTACCTTAACGAGTCTTTCGATCAGAGTTGACAAAATTCGAAAAAGCTTTAAAACGAAGTCTCAACAGTCCCTGGCACACGAATCGGCAATTTCGCGGGTATGTGAATGGACGAACGAGATCACCAGGAACCAGGCAGCTATCATGATGAGCAGTGTCAAAGCTGTAACGAGCCAATCTCTCTCGTAGACAGAATAAAAATTGATTGTCCGCACTGCGGTGAACCCTGGAGAAATCATGCCAACCACGATCTTGAAGACACTGACGACTTCATCCGTCCCGATTCAGCAGGTATACACTGGGCCTGGATCGGATTTCTCTTGTGCGTCTTCTTCCTTCCGCACTTCGGGTTTCTGGTTTGCCTGTGGGTTGACAGGAATACCCAGGATGAGAAAGCAAAAAAGCTGGCTCATTACGGTCTTCAAGTATGCAAGGTGTGGCTCTTGGTTCTGATTTTCGCATTTGCGATGCGGTTCTTTGGTTACAACTGGTTGCCCATCTAAACAGTCACTTTGATGAGATTAAGTTCCAGCAACAGGATTTCATCTAATTTGCTCAACGGTGCCAATACATTCCCCATCCAGTGATGGATCGCCTGCATAAAGTACGTTTCCGGAACCCCTGCAGTTCACCACGAGTCTCTTTGTCGACTGCACCTCGACATCACCGGCGCCTTCGATTGCAACCTCTGTCTCAATGGCAACCAGATCCATTGCCTGGACCAGGCCGTTTCCGGTGATATTCACATCAAGGTGATCAACTCCGCCGGAAACATAAACCGTACCGTTCCCCCTGATGCCGATACTGAACAGATCGCCTGAAATTCCCGGAACCTCGATGGTTGGATTACCTGCCAATTCAATGCCACGCAGATAAGGTGTGCGGATTGTCAGCATCAGTACACTGGGTCGAATCTCCTCTTTGTTACGAACAACAAGTTTTCCATCATTGACGCCAATATCGAGCAGCGAATACATGTTTTCATCAGTGGTGATTTCAAAGAACTGTGATTCATCGATTGTGATGCGGGCAGTACCAACCCCCTCAAGCGTCACATGATTGAACTGATCCAGATCAAAAGTTCTGGTAGTCAGCACGCCACTGCCCCGCACTCCGGGTGTGAAGTAGGTCATGCCTACAATAACAATGATATTAAGCGTAAGAATCGTTCCGAACACTTTAATCAGTGCACGGATCTTACTATCTTTTTCTGACAACGAGATTACCTTCTAGCAAAAACACCTAAGTATTCACTATTGATATCAGAGTCGCAATTCCCGTGGCCACCGATTGTCCTTTAATGCCAAACCCATCAGCTTTGACTAGCCCGAATAATTCATCGAGGGATCGGCTTCAGGGAAAATCTGTATACAGGCCAGACCAAGCTGGTTGGATTGAAACTCAGGCACCAGACCATGTGGTTTGAGCTGCTCAAGTCATAGCCGTTAGCTGCCAGATGTTCCTTAAGTAAGTGCTATTCTACTCATAGCACTTAATTCGATATTCAAAGTGATCTGCTTGTTTCAGACCACTCTTCTCATAGAATCGAATCGCATTGCTGTTGTTTTTGTTGACCCTGAGAAACAGCTCCAGGACGTTATTGACTTCACAGGTTCTCATCACGTTTTCTACCAGCTTTGAGGCGACACCCAGACGACGAGATGCCTCCTCTACATATATGCCAGTCAACTCTGCAGTCTTCCGCTTATATGAAAATGAATCGGTCAACTGTAAAGTCGCAAAACCGACCAGCTTCTCATCATCCTCGGCAACTAAAACCAGCTCTGTGGGATTGTGTTCAATTGATTCCCGCACGACTTCAACATCATCCACAATATCGGGGCCATCTCCGTCAAACTGTCTTGAGAGCGCAATGAGTTCCTGAGCATCCCTCATCCTTACCTTCCTAACCAGTATCGACATTGTGCCCTATCCAACTGTTGATGATAGATACCAGCTCATCCTGATTGCGGTATTCATGATCCGCGCCCGGCATCTCAACCAGTTTCGCGTTGTGATCCTCGCCCAATAATTCACAGAGATCCCGGTAACTGCAGGCAGGATCGCTCGTTTGCTGGATAAACAGGAGAGGAATATCGCTTTGACTCAGATCAATCACTGCTTTTCTGTCATCATTGTCCAGGAATCCTTTGCCGATGCCGATCAGGACATATCCATTCGATGGCTGAATTTCGCGAGAAGTGTGAAGCACAATCAGGGTGCCGATGGACTTCGCAATAATCAGCTCCGGTTCAAAGTCAATCGCGGCTGGTACTTCAATTCCCAGGTCCAGCTTATTCGAAGGCTCATTACGCCAGCAGTCATACTCCTGGATTCGTGCATCTAGCTGGAGTCCATCAACAATCTCGGACAACCACTGAAATGTCGCTGGTTTTATCCCTGGCAGACCCAATACTCTCATCGGTTGCTCCGGTCACCCTCGCAAATGTTGCAGCAAATTCCCGGCCCTCAAAGGCAGCACCTCTCTACGCGAATCTAAAACAAATTCCACTAAACAGCCAGTGAGTAAATATTCGGATGTTCATGTGTCCGGAAAAATCACACAATTATTTGATTTCCTTCAATAAACTCATATTAATGAGTGCGAAACTCATCTCAATGAATACGGGTTGCATCCGGATTGAGTGAGACGAATAATGACGGGCACGTCATCCTCAAACAGGAATAACTCATGATCAAACGTCGAACTTTTGTACAGGGTGCTATGGTGAGTGCCGGAATGTCTTTACTGCCCGCTTCCCATGCTGCAGACATGCGCACTTCGCTTCAGAAATCAGATCTTGTCTATATCACAGCGCTTAAATCCGATGGCAAAGAAAGCAGCTGCCAGTCTGAAATCTGGTACGTCTGGGATGGTGCTGATATCTATGTCTGTACTGCAACGACAGCCTGGAGGACCAGGGCAGCAAAGAAAGGACTGGACCGATCCAGAATCTGGGTAGGCGACGTGGGCAATTGGCAATCATCTGGCGGAAAGTACAAGGATCTGCCGGCCCTGGAAGCGGCGACGAGCGTGATCTCCGATACGAATACACATCAGATGGCGCTGGAACGATTTGGCAGCAAATACACAATGGCGTGGATCACCTATGGGCCGATATTCAGAAAAGGCCTTGCGGATGGATCCCGATCACTGATTCGTTACCGCCCTCTCACTATCTAGTTAGTTTTAACAAAACGACCTGGGCATAGCGCCCAGGTTGTTTATGCTCACTCATTTCTCCTGGATTGTTACAGATCCAGTTTCTGCTCGTCATGGGCAATCAATGCCGAATCATCCGGATAGTCACCCACATCGTCGGCATCCACATGCATAGGCTTCCGGTGCCTCTCCACCTGGACCGGGAAACAGCGTATCAAGTTGTGCGAGTGTTTCTGAATCGAGTTCAATTTCCAGTGCAACCTACAGGTTGATTTTCTCGGGTGATCCCAGCCCAGACGGCTCGCTTGAAATCGTCACGATCCTGGTTTTCGATCTTCCCTGCCATGGACCCAGCTTATCAAGAGTCCATTTTGCCTCTACCCACTGCAGCAGGTAAGCATTATCCGGATCATCCTTGAGATACACAAATCCCTTGATTCGAACAGCATGTGTCAATCTTTCAAGCCAGACACTCAGCTGCTTTCTTGAAATGGGGGTCTCTGAGAGGTAGCTTTGAGTAAAGAAGTCAGGATGAGTCTCGTTCTCAGCGACCTGGCTCGAGAACTGTGATAGCCAGGACTCTACCTCCCTGACATCGTTTTCCGAAACCAGATCGGTCTTGGTCAGCACCAGCCTGTCAGCAAGAACCAGCTGCTGGCGAATGTGATTGCCGATGAATTTATCATCAACCAGTTTTCTGATAAGAGTCACATCAACCAGTGAAAGAACATCTCTCAACTCAAAGCCAGGCCAGTTCAGTACCTGATTCCTGACCCGTTTCGAATCTGCGACGCCGCTTGCCTCCAGCAACACCCAGTCAATTGAATTCGAAACCGCCCTCAACTGCTCCAGGGCGCCTTCCACATCGTTCCCAATTGAACAGCAGACACAACCATTCATGAGATTAATGCTGCTGGCGGTCTGATCCTCAATCAGTTCAACGTCAATATTCAGATCGCCAAAATCATTAATCAGAACCGCGTAACGAATTCCCTCAGCTTGTTTCAGTCGCCGGTTAATATGGGTAGTTTTGCCACTCCCTAAATATCCGGTGACAACGGTAACGGGGAGATCAAACATATTAAATTGGAAAAATCCGGCCTTCGAATACCGTGGCCTCGATATTTATTTCCTTCAAACCCTCGCCACCTGTTTCATAAGGGTCTTTATCCAGAATTGCAAAGTCCGCCTTCTTACCGGCACGCAGACTGCCTGTTTCGTTTTCCAGTCCCAGAATACGTGCTGCATTGATAGTAATCGCCTTTAGCGCAGTATCGAGACTGACGCGTTCATTAACTGCAACCACATCACCCTCACAATTCTCTCGAGTGCAGGCCACCCAGGCATTGTGCAACGGCATCGCAGGTGCCATCGGAAAATCAGAATGCAAAGAAATCAGGATGTCCTCTCTTTCGCAACTGCCCAGGCGTCCCATTTGAGATGAGCGTTCAACGCCAACGCCGTCTCGACTATAAGCTGCGCTTAATTCGTGCAGGTAGTAGACATTGGCTGAAACATTCGCACCGAGAGCCTTTATTCGATGTATCTGTTCCTGCGTGCTGAAGCCGAAATGTTCAATGGTGTAGCCATGATTAAACCGTGGTCGCTCCCACTGAAGTTTTTCAAGCGTGTCCAAAGCCAGTTCGAGACCCAGATCACCCGTACAGTGAACATGTATTTCAAAGCCAGCATTCCAGTAGATTCTCGCACTGGCTTCATAACGCTCTGGCGGGGTCAGCCATTCTCCCAGATGTCCATCGATATATCCCGGGTCCTGCATCATGGCCAGTTGAGAAAAGAATGCGCCATCGGTGAAGAGCTTTATTTTTTTTGCAAATCGAAACTGGCTGGTATTCCGACCCGGCAGATCTTTGACAAAATCCAGTCCCTGTTCGCTGCCACCCGCTATGAAGTTGACGCGGGTTTCGTGTGGCACACACAGAACCCGAAACGGCGCGTCAGATTTTTCCATGATATTAATCGCGGCTTGCCACTCAAGGTCAAAATCAAAAATGCCCACCGCCATATCACCTACGGTGGTGTGTCCGCCAAAGTGTGCAACTTGCATCACTCGCTCCAAACCCAGCTGAATCCACTCTGGTGACATAATGAGTTGATTGAGTTTGCCAATGGCGTAACCGAGACCGTTTTCGTAAAAGTGACCCTTTTCATAGTTAATCTGGGGGCTTCCCTTTACTTCCTCTTGCTCCATTCCCAGGTGCGCCATCATCGCGCTGTTGAGATACACCTCATGAAATGACCTCTGCCAGACCACTGCGGGTCTGTCCTTGAATATGTTATCGAGCAACTCTCTCGACATATCGCCATGCCAATGCATGTGATATCCCCAGGTAAAGAAGGGTTTGCCTTCGGCGGTATTCTCGTGTCCGCGTCGTAGCTCAACTTCATAATCCTGCGGCGTGGTAGTGGCCTTAACGGTTTCCCAGGGGAATTTCCATTCAAGGCCTGTAATAAACTGCATCGGCAGCAACACTGCAGCCATCATGGGATGAAGATGCGGGTCGATCAAACCCGGCATGATGATTTTTTCAGCATATTCGTGATTGAACTCATGCTCATCACTGTCGAGCCAGAGTTGCAATGAGTCCGGAGTACCAACTTCGAGAATCCGGCCATCTCTTACGGCGATTGCCGTAGCCTCCGGCCAGGAGGGATTCATTGTAATGATTTTCTTCGCGGTAAATACTGTAATCATGTGTCACCATAGGCTGTCGGATTAAATCATCTTAACTGATCAAAACTCACTCGCAACAGCAAACAGTTTCACCAGAAAAAACTGACATCGCTACCTGCTCTATTGATAAATCATTCCAATATTCAGATTATCCAAAACCATCACCAATAGAAAATAGTCACTGCAGTCTCGTATTACGCGAGAGAAACTCTGCTTCGCGATCTCAATGTTTTTTTACCAGTGCATCACTGTCGTCCGGCAGGGATGTCAGTCACCCCCCTCCATCTGAGCGATATGGACAAGACCGTTGAGGTCTGCCTGTCTGACAGGTCTAATTAACAATACTGCAGAACTCCAGCGGATTTCCCGCCATCCTGCAGCGCATTCTCACTGACTTAACGTGGTTCCCTGAGCGTATATCTATGAGAACACCACAGAGCTTATGTCAGTCGCATTCCATCTTGAATAACCCGGTGGTTTGTCTCATTATCCCCTGTCCGAATCGTCATGCCCGCCCTGATCGGGCATCCATTTACACCGGGAGGCCACCGAAAATTGGCAATAATACTCCCTGATAGAAAGGAGACTGAAGGAATGAGTAACCAGATCGTATTACCCAGAATCCTGCAGATTGGCGCGGGTGCATCAAAAGAAATTGGTAACATCATCGAGGGGCTGGGATGTTCGAAGCCACTGATTGTGACCGACAAGATGATGATGCAGCTGGGTTATGTTAATCGCATCCAGGAACGCCTGCCTGCGAGCGATGTGTATGATGACACGGTCCCGGAGCCAACCGAAGCATCAATACTAGCCGGTGTGAAGAAAGTCCAGCAAGGTGACTATGACTGCATCATCGCAATCGGCGGCGGGAGTCCGATTGACAGTGCCAAGGCTATTTCCGTTTTGGGGAAGAATGGCGGTGAAATGAGGGATTACATGGTGCCGCGTATCGTCAATGAACCCGGGTTACCCATTGTTGCCATTCCAACAACGGCGGGTACCGGATCAGAGGTTACCAGGGTCACCATCATTACCGATGAGAAAGTCGATGAGAAAATGCTGTGCATGGGAATGGGTTTTATGCCGACAGCTGCACTGGTTGATTTCGAACTGACATTGAGTCTGCCACCGCGAACGACTGCCGATACGGGCATTGATGCACTGACTCATGCAATCGAGGCTTACGTCTCTGGGAAAGCCAATCTCTATTCAGACAGTCAGGCAATTCAGGCGATGGGGCTCCTCGCCCCCAATCTTCGCCGTGCCTACCACGATGGTGAAGACAAAGAAGCAAGAGAAGCGATGATGCTGGGCGCCACTCTTGCCGGGGTTGCGTTCTCTAACGCTTCTGTCGCACTGGTCCACGGCATGAGTCGTCCCATTGGTGCTTTCTTCCATGTTCCCCACGGGTTATCCAACGCAATGCTGTTGCCGGATGTCACCGAGTACTCGATACCAGCGGCGTCAGAGCGCTATGCGGACTGTGCACGAGCCATGCAGATCGCTGGCAAGGATGATTCCGACGACAAGGCCAACCAGATACTGATCAAAGAACTGATCGCAATCAACGATGAACTCAGTGTTCCGACACTGGCAGAATTCGGAGTTGGCAAGGACCGCTTCAGTGAAGTCTGCCAGACGATGGCCGAGCAGGCACTGGCGTCAGGATCGCCGGCAAATAACCCAAGGATTCCATCCGCTGACGAGATAGTCGGACTTTACGAAAAGCTGTGGGCGTAACACCTGTACGTCCTCCCTGAAGACTAATCTGTCAGCAAAGTCACGACGAGTTCAAGTTGAGCCGTCAGGGAATCAAGCACGCTGGCAGCAATCTCAATCTGTTCTGATACCTTGTCAAACTCGCGAATCTCAATGGCCTCTCTCACACCAGGGATTGTCTTAACGCCATATCCCGTATAGAAACCCGGCGCGTAAATATGGTGTTTATACCAGGGTCGGCCGGTCAGTCCGTTATCGCGAGTCAGTTGTCGTTCGCTCATATACAGGAGTCGATTTAACTGAGTCAGTTTTCGATCCGAGATACCTTCATCGTTTGCGAGCAGCCCGTCCAGGGATTCAGCTGATTTCGCCAGCTGTTCCAATGAGTTTTTCAGGGGTGCGAAGTTAAAGTAGGGCACATCGGTTTTTCTCAAGGGAGGACCAAACGCCTTGTTCGGATCGAGGGCAACAACGTAAACATCTTCATCGATCAGTTTATTGATCCTGGCAGTGTCTGTTCGCATTTTTACAGCCAGTTCTTCGAGCTCATCGACATACAGGGCAATATTATCCACCAGATTGACAAAGTCGAAAGGCAACACCCGGGCGTTGGCCAGTCGCAGGGTTGCGTGACCCGCAACCTGTGACAACGTCACACCATAGACCAGATCGGGATCCCGCCAGGTAGTGTAGTGCTCATAGGTGTCGTACAAGGTGTGATAACTGCCGCCACTACCCTCCCCTGAGAATCCCAGGTTGGCAGAGGCAATCCCCAGGTGCTGCAGGAACGGTGTGTAATCCGATCCCGAACCCAGTGGGTACAAACGAATATTCTTTCTGTCTGCATTGTTCTTTTTTTGTTGTTCAGTGCCGAACACTGACAACCAAGCCTTTAATCGATCCTTCAAACTGACACCCGTCTGCGGATCCTCAACATCAGAGATAACCTGATCAAAGAAGCGTTCGAGAGTATGGCTGCCACCAATCCGGACAAATCCACGACTGTTGCCGTCGGTATTAAGATAAGCGACTGCATGCTTTTTGAGCACTTTTGCATGATGCTCTGCCCATTCAGTCGATCCAATCAATCCGGGTTCTTCGGCGTCCCATGCCGCATAAACGATGGATCTCGCGGGGGGACTACCGGATCTTGCCAGTTCAGCCACTGATTTCGCTTCCGCCAACAGGGCCACCAGGCCGCTGAGGGGATCTGCGGCACCATGATTCCAACCATCATGATGATTACCACGGACAACCCACTCATCGGGATAGCGAGCCCCTTCCATTCTGGCAATAACGTTGTAGGCAGTCACCGTATCCCAGTTGAATCTGACTTCAAGTCTGACCCTGGCAGGTCCGGGCCCAAGGTGGTAGGTGATGGGTAAACCACCGACCCACTCTGCTGGTACTGTTGACCCGGACATCGCTGACAGGAGCGGCAGCGCATCTTTGTAGGAAATCGGCAGGACAGGGATTCTGGTAATCGTCGGTGCATTTTTTATTTTAAGTCGTTTCGCTTTTTTGGTGGCGCCGGTACCGGGAGTGAGCACATCACCAGGATAGGTCGGCATGTCCATCACCGAACCTCGCTGCACCCCGGTTTCATGCTTGAACGGACCCGCCGGATAAACATCCCCCTGCCCATAACCGTCATCGGCCGGGTCCGAATATATAATCGTGCCGATGGCTCCTTTTTCGGCAGCAAGCTTGGGTTTGATGCCCCGCCAGGATTTACCATACTTGGCGATGGCAATCTTGCCCTTGAGATCAATTCCATATCTCTCCAGCAGTTCATGATCTTCCGGTCGACCATAGTTGATAAAGACAAGTTCGCCTTCAACATTGCCATCTGTCGAGAACGCATTATAGGGAGGAAGCAAACCCTCTCGAACAGAAGTACTTGGATCATCAACCAGGGAATCTTCTCGAAGGCTCGCAGTGAACATCGTGGGTGAAACCATTTCCAGATGTCGCGTCAAAGGTGTCGGCAGCAGAATTTCATATTCTTCAATCTGCGTGTCGTAACCCCAGGAAGAAAATAGTTCAGCAATTGAGCGAGCCACTTCTTTACCCGCACGGGAACCCGCGTGGTGAGGCGCTTTTGAGAACTGTTTCAACCACTCTGCTTGTTCGGTTGCTTTGATATTCCTGTCAAAAAACGCCTCCAGCTGGCGTTGCTCACTGCTGGCTTTTTTATCAAATCCAATCAGCTGATCAGCACTTACTGCGGTTGTTGCCATGACAACCAGAGATGTGAAGAGTGTCATTATCATTTTCATCAACAGGCTCCCTTATCTTTTCACGCCATTCTGCAACATGTAGACTCCCGCTTAAAGCCAACTTAAGGAAAAAGAAATGTCACAGAATATTGATCGTCTGATCAAAAAAGACGCTGATGTTGTTCTGCACCCGGCATCCTCTATCACTGCTCTGCTGGAAGATGGGCCTCAGATGATCGTTGAGGCAAAGGGCTGCAACGTTATCGACTCCGATGGGCGCGAACTCTTAGATGCTGTTGCAGGACTGTGGTGCGTCAATACTGGCTATGGTCGCACCGAACTTGCTGACGCGATGAAGAATGCTGCTGAGAAACTGGGCTACTATCACAGTTTTGCCAACTCATCGAACCCCTGGCAGGTTGAGCTTGCAGAAAAACTCGTCAGCCTGGCACCGGAAGGACTAAGCAAAGTATTCTTTGGCACATCCGGCAGTGACTGCAATGACACCTTGATTAAAATTGCCTGGCACTATCATGTATTAAGAGGCAACAGCAAAAAGATCAAGATTATCGCCAGGGAACAGGCCTACCATGGCACGTCGATCAGTTCCGCCAGTCTCACCGGACTAACGCATTTCCATTCGGATTTTCCAATCCCGTTGAATTTTGTGCTGCGCACCGATTGCCCTCACTACTATACCGGTGCCCTGGAGGATGAAACTGAAGAAGAATTCTGTGACAGACTGATAGGTAACATTGAGCAACTCATCGAAAAGGAAGGTGCAGACACGATAGCTGCCTTTTTTGCCGAACCGATCATGGGTGCCGGTGGCGTCATTGTGCCGCCGCCAGGCTACTACCCAAGGCTGACGAAGATACTTAAAGATAATGATATCCTGTTTGTCGCCGACGAGGTTATCTGCGGCTACGGCCGACTGGGCAACTGGTTCGGCTCACCCCAGCTGGGTATTGAACCCGACATGATGGCATCCGCGAAGGGACTGACCAGTGGTTACTTTCCACTTTCAGCAGCGTATATCTCTCAACCGATATGGGAAGTGTTAAAGGAAGGATCACAGAAGCTGGGCGCATTCTTCCATGGCTATACCTACAGCGGTCATCCAGTGGGTGCAGCAGTGGGGCTTGCCAATCTGGAAATATTTGAAAAAGAAAACCTGATTGCACGGGCAAAGGAGAACGGGATCTATCTTCACGAGCAACTGCAATCACTCCTGAATCTACCCAATGTGGGTGAAATAAGAGGTGAGGGTCTCATCGCTGGAGTTCAACTTGTTGCTGACAAGAGTAGCAGAACCTTGCCGGATGCGGCTGCCAAGATACCCATGAATGTGACGAAACTGATGCTGGAAAAAGGCGTTATCATCAGGCCCCTCGCCACCGTTGCTACTCTTGCGATATCACCGCCTCTTACAATCAGCAAAGATGAGATTGACCGGCTGGTTCAGATGATGTCTGAATCAATTGCTGCTCAGGTTTGATGGAATTTCCAGGTACATCTCGCACCAGGCCGGACCCATCCCAGTGCTACCAATGTAAGTTTTCGTAGACGGGTGAATCGATGACTGTTTCTTACAGACGACCAAATAGTTCAGCAGAGTGAAGATTATTACTAACGTTTCAGCGTTCCTGGTCCAGCTTAATATCAACACAATCCACAATCAGTTGCAGGGATTCCATCCCTCGATACTCGTTCACATCCAGCCGATAGGCAATTCGCTTTACCCTGCCTTCGAGCAGTCGATCATGATTGAATGCGATTGCATCGATTGAGTCGGCGCCGTCGAGCGGGCGCAATTTCATTTTCAGGTGTCTTCCACCCACGATCCGCTGATCAACGATCTCAAAGTCATCATCAAACAGGGGTTCCGGAAATCCCTGACCCCATGGACAGATCTGACCGATCTCACGGGCAAGTGAAATACTATAATCTTCCCCAAGATTGCCATCGGTTATTACCGTCTGCGTCAGGTCCTCCTCCGTCAACCAGCGCTTTGCTTCTATATCAAACTGTTCAGCAAATGTCGTCAGGTTAGCAGGATGCAGTGTGAGTCCAGCAGCCATGGCATGTCCACCAAATTTCTGGAGCAGGTCGGGATTTCTCGCGGCTATAGTCTCAAAGACATCTCGCATATGCAGACCGGAAATTGATCTGGCTGATCCTTTCAATTCAGAGTCAGAAACCTTGGCGAAGGCGACGACAGGTCGATGAAACTCGTCTTTGATCCGCGATGCGACGACACCCACCACACCCTGGTGCCAACCTTCATCATACAAACAGATGCCTACTTTCTCCTCGGTATCCTTCGTCAGCTTGAGAGCGGAAAGAAAATTCAGTGCTTGCTGCTTCATCTCGTTTTCAATTTCACGTCGCTCAAGATTCAGCTTGTCCAGCCGGGATGCAAGTTCCTGTGCCCGATTCTCATCGTCCGCCAACAGGCACTCTATACCAAGAGAAATGTCTTCGAGGCGACCCGCTGCATTCACTCTTGGCGCAACACCAAAGGCCAGATCACTTGAGGTGATTGTCTGAATTCGATTACCAGACAAAGCCGATAGTGCTTTCAACCCGGGTCTCAATCGACCTGCACGTATTCGGCGAATGCCTTCCTGCACCATTATTCTGTTGTTGTAGTCCATCGGTACGACATCGGCAATAGTTCCCAGTGCAACCAGATCAAGATAGTCAGCCATATTGGGTTCAGATCGATGCTCGAACCAGTGGCTTTCTCGAAGCTCGCGTCGAACCCCGGACAGTAAATAGAAGGCGACACCCACACCAGCAAGGTTCTTGCTGGGAAAGTCGCAGCCCTGCTGGTTGGGATTAAGAATGGCATCTGCCTTCGGTACCTGATTCCCGGGCAGATGATGATCCGTGATCAG